>Ga0194117_10001543_pt1 | contig 26378 bp, 25 predicted proteins | sample TA2MahsurfametaG_FD_160579 | JGI IMG/M metagenome (GOLD analysis project Ga0194117, IMG submission 160579) | Freshwater microbial communities from Lake Tanganyika, Tanzania - TA2015009 Mahale N1 surface | ecosystem: Environmental > Aquatic > Freshwater > Lake | place: Tanzania: Lake Tanganyika...
TGAAATCCAGCCGCAGCCAAGGCCTGCTCGAACCCCAATCGGGTGAGGTTGGGGGGCTGAGCATCCACCATCTGCAGCATCCCGATCAACGGGCGAGGTCCGCGTTGCCCGCGGCCGCAAGCGGCCAACAGCAGGGATCCAGCCAGACCCGCCCCGCCACAAACCAGAAAGCGGCGGCGCGGCAGCGTCATGGCAAGGGTCGAGGGTCCAAGCGCACTGTGGCGCTGGCCGCCAGCAGCGGCAATGGCGCTGCGCAGGTTGCCGTTGCTAAGCGATCACCGCCGTTAAGGCGCGATCAACTGCGAAACAACCGCGAATAGAGCTCTTGGTGCTGCAACTGGGCCAGGCCAGCGCCGATACCGCCGTTCCAGAGCTCGCGGGGATCAGCGCAGGCCAGCTGCCCAACCTGCTCGGCAATCAGGGGCGCCAGGTTGAGCTGGAGGCGTTGCCCCTGGGTGGGGCCCAGGGGCACCAGCCGCACAGCCGCGCTGATCTGATTGGCAACCCAGCTGTAGAGGTAGGCCTCCTCCAGCTCAGGCGAGCCGATCTCCAGGCACAACGCCGCCCAGGCAAACGCCCCGGGCCAGGCCAAGGCCGCAGCGCCGGGCAAGGGCGAGCCCAGATCCGCGAGCAGCTGCAGCAACGACTGCCCCATCTGGCGCTGCTGCGCCCGCACCTCAGCCGCTTCCCGTTGAGCCAAGAGCCAGCCATCGAGCTCCTCCGCGGCGGCCAGAGCACCCGGCTCCTGCCGGGCAGCCCGCAGCGCCGTCTGCAACTCACCCAGGGCAGCGGCTTCTACGGCAACGGCACCGCGCTCCAATTCAGCGCGCAACCAGCGCTCCAGCGGCTCCGCCCCAGCCACAGCACCCCGCTGCACCAGCACCTCCAGGCCTTCGGAGTAGCTGAAGGCCCCCACCGGCAGCGCTGGGCTCACCAACTGGAACAGCCTCAGCCGGGCGGCAGCGCTGCTCACGGGTGGGAATGGCCGTGATCGTGGTGGCCGTGGTGGTGATGCCCCAGGCCTTCGTAGGCGCCAGCTTCGGGCTGAAACGGCAAATCGGCCAACTCCACCGCCAACCCCCGGTGGCGAAGCAGCTCAGCCAGCACGCTGTCTTGCAGCAGCACCAACCGATCGGCGTGCAGTTCCATCGCCACATGGCGGTTGCCCAGGTGATACGCCGCCTGCAGCAGAGCCAAGGGATCGGTACTGCGCACCTGCATCACGGGTTCGGCCGCCGCCTCCACCTCCACCTGGATCCGGCCATCGGCAGTGGCCAGGCGCTCGCCGGGGCGCAAGGCCGCGCCGCGGGGAAGTTGCAGCAGCAGATCCAGGCCGCAGGCGGAGCGGCGATGCCCCCGCAGGCTGGTGCGTTGATCGGCCGCCAGGGGCAACTGCAACACCGTGCCCGCCGGAGGGAGAGGCGCTTGATCGCTCAAGCGCTCCACCAGCTGGATGGCGGCTGCGTGCGACATCAGGTGGATCGAATCAGCGAAGTGGGCTGCACCCTGGCGGGCGCTGGGGCGCCACTCTGTGATCATCGCTACCCAAGCGGCGCAGCAGCGGCCGGGAGCATGCGGCCATGAACGCCACCCTCTGCGCCAACACGCCACCTGCCGCCACAGACGGCTGGTGCGCCACCGCCGCACTGCAGTTTCAGCAGCGCCACGGCCGCACGCAGTTTCAGGGGGGCGCCAGCGCTCCGCTCAAGCTGATGCGCAGCTCAGCCCAGAGCAGCGGCCACTGCGAACTGCCCCTGCTGCACACCGCCGGCGGGCTGGTGGGCGGCGACCAGCTGCAGCTGCAGGTGGAGCTCGGCGCGGGCAGCCGCGCCCTGCTCACCAGCGTGGCGGCGCAGAAGGTGTACGGCAGCGTGCGCCGGTCGCGCAGGCACCCGCAGGGCTCCTGGGCCCAGCAGCGGCTGGAGGTGCGGCAGGCAGCCGATAGCGATCTCGAGTGGCTGCCGCAGGAGCTGGTGCTGTATGCCGATGCCCTCTTCGAGCAAACCCTGCAAGTGGAGCTGGCCGAGGGGGCCAGCTTTCTGGGGATGGAGGTGGTGCGATTGGGACGCACCGCCGCGGGCGAACGCCTGGGGGAGGGCTGCTGGCGCTCCCGCACCGAAATCCGCCGCTTGGCCACCGCCAGCGGGGGCGAACGCTGGGAGCTGGTGGATCGGCTGCAACTGAGCGGTGAAGCCCTGGAGGCGGAGCACGGCATGGCGGAGCAACCGGTGTTCGGCTCGCTGGTGTGGGCAGCGCCGGAGCCCATTGAGGGCCCGGCGCTGCAGCAGCTGCTGGAGCAAGCGCGCGAAGCCCGCACCGGCCTGGAGGGATCGATGGCCTGCGGCGCCTTAGATCAGGGGCTGGTGGCCCGCTACAGAGGCCCTTCCAGCCAGGCAGCGCGGTTCTGGTTCTGCCGGATCTGGGCGCTGCTTCGGGCGCAGCGGGGGCAGGATCCGCCGGAACTGCCGCGGGTGTGGCCGTTTCAAGAACAGCCGCTGCAGCCCTGAATGACGGCATACCAGTGTTCAACCTGAACACAGGCGGCCCCAGGCAGCGATCAGAGTGCTGGTCTTGACTGGATTGAGCGTTCAGGCCCGCCCTTCGCCATGCATCTATCTCCTCAGGAGAAGGACAAGCTCCTGATCGTGACCGCAGCCCTGCTGGCGGAGCGGCGCCTCAACCGCGGCCTCAAGCTCAACCACCCCGAAGCGGTGGCCTGGCTCAGTTTTCAGGTGCTGGAAGGCGCCCGCGATGGCAAGAGCGTGGCCGAGCTGATGCAGGAAGGCACCACCTGGCTCAGCCGCGAGCAGGTGATGGAGGGCATTCCCGAGCTGGTGCATGAGGTGCAGATCGAAGCGGTGTTTCCCGATGGCACCAAGCTCGTGACCCTGCACGACCCGATTCGCTGACCACCCACGCCACACCCTCCCCATGGCACCGCTCATCCCCGGCGAACTGATCCCCGAACCCGGCGAGATCGAACTCAACGCCGGCCGGCCCGTCACCACCCTGCTGGTGGCCAACACCGGCGATCGCCCCGTGCAAGTGGGATCCCACTTCCATTTCTTTGAAGTGAATGCCGCACTGGAGTTCAACCGTGAAGCCGCCCGCGGCCTGCGGCTGGATATCCCCGCCGGCACCGCGGTGCGCTTTGAGCCCGGCGACAGCCGCGAGGTGCAGCTGGTGCCCTTTGCCGGCCAGCGGCGCATCTTCGGCTTCAACGGCCTGGTGAACGGCCCCCTCGACTGACGCACTTCCATGCCCTACCGGATCTCCCGCCGCGCCTACGCCGAGACCTACGGCCCCACCACCGGCGATCGCCTGCGACTGGCGGACACCGAACTGATCCTGGAGGTGGAGAAGGACTTCACCGTCTACGGCGATGAGGTGAAGTTCGGCGGCGGCAAGGTGATCCGCGACGGCATGGGTCAGGCCCAGACCACCCGCGCCGATGGCGCCGTGGACACGGTGATCACCAACGCCCTGATCCTCGACTGGTGGGGGATCGTGAAAGCCGACATCGGCCTGCGCGACGGCCGCATCGTGGCGATCGGCAAGGCGGGCAACCCCGACACCCAGGCGGGGGTCGACATCATCGTGGGCCCCGGCACCGAAGCGATCGCCGGCGAGGGGCACATCCTCACTGCCGGTGCCATCGACACCCACATTCACTTCATCTGTCCGCAGCAGGTGGAGACCGCCCTGGCCAGCGGGGTGACCACGATGCTCGGCGGCGGCACCGGCCCGGCCACGGGCTCCAACGCCACCACCTGCACCCCCGGCGCCTTCCACATGGCGCGGATGCTGCAGGCAGCCGAGGGCCTGCCGATGAACCTGGGCTTCTTCGGCAAGGGCAATGCCAGCACCCCCGAAGCGCTCGAGGAGCAGATCCGCGCCGGCGCCATCACCCTCAAGCTCCACGAAGACTGGGGCACCACGCCCGCCGCGATCGACTGCTGCCTCTCGGTGGCGGATCGCTTCGACATCCAGGTGGCGATCCACTCCGACACCCTCAACGAGGCCGGGTTCGTGGAGGACACGATCCGCGCCATCGGCGGCCGCACGATCCACACCTTCCACACCGAAGGCGCCGGCGGCGGCCATGCGCCCGACATCATCCGGATCTGCGGGGAGGCGAACGTGCTGCCCAGCTCCACCAACCCCACGCGCCCCTACACGCGCAACACGCTCGAGGAACACCTCGACATGCTGATGGTGTGCCACCACCTCGATCCCCGGATCCCGGAAGACGTGGCCTTCGCCGAATCGCGCATCCGCCGCGAAACGATCGCCGCCGAGGACATCCTTCACGACATCGGCGCCTTCTCGCTGATCGCCAGCGATTCCCAGGCCATGGGCCGGGTGGGCGAGGTGATCACCCGCACCTTCCAGACCGCCCACAAGATGAAGGTGCAGCGCGGCGCCCTGGCCGGCGACTCGGAGCGCAACGACAACACCCGCCTCAAGCGCTACATCGCCAAGGTGACGATCAACCCCGCGATCGTGCACGGCATCGACCACCAGGTGGGCTCGGTGGAAGTGGGCAAGCTCGCGGATCTGGTGCTCTGGAAGCCCGGGTTCTTCGGCGTGAAACCCGAGATGGTGATCAAGGGCGGCTCGATCGTGTGGGCGCAGATGGGTGATGCCAACGCCTCGATCCCCACCCCCGGCCCCGTGCATGGCCGGCCGATGTTCGCCGCCTTCGGCAAGGCCCTCGCCCCCAGCTGCCTCACCTTCGTGAGCCAGGCCGCCCTCGACGACGACGTGCCCCGCCGCCTGGGTCTGGAGCGCCTCTGCGTGCCGGTGCAGAACACCCGCGGCGGCATCAACAAAGCGTCGATGAAAAACAACACCGCCCTGCCCAAGGTGGAGGTGGACCCGCAGACCTACGAGGTGTTCGCCGACGGCGAGCTGCTCACCTGCGAGCCGGCCGAGGTGCTGCCGATGGCGCAGCGCTACTTTCTGCTCTGAACCAGCGGCGGCACGAGCGGTAAGGGCTGATCCAGCTGCACGCCGATCACCTGCAGCGCCCCCAGGCCATCCGCCGCGGTGCTCCAGCGCAGGGTGGCAGCGAGCCGCACGCGGCCGAAGCCCGGATGGTTGCTCACATCCAGCAGCAGCGCCGCATGCGGCGGGAAGGCCGCACTGGCGGAGAGCAACAGCGCCAGGCCGCCATGGCTGATGTCGAGGATGTCGGCACTGAACCAGGCCCCTGGCGCCTGCCCGGGTGGCACCGCCCGGAGCTGCACCGGCAGCACACTGCCCACCGCCAACCGCTGCTCGCGGCGGCGATTGAGCGCCTGGCCCGCCTGATCCCAGAGGGGTTGATCCAGCGGTGGGAAGGGGCTGGCCATGGCCTGAACGCTAGGCAGCACGCACGGGCAAGAGCAACCCTGCACTTCCGTAGCAACAGCCACCTGGAGGGGCCGGGGAGCTCTGCATGATCACGCCACCGCAGGCTCGGCGATGTTCACCGACTACCGGCCCAGCAAGGGCTACGACGAATATTTCAGCGCCAGCGAAGAGCCCCGCAGTGCGCTGCAGCCGCTGCTCTCCTCCCTGGGCGCCCTGGGGCTGGAGCAGCTCAACCGCAATCACGTCGCGGCCGGCATGCTGCTGAAGCGGCTGGGGGCCACCTTCCGCCTCAACGATTCCGGCACCCGCGGCGGTGAGCGCATCCTTCCCTTTGATCCGCTGCCGCGCCTGATCGGCTCCAGTGACTGGGACCTGCTGCGGCGCGGCCTGATCCAGCGCCTCGAGGCGATCGATCTGTTTCTGGCGGATGTATACGGCGATCAGGCGATCCTTCGCGATGGCGTGATCCCCCGCGAAGACCTGGAGACCTCCCAGGGCTGGCGGCCGCAGCTGCGCGGTTTCAAGCCGCCCCTCGGCAAGTGGTGCCAGATCTCCGGCCTGGATCTGGTGCGCGACGGCGCCGGCACCTGGCGCGTGCTGGAAGACAACCTGCGCTGCCCCTCGGGGGTGGCCTACTTCCTCGAGAACCGGCGCGTGATGAAGCGCATGTTCCCGAGCCTGTTCAGCGGCCGCACCGTGCAGCCGATCGACAGCTATCCCTCCCAGCTGCTGCAGACCCTGCGCGATCTGGCCCCGTGGACCGAAGCGCCGCGGGTGGTGCTGCTCACGCCGGGGGTGTTCAACAGCGCCTATTTCGAGCACAGCTACCTGGCCCAGCAGATGGGCATCGCCCTGGTGGAGGGCCGCGATCTGGCCTGCCAGGACGGGCGGGTGTGGATGCGCACCACCCAGGGCCTCGAGCCGGTGGATGTGATCTACCGCCGCATCGACGACGACTTCCTCGATCCGGCTGTGTTCCGCAGCGATTCGATGCTGGGGGTGCGGGGCCTGATGGAGGTGTATGCCCAGGGCCGCGTGGCGATTGCCAACGCTCCGGGCACCGGCGTGGCCGACGACAAGCTGATCTACGCCTACGTGCCCGAGATGGTGCGGTACTACCTGGGCGAGGAGCCGATCATCGAGAACGTGCCCACCTACCTCTGTTCACGGCCCGATGATCAGGCCTACGTGCTGGCGCATCTGGGAGAGCTGGTGGTGAAAGCGGTGTCGGAAGCGGGTGGCTACGGGATGCTTATCGGCCCCCATGCCAGCCAGGCCGAAATCCTCGAATTCGCCGAGAAGATCAAAGCCAATCCCCGCAACTTCATCGCCCAGCCCACGCTTGAGCTCTCCACCGTTCCCTCCCTCAGCGAGGGTGAGCTCTATCCGTGCCACGTGGATCTACGGCCCTATGTGCTGCGAGGCAAAGAGGCCTGGGTCACCCCGGGCGGCCTCACCCGGGTGGCCCTCAAGCGAGGATCGCTGGTGGTGAATTCGTCGCAGGGCGGCGGCTGCAAAGACACCTGGATCGTGGAGGAAAGTGCATGCTGAGCCGCGTTGCCGATTCGCTCTACTGGATCAATCGCTATGTGGAGCGCGCCGAGAACCTCTCGCGCTTCGTGGAGGTGAGCGAGGCCATGGCGCTCGACTGCCCCCCGGGCAGCGCCGAGCCCTGGCAGCCGCTGATCGATGCCAGCGGTGATCGCGACCTGTTCGATCAGCTCTACCCAGGCGGCGGCCCCGATCAGGTGGTGGAGTTTCTGGTGAAGGCGGAAGCCAATCCCAGCAGCATCGTGAACTGCATCGGCCTGGCCCGGGAGAACGCCCGCCAGATCCGCGATGTGATCACCACCGAGATGTGGGAGCAGATCAACGATCTGTATTGGACTCTGCTGGAGAGCGACAGTTTCTGGCACCAGCCACCCCAGGAGCAGCTAAGGGAGATCCGCCGCGGCTGCCAGCTCTTCTATGGCATCACCGATGCCACCTTGAGCCGTGATCTCTCCTGGCAGTTCAGCCGCCTGGGCCGCTTGATCGAGCGCGCCGACAAGACGACGCGCATCCTCGATGTGAAGTACTTCCTGCTGCTGCCCAGCCCCGAAGAGGTGGGCGGCGTGTTGGATGAACTGCAGTGGATCTCCCTGCTACGCACCGCCGGGGCTTATCAGATGTTCCGCCAGTCGCAGCAAGGCGTGATCACCCCGCGGGCTGTGGCGGCTTTCCTATTGCTCGATCCGAGCTTCCCCCGCTCGGTGCGCTACTGCCTCGAGCGCATTCACGAAACCCTGCAGGTGGTGGCGGCCAGCCCGGTACCCGGCAACCCCGATGCGCTCGAATGCCTCAGCGGCCTCACCCGAGCCCGCTGGAGCTACACCGGCATCGATGAACTCGTTGCCGGCGGCCTGCATGAGGCGATCGACGCGCTTCAGCAAGATCTCAATAACCTTCATGAGCTGATCCACGCGCGCTACTTCGTGTTGCCGAGCCTGGTCAGCCCTGAGGGCACCGCATCCGCCTCTGCCTCCTCCGCCTCAGTTTCCGTTACCGCCACCAGTCACGACCTGGCATGCGCGCCCGCCTGATCCATCGGTTCGATTACCGCTACACCAAGCCGGTGTTGCTGGGGCCGCATCGCTTCTGCCTGCGGCCGCGGCCCCATAGCTTTCAGCGCTTGATCGACTACCGCCTGGAGATTTCCCCAGACCCCAGCCAGCTCTATGAGCTGATGGCCGCCGGGGGCGACACCATCGCCCGCGCCCGCTTCCTCGGAGACACCGACCGGCTCACGGTGATCGCCACCAGCGAGGTGGAAACCTTCACCCCACCCCTGCTGGAAGCCTGCCTCGATGAGCAGATGGCCCAGCTGCCGGTGCAGATCGGCAAGCTCAATCCCGATCTGCTCAGCAACCTGCAGGGCTGGCTGCCCAATGGCCAGCACGATGCCGCCGCCGTGGATGTGGCCCAGGAAGCGCTGATGGGGAGCGATGGCCGCAGCCTCAACTTCCTGCAGCAGCTGGTGGAGGTGATTCAAGACCGCGTGAAGTACACCCAGCGCCACGGGGGCCCCGCCTGGCCCGCCGGCCGCACCCTGAAGGAACGGGTGGGCTCCTGCCGCGATCTGGCGATGCTGATGATCGAGTGCTGCCGCAGCGTGGGCCTGCCGGCCCGCTTCGTGAGCGGTTACCACCTGGTGGAACCCAAACCGGAGCGTTACGACCTGCACGCCTGGGCCGAGGTGTATCTGCAGGGGGCCGGCTGGCGCGGCTTTGACCCCAGCGGCATGGGCGCGGTCGACGACCGCTACATCCCTGTGGCCACCTCCTCGCGCTCCGATCTCACCGCCGCGGTGAGCGGCACCTTCTCCGGGCCGCCCGGGGTGGAGAGCGAACTGGAATGGGAGATCAGTGCAGAAATCTTGAGTTCTGCACTGCGGTAGCCGTTGGTGCTGCCGGATCGGCGCAAGCGCGCGAGGACAGGGCCAGCCACCGCTGGCCGTGACCACCGCGAACCCTTCCGCGCCCTTCGCTCCCGACACCAACGCCGCGACGGCCGCCGCCGTGGAAGCCCGGCTCCAGCAAGCCGGCATTGCGCTCACCATGGGCGGCGAGCCCACCTTGGTGCCGATCAATCCCCAGGGTGCCGAGTGGAGCGTGGCCGCCGATGGCCCCACCAAACTCCGCTACGCCCGCTCCCTGGCAGCGGAGATCAAACGCCGCGCCTGGCCGGGCTGCACCGTGCTCTACTGCCCCGGCAAGCAATACGACGGCGAGGTGAACCCGCGCTGGGCACTGCGGCTGATCATCGCCAACAACGGCGATCCGCTGGTGCCGCTGCCGCCCGCGGACACCGCCGCCTCCAGCCACGTACCCGACGCCACGGAGCTGCGCAGCCTGCTGGCGGCGATCGGCCGTGATCTGGGCTGCAGGCTTGAGGCCTTGCCCCTGCGGGATCCGCTGCAGGCCGATCGGCAGGTGTGGGCTATCCCGCTCACCTGCCAGGAGGGGCAATGGCGCTCGCTGGCTTGGCCCCTGGAGGAAGAGCTCCGGCAGCTAAGCGGTGCCCCTGGCCCAGCCGGCCTGCGCTTGCCGCTCCAGCACTTCCCGGACGGTGAACTGCGGCAGGTGCTCACCCTGGAGCGCGACCCCAGCGGTTGGGCGCTGTTTCTGCCGCCGCTGGAGCGCCAGCCCCTGGAGCTGTTGCTGCACAGCATCGCCGCCCATAGCCAGGGGTGGCAGGAGCCGGAGCTCAGCGGGGTGCTGCCCTGGGATGCGATGGAGCACTGGCAGGTGCTCGGCCTCACCGCCGATCCCGGCGTGCTGGAGGTGAACCTACCGGTGTGCCACAGCTGGCACGACTACGCCGGCTGGATTCAGCTGCTGGAGGAAGCCGGCGAGGCCGTGGGCCTGCGCAGCTGGAAGCAACAGGGGGAGCGCACCCAGAGCACCGGCGGCGGCAACCATCTGCTGCTGGGGGGGCCAAGCCTGGAGGAACACCCCTTCTTCACGCGGCCCGGCTGGCTTGTGGGGCTGCTGCGCTACTGGCAGCACCATCCCTGCCTGGCCTATCTGTTCAGCGGCCGCAGTGTGGGGCCCGCCTCCCAGGCGCCGCGGCCCGATGAAGGCAGCGCCAGCCTGCTCGATCTGCAGCTGGCCCATGCCGCGCTGGAGCGGCTGCCCGACGGCGATCAACGGGTGGCCATCGGCGAAACCCTGCGCCACCTGCATGCTGATCGCAGCGGCAACACCCATCGCAGCGAGATCAGCCTCGATAAGTTCTGGAACCCGGCCTGGACGGCCGGCTGCCAGGGGCTGCTCGAGTTCCGGGCCCTGGAATCCCTACCGGATCACCGCTGGAGCAGCGCTGTGGCGCTGCTGTTCCGCGCCTTGGTGGTGCGGCTGCTGAACCCAGCCCACCGGCCCGCGGGCCTGCGCAGCTGGGGAGCGGAGCTGCACGATCAAGCCCTGCTGCCCAGCGCCCTCTGGGCTGATCTGGAGCTGGTGCTGGCCGATCTGGCCGCCGATGGGCTGCCGCTGGATCCCGCGCCGTTTCGGGCCATCTGGCAATGGCGCTTCCCTGAGCTGCTGCACTGGCAGCAGGGGCAGGCCGAGCTGAGCATCCGCCAGGCCCTCGAACCCTGGCCCCTGCTCTGCGATACGCCCGTGGAGGGCGGCACCACCAGCCGCTTTGTAGATAGTTCGCTGCGGCGCTTTGAGCTGATCGCCAACGCCAGCTTGCGGGAGCACTACCAGCTGGTGTTGCAGGGCCGCCCACTGCCCTGGCCGCACCACCCGCAGCAACCCCTGGCGGTGCGCTTCCGCCAGGAGGCGCTGTTTCCCTGCCTGCATCCCTGCCTGCCGGTGGATATTCCTCTGCAGCTGGAGCTGCACCACGCCAGCGGCGGCGCAGCCATCGCACGCTGGCAATTCCTGCATGAGTCCAGCGGTTTTGAGCTCCTCACCGAAGCGGCACCGGCGGCTGGCAGGGCTGCCCCTGAGCGCACCGGGATGCCCACGCCCCTGCGCGGCGCCGGGGAGCATTGCAGCACAGTGGATCTACGCCTTTGAAGCCGCTGAAATCCGAAGGAAATCGAGCGCTGGATTCAGCTTTTTTTCCCAAGCCTCAAGATTGATTGCGTGGGCAAAAACACACATGCCAAGCCCGCTGCAGCAGACGTAGAAACAGATCAGTACGGATCACTCAGGAGCGCAGATCCATGGGCGGCCAACTGCACCTTGTCGGGCTCACAGGCGATGGATGCCGGATCGCGCGCGACGGCGCCGGCGGCTATGTGGTGAACCATGCCGAGGTGGACGGCGCCTGGCAGCGGGTGGCCAATCTGCCCGCTGCCTATGCCGTGTGTGAGCGCTTCAACCAGCGCGATGTGGTGCCCCTGCCCCGCCGCCGCGAGCAGGCCTGAAGCCGCGGGCTACCAGCTCACGCCGTGCAGCTTGGGCAGCGGCGCTGTCTTGAAGGTGGTGGCAAACAGCCGCGGAATCAGGCGGCTGTTGTACACGCGAAACTCGCGCACCACGCTGGCGCCCTGCTCACGCACGGCCTGATTGAGCACCACCGATCCATCGGGATCCGACACGGATCGGTGGAAGGTGCCAGGCGGGATGCGCAGGATGTCGCCGCCGGTTTCCAGGCGAACAATGTGATACGGGTAATTCCAGCCGAAGTTCACCAGGAAGAAGGTGCGGCCACCGTGGAGGGCCAGCAGATTGTCTTCCTGGTGGGGGTGCAGATAAAACTGCCAGGCGCCGGTGTTCTCCTCATCCGGCGGGCTCACGGCCGGGCCGGAGTGAATCACCAGATCGCGGGCGTTGGATTCGGCAACGGTGATATCGAAGAAGCGCACCGCGGGGGTATCGCGGAACTTCTCATAGGGGATCAGCTCAAACATCGGAGCCCGCTCGGAAGCAACGGGCTCCCGCGATCGGCGTTCAAGCTCCAGCGAATCTTGCTGCAGGGGAAGAGCTGACATGGCGAAGCGAGCGGCGGGGCGTGGATTGGCCAATGAACCGCACAAGCCGGCGCTTCAACGTTCGCAGCACTACGTAATCAACCGTTCCATAGACCAGTGGTTCAGGTGGTTTTGCCGTTCGTAGCATTGGTTACGTGTTTGCACCGATGGCGATGACGGCTCCAGCCAGCAGCTGCACCCATCAGGCCTGGCGCTCGGGGGTCACGAGCGCGGCGTTCAGCGCACGCAAACAACAGGCGCTGGTGTTGCTGCTGGCGCAGCAACTGATCGAGGCCCAGTTCGAGCGGGCCGATCGCCCCGGCAGCGAGCGGCTCTGGCAGGAAGCGGCAGCCCTGGAGATCGATCCCGAGCGGATCGTGCACCTGATGTACAGCGGCCTCGAGGGCAACGACCGGCCCGCGCTGATAGCCGAAGACGAGGCCTGGATCCACCGCACCACCCAGGCTTCCCAACGCCGTTGGGGCCTGCTGCATCTGCACCGCAACCGCCGGGCGCGGCGGCCGGCGCCAAGCCTCAGCCCTGCTTGAGCGGGATCGGCATCTCCACCGCCGCCGGCTCCGGCGCGCAGCTCTCCACCCGCTGATTCACCACTTCACCGATCACCACGATCGAGGGCGAAGCGAAATCGGCCTGGCGCACCGCTGCGGCCAAGCCCTGCAGATCGGCGATTACCGCACGCTGGCCGCGCACGGTGCCCTGCTGCACCGCAGCAGCTGGAGTGGTGGGAGCCAAACCTCCCGCGATCAACTCCTCACAAATGTGAGGCAGGTTGTGCAGGCCCATGTAGATCACCAGGCCGTCGCTGCTGCGCGCCAGGGCCCGCCAATCCACGCTGGGGCGAGCTTTATCAATCTCCTCGTGCCCGGTCACGAAGGTGACCGAACTGCCGGCGCGGCGGTGGGTCACCGGGATGCCCACGTAGGCGGGCGCGGCGATCCCGGCCGTTACTCCCGGCACCACTTCCACGGCGATGCCATGGCGCTCGAGATGCGCCGCTTCTTCACCCCCGCGGCCGAACAGGAAGGGATCACCCCCCTTCAGCCGCACCACACAGCGGTGCCGGCCCGCCAGCTCCACCAACACCGCATTGGTGCTCGGCTGAGGCACCGAGTGATGGCCGCGCCGCTTGCCCACGAAATGTTGTTCGGCCGTTTCCGGCACCAGGGCGAGCACCTCGCGCGGCACGAGCGAGTCGTACACCAGGGCATCGCAGCTGCTCAGCAGCCGATGGGCCTTGATCGTGAGCAGATCGGGATCCCCCGGGCCTGCCCCCACCAGATACACCTTGCCGGCAGCGGAGTTGCTCATGGCAGAGCCTCCAGCTCGGTGAGCAGACCATCACGCACAGGAGGCCAATCCAGCAGCGGGGGCAGCACCTCAACCGATGCCGTTTGTGCGTCCATGTTGAGGGATTCGCTGAGCCGATTGGGGGCCAGGGTGAGCGGAGCCAGCAAGGCCGGCGGCTGGGGCTGGGCCGCCAGAGCTGCATGGGGATCGCTGTAGGCGGCCGCCATGCCGGGATAGCCCACCACCGCAGCCAGGTGCTGCAGATACCGGGCACTGAGAGCACCCTGCAGGGGGTGATGCAGCCACAGCAAGGGCCGCCCAGCGGCCCGCTCCGCCCAGAGCTCCGCCAGCAGCCGCTGCCAGCGCGGCCAGGCCCCCACAAACGGCAGCCGCCGCACCTGCACTGGACGCTGGGCCGCTGCGGCCTGCTGGCGCCACTGACCAGCAATAGCCGGCACATCGCTGCGCACATGACCGCCGGGCAGCAGCAACAGGGGCACCACGCTGATGCCACCCGCGCGCTGGGCCGCCAGCCAGAAGCGGCCATCGCCCTCGGGTGGCGCAGCCGTGAGGGCTTGCAGCAGCACCGGCGCGCCACGCCGCTGCTCCAGCTCAGCCGCCAGCTGCTGCAGCACTTCAGGAATCACACCGCCCTGACGGCCATGCACCACCAACACCAGCGGTGTGCGCCGCAGCCGGCGGCGCCAGCGCTCAGCCACACTCGGCTCCAGGGCCCGGCCCTGCAGCTGCCGCAACCGCTGTTGCCCATCGGGCAGCCGGCCCAGGAGATCCACCGCCTGGGCCGCCAGCCCTGGATCCAGTTCAGTACTGAGCTGCTGCAACCCTTCGGCCAAGGGCTCCAGTGGCCAGGCCGACAGCCCCACCGCCAACCCTTCCAGCGCTGCATGGCGCCAGGCCTGGGGCAGCGGCGCCCGGGCCAGCCGCAGCAGCAGCGCCGCATCATCGGGTTGGCGCTGTTGACCGAGCAGGGGCAACAGCCTCACCGCATCCGCCTGCCTGGGATCGAAGGGATCCGCACCATCCAGCGCCAGGCGCAAACGGGGCGCCACCCGCGCCTCGCGGAAGTGGCCCAGGATCTCCAGCCAGAGCAGCGAGGGCGGCTGGGCCAGCAACGGCTCCAGCCAGGCTTGCTTCACCTCAGGGGTGCCGGCCAGCAGGGGCAACTCCCGGCGGGCCGCCTCCCGCAGGGTGGCGGCATCGCGGCCCACGGGTCCGCTGAGGAGCTGCTCCACACCGGCGCGATCCAGCTGACCGATCAGTGCGGCCAGCACCTCGATCGATGCCGGGCTACCGGCCCGCTCAAGCTGCTGCAGCCAGGGCTGCACGGGCGTTCGACCGCGCCGCAACAGCTGCAGTTGCTGCCAGCGATCCGTGGAATCGCTTGGCTCCAAAGGCGCAGAGATCACTGTGGTCTCCACCCTGGCAGGTCTGGGTTCGGCAATGCTTCAGGCCGCGGCGCGGCGCCGCGCCCCGAAGCGCTCCACCAGCAGCTGCTCGAGCACATCCGGCAGCAGAGCAAGGGGTACGCCCTTGTCGTGCAGTTCGGCCAGCTTCGGATCGGCGCCCATGTCGCCGCCGAGGAAGATCTTCACCGCTTCCACCATCTGGCCCTCGTGGCGGGCCTTGGCACCCATCAAGCCGATCTCACCCATGTAGGGCTGGCCGCAGGCATTGGGGCAACCGGTCCAGTGGCTGCGCACCGCATGGGGCAGTTCGAGGCGCTGCTCCAGCTCTTCCACCACCGCCTGGGCCGTGGTTTTGGTGGGGATCAGGGCAAAGCTGCAATAGCGATTGCCGGTGCAGCTCACCGCCTCGGCCATCAGGGCGCCCGGTTCGCTCTTGAAGCGCTGCAGCAGCGGCTCCGCCAGCAGGGCCTCCACCCGCTCGGCCGGCACATTCACGATCAACACGTTCTGGGCTTCGGTGAAGCGCAGTTCACCGCTGCCGTAGCGGCGCGCCAGCGCAGCCAGCTCGGCCATGGATGCCGCATCGAGGCGGCCCACCGGCACGCTCAGCCCCACCCAGCTCAACCCCTCCTGCTTCTGCGGGTTCACGCCCAGGGCCGCCCGGGGTGCGCGGTTCACGTGGTGCTCGCCGTTGTGAGCAGCGGCCTCACCGCCGAGAGCGCTGAACTCATCCAGCATCGCCTCGCGATAACCCTCGAGGCCGAGCTCATCCACCAAATACATCAGGCGGCTCTTGTTGCGGGCCTGGCGATTGCCGCAACGCTCGAAGTGGCGCAGGGTGGCCAGGCTGTAGTTGGCCAGCTGATCAGCGCGCAGCCACAGCCCCAGAGGGATGGCCAGCTCATTGCGCTGGGCGGAGAAGAAGCCGCCCACCATCACGGTGAAGCCGAGCTCACCGTTGTGATCGGCCGGCAGGAAGGCCAGATCGTTGTGCAGCAGGAAGCTGTCGGGGGCACCGCCCACGGCGATGTTGAACTTGCGGGGCAGGTTGCGCGGAGCATCGGCGGCCAGAAGGCGCTGCTGGATCGCCTCCACCAGCGGCCGCGTATCCACCAGCTCCTCGGGATCGATGCCGGCCAGTGGATTGCCGGTGATGTTGCGGGGGTTGTCGTGGCCGGATTGGCGGCTGGTGAGCCCCACGGCCTCCATTGCCTGCATCAGCGGCGCCATGTCTTCCAGCAGCAGCCCGCGCAGCTGCAGGTTCTGGCGAGTGGTGATGTCGGCGGAGCCGTGTTCGCCGCAGCGATCCACCGCATCGGCAAGCACCTCCAGCTGATCGGCGCTGATCACGCCGTTGGGCAGGCGCAGCCGCACCATGAACCGCCCCGGCGTCACCGGCCGGAAGAAGATCCCAAGCCACTTGAGGCGGATGGTGAGGGTGGCCTCATCGAGGTTGTCCCAACCTTGAGCCGCCAGGTCGCCCAGGCGTGGTGCCAGCTCCAGGCCGCAGAGCTCCGCCTTGGCCTGCTCGATCTTGCTCAAGGTGGCGGCCATGGCTGCAGCAACAACTCAGGAAGGCCACAGGGTGCTCAACCGGCAGCACCGATCAGTGTCGCCATCGTTACCAAACGAACGTTCCTGGGCATCAGGGCCAGGCGCTCACCACTTCTTGTAGGCAAGGAATTTGCCGCACATCGTCACCTTCACCCGGTCCCCGGCGGGGTCAGCCACCTTGTCCACATCGAGGCTGAAATCGATGGCGCTCATGATCCCGTCGCCGAACTTCTCCTGGATCACATCCTTGAGGGGCATCCCATACACCTGGATGATTTCGTAGAAGCGGTAAATCAGGGGATCAGTGGGAATCACCGGATCCAGGCAGCCTTTGGTGGGATAGGCCTGCAGCGCCTCACAGGTGGCGGGATCGAGCTCCAGCAGATCGCTGAGCTGCTGGGCCTCCTCTGGCGACGCTGTGGACTGGCCATAAAACAGTGAAGCGATCCACACCTCATCGCGGCCCATCGCCTGCTCCAGATCCGCAAAGCTCAGACCCTTGGCGCGCTTGGCGGCCATCAGGGTGGCGGTGAGGGACGATCCAGAAGGCATGGGCGGCGAGGCAGCAGCAACCGCGCCACCCTCCGCGGCTGCCGCATCAGCAGGAGCAGCGCTTGCTACCAGCCGGCGGTGCTGCGGCTACCGGCGCTCCGCGATCCAGCCGTGATTCAGAATTGAGACGCGTTATGCCCATCGGGCTGCATGGTGGCGACCCTCTCCACACAGCCAGGAGCAGCGCAATCGGGAGCATCTGAAGCGGTGGGCGAGCAGCGCGCCCGCTTTCGCACCTACCTGGGCAAGGTGGGCAGCGGCGAACACACCAGCAGCGGCCTCAGCCGTGAGGAAGCCGCTGAAGCGATGGAGCTGATGCTCGATGGCATCGCCACTCCGGCCCAGATCGGCGCCTTTCTGATCGCCCATCGCATCCGCCGGCCCGAACCCCAGGAACTCACGGGGATGCTGGATGTGTACCGGCGCCGCGGGCCGGTGCTCAGCAGCCGCACACCCGCCCTCTGCTTCGGCATGCCCTTCGACGGGCGCAGCCGCACCGCACCGATTTATCCGCTCACCGCCCTGGTGCTGGCTGCAGCCAACATCCCGGTGCTGCTGCAAGGCGCCGGCCGCATGCCGGTGAAATACGGCGTGACGGGCGCTGAACTGTTCGCCAGCCTGGGCCTGGTGCTCACCGGCCGCAGCCTGGAATGGCTGCAGAGCAGCCTGGATCGCTGCAACCTGGCCCTGCTGCATCAGCCCGATCACTTCCCCGCCGCGGAACAGCTGATCCCCTACCGCGATGAGATCGGCAAACGGCCGCCGCTGGCCAGCCTCGAACTGATGTGGACGGCCCACCACGGCCCGCACCTGCTGGTGAGCGGCTTCGTGCATCCCCCCACCGAAGCCCGGGCCTGGGCAGCGCTGAAGCTGGCCGGCGAAACCAACGTGTTCACCGTGAAGGGCCTGGAAGGCAGCACCGACCTGCCCATCAGCCGCGCCTGCGTGACCGGCCGTGTGCACCCCCATCAGCAACCGGAGCGCTTGGTGCTGCATCCGCGCGATCACGGCTGCTACGGCGCCGATCCCGCCTGGCACAGCCTGGAGCAGTGGAGCCAACAGGCCCTGGCCGGCCTGGGCGGGCAAGGGGAGCTGGCGGCATCGCTGCGCTGGAACGCCGGCACCTACCTCTGGCAAGCCGGCGCGGCCGCCAGCCTGCCCGAAGGCGTGGAGCAGGCCGAGGCACTGCTGCACAGCGGAGCAGCCTTGCGGCAGCTCGAGCGGATGCGTCAAACCCTGAGCTGAGCTGCCATGGCATCGCCGCGCCTGCAAGCCAGCCACTGCTTTGCCTTTGAACAGGATTTCGTGGGTTCCTGGCGCTGCATCCCCCTGTGCGTGCGGCGCAAGCTGGATCTGATCGGGCTCAAGCTCAAGCTCAGCCACTGGCTGGAGCTGAGCCAGGCCCAACGCCAGCAGCTGGTCGACTGGCCTGATCAAGCAGTGGCGCTGCAGCAGCTGCGCGAACAGCTGCAAGCCTGGACCCGGCCCATGGCCGACGGCGAAGCGCGGCCCCTGCCCGTGGCGGTGGCGGAACCCTGGCAGCGATCGGAGCCCATACCCGAGGAGGTGCAACGGGCTGCCCGGCAACGGCAGGTGGGCCTGAGCGCGCAGCAGTGGGCCGAGCTGGGCGAGCTGGAACGCTTCGCCCTGTGCAAACTGGCGCGCCCCGGGCACGACCACCACAACCTCGAGGCCGCTTTTGCGGAGCTGCTGCCGCCATCGGCACTGAGTGATGGTTCCCCAGGGCACCAACCGGCAAGCCAAGGCGAGATTTCGTAGCAACGAGCACCAGCAACGGCCAACCATGCGTGATCTCCTAGATCTGTTGGTCAGCATTGGCGCCAACGCGTTATTCCTTCCAGGCGGCAGCCCGTTGTTGTGAGTGCCTACTGGATTACGGCTGCCATGCCGCCGCAGGCTTCTGGCGTCCGTTGTTCAGTTCGTTCCTTCACCAGACGCTTCGCGCCCATGTCGAACCTGTCGCGCCGCAAATTTCTGATCACCGCCGCCGGTTCGGCCGCCGGTGCCATGTGGCTGGCCGCCTGCGGCAGCAGCAAGAAAGCTCCCACCGCCAGCACAGCCACCGGCGCTGATGCACCGGAGGTTCCCGGCGCCACCCTGGGCTTCATTGCCCTCACCGACGCCGCTCCGCTGATCGTCGCCAAGGAGAAGGGCTTCTTCGCCAAGCACGGCATGCCCGACGTGAAGGTGGTGAAGCAAACCTCCTGGGCGGTGACGCGCGACAACCTGGAGCTCGGTAGCGCCAAGGGCGGCATCGATGGCGCTCACATCCTTTCGCCGATGCCCCTGCTGCTCACGGCCGGCAAGATCACCAAGAGCAAGCAGCCGCTGCCGATGTACACGCTGGCGCGGCTCAACCTTCAGGGCCAGGGCATCTCGGCTGCCAAAGACCTGCTCGACGAGAAGCTGACCGTTGACAACAAGGAAGGTCTCGCCAAAGCCACCAAGAGCCTCGGCCGCAAGATCAAGGCCGCCGTCACCTTCCCCGGCGGTACCCACGACCTGTGGATGCGCTACTGGCTATCGGCGAACGGCATCGATCCCAACAAAGACGCCGACCTGGTGGTGATCCCGCCGCCGCAGATGGTGGCCAACATGCAGACCGGCACCATGGATCTGTTCTGCGTGGGTGAGCCCTGGAACCAGCGCCTGGTGAACAAGAAGCTGGGTTACACCGCCACCCAGACCGGAGAAATCTGGGACAAGCACCCCGAGAAATCCTTCTCGATGCGCGCTGATTGGGTGGATAAGAACCCCAAGGCCGCCAAAGCGCTGCTGATGGCTGTTCAGGAAGCCCAGATCTGGTGCCAGGACCCAGCCAACCTCGACGAGATGTGCGACATCATCTCCAAGGACAAGTACATCAAGGCAGCGGTTGCCGATATCAAGCCACGCCTGGCCGGCAACGTGAACTACGGCGATGGCCGTGATGTGAAGAACAGCCCCTACAAGATGCTGTTCTGGGACAGCAACGCCTCCTTCCCCTACAAGAGCCACGACGCCTGGTTCGTGACCGAAGACATGCGCTGGGGTTACCTGCCGGCCAACACCGACATCGACGCTTTGGTGAACAAAGTGAACCGGGCGGATCTGTGGAAGGAAGCGGCCACCACCATCGGCCAGCAGGCTGCGATTCCAGCCAGCGATTCCCGCGGCAAGGAAACCTTCTTCGACGGTGTGGTGTTCGATCCCGAGAACCCGAAGGCCTACCTCGACGGCCTCAAGATCAAGGCCATGAGCTGAGACCGGCCGGGGAGCCTGCGGGCTCCCCCCGCCTCACTCGATTAGCGCCACCTCTGCAACGACCGCTGCCGCAGCGGCCGATGGAGTCTCTTTCTCTTCACTCACGTCCACAATGACCGCGATCACGCCCGCCAGCCGTTCCAGACGGCCTTCCAAACTGCGCCGCCTGCAACCGGGCCTGCGCAACCTGATGCCCTACCTGATCTGCATCGGCGGGTTCCTGATCGCCTGGCAGATCCTCTCGCTGATCCTCGGCGTGGCGCGCCTGCCAGGCCCGATCAACGTGATCGTGGAAACCTGGGATCCCTACATCAGCCAGCCGTTCTTTGACGACGGCGGCACCAGCAAGGGGCTGGGCTGGCAGATCCTGATCTCCCTGCAGCGCGTGGCCATGGGCTACGGCCTGGCAGCGGTGGTGGGCATCGCCATCGGTGGCGTGCTCGGCCTCAACCGCTTCATCGGCAAAGGCCTCGATCCGGTGATTCAGGTGTTGCGCACGGTGCCGCCCCTGGCCTGGTTCCCGATCTCGTTGATGGTGTTCCAGGACGCCAACACCTCGGCGATCTTCGTGATCTTCATCACCGCCATCTGGCCGATCATCATCAACACCGCTGTGGGGATTCGCGAAATCCCGCAGGATTACACCAACGTGGCGCGGGTGCTGCGGCTGCGCAAAGGCGCCTACATCCGCAACATCGTGATCCCGGCCACGGTGCCCTACGTGTTCACCGGTCTGCGGATTTCGGTGGGTCTGGCCTGGTTGGCGATCGTGGCGGCGGAGATGCTCAAGGCCGATGGCGGCATCGGCTACTTCATCTGGGATGCCTACAACGCCGGTGGTGATTCCAGCTCCAGCCAGATCATTCTCGCCATCATTTATGTCGGCGTCGTGGGTCTGGCCCTGGATCGTCTCGTGGCCTATGTCGGCAGCCGCGTTGCCAAGGGAGGCAACTGACGATGACCGTTGCCTTTCTCACGGTTGACGACGTCACCCAGGTTTTTCCCCTTGATGATGGCGGCCGTTATGTGGCTCTCAAAGACATCGACCTCAGCATCAGCGAAGGGGAATTCGTCTCGCTGATCGGCCACTCGGGTTGCGGGAAATCCACCCTGCTCAACCTGATGGCTGGCCTCACCCAGGCCAGCAGTGGCGGCATCTTGATGGATGGACGCCAGGTGACCGATCCGGGACCCGAGCGGATGGTGGTGTTCCAGAACTACTCGCTGCTGCCCTGGCAGACCGTGCGCCAGAACATCGCCCTGGCGGTGAACAATGTGATGCGCAGCTCCACGGCGGCCGAGCAGAGCGAGCGCATCGAACAAAGCATTCAGCTCGTGGGTCTCGGCCATGCCGCCGACAAGTACCCCGGTGAACTCTCCGGCGGCATGAAGCAGCGGGTGGCGATCGCCCGCGCCCTGGCGATTCGCCCCAGGCTGCTGCTCTTGGATGAACCCTTCGGCGCCCTGGATGCCCTCACCCGCGGCAATCTGCAGCAACAGCTGATGCAGATCTGCCAGCAGGCCGGCGTGACCACCGTGATGGTGACCCACGACGTGGATGAAGCGCTGCTGCTCTCCGATCGGGTGGTGTGCCTCACCAACGGCCCGGAGGCCGGCATCGGCCAGATCCTGCAGGTGCCCTTGCCGCGGCCGCGCCAGCGGCTCGAGGTAATGAATCACCCCGACTACTACCACCTGCGCAGTGAGCTGATCGGCTTCCTGCAACAGCAACGGCGCCTCAAGCAACGCAAGCAGCGGGTCACGCCGCTGGTGCCTGCAGGCAAGCCGGATCTGGAAACCGTGCGCCTCGGCTACCTGCCGGGCCTCGATATCGCCCCGCTGGCGGTGGCGATGGAGCGGGGCTTCCTCAGCGAGCACGGCATCGAGCTGCGGCCGGTGGCCTTCGACCGCTGGCAGAGCCTCGAAGACGAGCTGCTCAAGGGTGAGCTGGACGTGGCGATCACCTCCGCCACCACACCGTTGGCTCTCACCCTCGGCCTCGATGGCCAGCCCGCCTGGCCGGCGATCACCCCGATGACGGTGACCCGCAGCGGCAACGCCCTCTGCCTGGCGCGCCGCTTCAGCGATCTGGGCATTCACAACCTCAGCAGCCTGGCGGAGCGCCTCAAGGGGCGGGAATGGCCGCTGCGCCTGGCGGTGGCCCAGAAGGGCAACATGCAGGAACTGCTGCTGCGCCACTGGCTGGCCAGTGGCGGCATCGATCCCGATCGGGAGGTGGAGCTGCTGGCGCTGTCGCCGATGGCGATGGAAGCCACGCTCCGGGCTGGCGAAATCGACGGCTTCATCGCCGGTCGCTACCGGGTGGCCAAGGCGGTGGACGCCGGCCTCACCACCGTGCTCGCCACCGACCTCGACATGTGGGGCGGCCACCCCGAAAAGGTGCTCACCTGCCACGAGGACTGGGCCCTCAACCACCAGGAGGCCCTGCTCAACCTCTGCGCTGCGCTGATGCGCGGCGGCCAGATCTGCGAAGACCCGGCGGAGCACGATCAACTGGTGGCGCTCCTCGGGGCTGCCCAATGGCTGGGCAGCGGCTCTGCCCTGGCGCTGCAACGCCAGTTCGATCTGGGCGGGGATGAGCCCAGCGGCGTGCGCCTTCCCCTGAATCGCTTCCACAGCGACCGGGCTCACCTGGCCAATGCCGCCGAAGGCAGCTGGATCCTCAGCCAGTTCAGCCGCTGGGGCTGGAGTGCCTTCCCCTCCAACCGCTTGGAGCTGCTCAGCCAGGTGTATCGCAGCGACCTGTGCAGTCGCGCACTCGAGCGCGCCGGGTTCGCTGATCTCCGGCCGGAACGGGCGCCCTTCGCCCTGGCCGATGGCGTGGCCTTCGACCAGGACAACCCACTCGAGTACCTGAACCAGTTGCCCTACTGCCGAGCCACAGCCCTGGAAAGCATTCCGCTGCCCACCGGTTCGAGCCCACGCCCCATCGCTGCCCATTGAGATGACCAGCGCCATGACCCGTGCCCCCCTGAGTGCCACCACCGCGGTGACTAACCAGCCCTACCTCTCCTTCAACAATGTGGGGCAGGTGTTCCACACCCAGCGGGGCCCCTTTGAGGCCCTCAAGGAGATCAACCTGGAGGTGGCCCAGGGTGAATTCATCTGTGTGATCGGCCACTCGGGCTGCGGCAAAAGCACGCTGCTCAACATGGTGTCGGGCTTCCTGCAACCCAGCAGCGGCAGCGTGACCCTGCGGGATGTGCCGATCGATCGCCCCGGCCCCGATCGGATGGTGGTGTTCCAGAACTACTCGCTGCTGCCCTGGAAAACGGTGGAGCAGAACGTGGATCTGGCGGTGAAAGCGGCCCTGCCCGAGCTCGATGCCGCCGCCCGTGCCCAAACCGTGGACCATCACCTGGAGATGGTGGGTTTGATCGAAGCGCGCCACAAGCGGCCAGCGCAGATTTCGGGCGGGATGCGGCAGCGGGTGGCCATTGCCCGGGCTCTTGCTGTGCGGCCGGAAGTGCTGGTGCTCGATGAACCGTTCGGTGCCCTCGATGCTATCACCAAAGAGGAGCTGCAGGAAGAACTGCTCGCCATCTGGCGTGAGCACAAACCCACCGTGCTGATGATCACCCACGACATCGATGAGGCCCTGTTCCTCTCCGATCGGATCGTGATGATGACCAACGGCCCCTCCGCCAGCATCGGCGAAATCATGGAGGTGCCATTCGAGCGCCCCCGCCACTACGAAACCATCCAGGACGATCCGCGCTACGCCCAGCTGCGCAATCACGCCCTCGACTTCCTCTATCGCCGTTATGCACATGACGACGACTGAAGCCTCAGCGGCATTGTCGATTCGCGCCGGCAACACCCTGCTGCTGGATGCGGATTTGCTGGAGCGCAATCAGTGCCTCACGGTGCACTCCGGCCTGGTACGGGTGTCGGCCTCCAGGCCGGAGCAGGAAGCACTGGCCGCACAGCCGGTCACCCTGGGTTATCTGCAGGCGGGAGATCAGCTGCCCCTCGATCTGCTGCGCACCACCCGCTTGCATCTCGAAGCCCTCACCGCCGCCCAACTGGTGGAGGGCTGCCCGATGGCGCCGGCTGCCGGCTCAATCAACCTGCATGAGTGGACGCTCTCGCTGCTGCTACTGCGCAACCTCAATGACGCTGGCCAGCGCATCGGTGCCCTGCTGCAGTTGCTGGTGGAGCGGCTCGGGCGGCGCAATGGCGCCTGGTATGAGTTGCCGCTGCGGCTCACCCACGCCGAACTGGCCGACCTGAGCGGCCACACCCGGGTGACGGTGACCAAACAGCTCTCCCGATTGCGCAATCTGGGCCTGATCGAGCAGGACGCCGGCCCAGGCAAAACCCTGCGTATCTCACCGGAGCTGCTGGAGGCCTGAGGCGCCTGCCTCAGGCCAACGGCCGCACCCGCACTGCCGCGGCCTTGAGCTCTGGTTGCTTGGAATGGGCGCAGGCCTGCTCGTGCATCAGGCGGTTGGCTTCGCAGGCGTTGTCCTGGCTGGCACCCCAGTGCATCGGCAGAAACACCGTGCCGGGGCGGATGCGCTCGGTCACGGTCACCTTGGCGCTGATGCAGCCGCGGCGGGAGCTCACCTCAGCGCTAGCGCCATCGCTGAGGCCATGGCTGGCGGCATCGCTGGGATGCACCTCCAGCAACGCTTCCGGGTGCTGTTGGTTCACCCGCGCCACATGGGCGGTGCGGGTCATGGTGTGCCAGTGGCCGAGGTAACGGCCCACGGTGAGCACCAGCGGGTAGGTGTTGCAGGGGGGTTCCGCCAAGCCGAAGGGCTGCTCGGCCAGGAAGCGCGCCTTGCCTGATGCGGTGGGGAAGCGGTGATCGGTGTAGAGCCGAGCTGCGCCCGTGCCTGGTGCACTGCCAGCGGGGAAGGGCCATTGCTGGGGACCGTGTTCCGCCAGCAGCCCATGGCTGAGCCCGCTCAGATCACACACACGGCCGGCGGTGAGCGCCGTGAACTCGGCATACACCTCTGCCGCAGAGCCATAGCTGAACTGCTGCTCGAAGCCGAGGCGCCGGCCCAGCTCCGCAAAGATCGCCCAATCGGGCCGCGCCTCACCAGGGGGCTCACGGAAGGCCGGGCAATGGGTCACGCGCCGCTCCGAGTTGGTCATCACACCGCTCTTTTCGCTCCACTGGGCGGCGGGCAGCAGCAGGTGGGCCACGTCTGCGGTTTCGGTGCCGGCATAGGCCTCACTGAGCACCACCAGCGGGCAGTTGGCCACAGCAGCGCGCACCCGATCCAAGGCCGGCATGCTCACCAGCGGGTTGGTGGCGGCCACCCACCACAAGCCCAGCTCACCGCGCTCCATCGCCTCGATCTGATCCCACACCGCCAGGCCCGGAGCCGGGGCGATCGAGCCGGGCGCGAAGCCCCAGTGGCGCTCCACCTCAGCGCGGTGCTCCGGGTTGGCCACGAAGCGATAGCCGGGCAGCAGCTGCGCCAGGCCTCCGGCCTCGCGGCCGCCCATGGCATTGGGCTGGCCCGTGAGCGAGAAGGGGCCGGCGCCGGTGCGGCCGATCTGGGCGGTGGCCAGATGCAGGTTGATGATCCCGGCCACGGTGGCGGTGCCTTCGCTGCTCTGGTTCACCCCCATCGACCAGAGGCTGAGCACCCCGGCGGCTTCAGCCCACCACTGGGCCAGTTGGCGCAGGTCGGCTTCGGCGATGCCGCAGAGATCGCACACCCGCTGCGGCGTCCACTGCTGCCACAGCTCCTTGAGCTCGGCGAAGCCCTCGGTGTGGTCGGCGATGAAGCGCTCATCCAGCGCCTGCAGCTCAAGCAGGAGATGGCCAATGCCCTGCAGCAGCACCAGATCGGTGCCGGGACGAATCGCCAGATGCAAATCTGCCGGATCGGAGGTGGCCGTAGCGCGGGGATCAACGACCACGATCCGCAGGGCTTCTTTCTGTTTGCGCTTGCGCTTGAGCAAGCGCTGAAACAGCACCGGATGGCACTCGGCGGTGTTGGTGCCGATCAAGAACACCAGATCGGCGTGGTCGAGGTCGTCGTAGCAGCAGGGGGGGCCGTCGGATCCCAGGCTGCGGGCATAGCCAGCCACCGCCGAGCTCATGCACAGGCGGGAGTTGGCATCGAAGTTGTTGCTGCCCAGGGCACCCTTGAGCAGCTTGTTGGCCACGTAGTAGTCCTCGGTGAGGAACTGCCCGGAGCCATAGATCGCCAGGCCCTGCGGACCTTGCTCAGCCAGGGTGGTGCGGATGCGATCCACCAGCAGCGCAAAAGCCTGCTCCCAGCTGATCGGCGCGAACGGTTGATCGCGGCTCTCGCGCCACAACGGAGTGGTGAGGCGGTTCTGGTGCAGGGTTTCGCCCACCGTGGCGCCCTTCACGCACACCTGGCCGAGGGAGGAGGGATGGTGGCGATCACCGCGCGCCGTCCACTGGGGATCGCTGGGCTCCTTGGGGGGCTTCAGCTCCAGGC
>Ga0194117_10001553_pt1 | contig 26288 bp, 38 predicted proteins | sample TA2MahsurfametaG_FD_160579 | JGI IMG/M metagenome (GOLD analysis project Ga0194117, IMG submission 160579) | Freshwater microbial communities from Lake Tanganyika, Tanzania - TA2015009 Mahale N1 surface | ecosystem: Environmental > Aquatic > Freshwater > Lake | place: Tanzania: Lake Tanganyika...
ATTTGATATCACCAAACTATCTTCCTCTTTTTCTTTTGAGTTCTAACTCTTTAAGGTAATGTGCCTTCCATTTATATTCAACGGAAATGGGTCCGTTTTGTTGTTTTTTCAGGTCATATTTCCAAATTGAAGTAGATTCTTCATCTTCAAATATGTATTCAAATTTTGTGAGTTTTTCCGCTTTACTATTGTTTTCTTTAGAGTTCTTTATACTCATACGTTAAAAAATTGTGGAAATTTTTTAATAAGATAATTTGCAAAAGCATTGTGCATTTTTTTAGAAAAATGGTGGTCACCCTCTGTTCCTACCAAACCATTTGTTTCTTTCCATTCATCATAAATTGTATGCCAAAATCCAATTTCTTTTTCTATCTGATTTTTATTGATTATAATATCCGATTCAATCTCATTATTCCAACTCCATATAAAAATTTCAAATGGTAAATATTCTTTTAATGATTTTAAAATTTCAATATAATTTTCTTTAGATGCATCGGAATCGTTTATAATTTCTGTAGTTTGTATCATTTTATCAACTTCATCATCTTCTAATTCAAAAAATGGTTCTGCTAATCTAAAGTCCAAAAATGGTGTTTCTTTTCGGTAAGATTTCGAACCTATAAAATAATCAAAATGAGAATTATCACCTTCCCATGTGTCAATAGTTTCAAATTCTATTTTTAAATTTGTATATTCAATATCCCAAGCTTTTTCATATCTCGGTAATCTAACTCTTGATAAAGTTGGTACTACTAAAATCACAAAATCATCTTTTGAAATGTTTTTTAAGTTTCTTAAAAATATATCCAATATAGTTTGAAAATCTCTACTAGGTTTTGATTTAACAATAAATGATTCTCCTTTAAATTTATCGGATACCTGCTGAACCCAATTTTTATTTGGTCTATTGCCAAAACCTGTAAAACTATCCCCTATTATCCAAAGTTTACTCATATATCAAATTTTGTATTTGGGTTTTCAACGTATCGAATATCATCCAATTCTTGCGGATTATCTCTATAAATTCTGTAAGAATCATCTTCAAAATGTTCAGTAGATACTTCAAAAACAGTAGAATTATCCTCTAATGCTGTAAGTTGATGTGGTTTTCCTTTTTCAATATAAACTACATCCCCAACATTTATTATCGTTCTGTTAAGTTTTGTATTTTCAATCCAATCAAATTGAAATTTACCAGATTGTACATACCACGTTTCATTTTTAATCATGTGATAATGCATGGAAAAATTACTACTCATTTTTGGGAACACTAAGAGTTTTCCGCAATATTGTGGGTCATTGTGTATCCATAATTCGTAACCCCAAATTTTTTTTACTTTTATTGGTTGTAAAATCATAATGAAAAACTTTCTCCACATCCGCAAGTTCGGCTCGCGTTAGGATTTCTAAATTCAAATCCTTTACCATTTAAACCATCTGAAAAATTTAATTCAGTACCGAATAGGTATAGTAACGATTTATTATCTACTAAAATTTTTACGCCCTTGTCTTCCGCAAGTGTATCGGTCGGATATTGTTCAGTATCAAATGAAAGTTCATAGGATAATCCACTACAACCGCCACCCTTTACTGCTACTCTTACAAATGGCGTTATACATCCACTTTCTTCTATAAGAGAATTTAATTTTTTTGCTGCTGTTTCTGTTACGGTAATCATATTAAAAATTAAACCCAGCTCCTAACCAAAATGTTTTTCTAAATGGGTCAAAATCAGTTGAAATTGAAATAAATTCATAATCATAAGTTATTCCAACACTTGTTGAAACGTAATTGTCTATAAAGTTTTTGAATGAGTATTTTCCGTTATTAGAAAGTATGTTCAACTCATCGTAAAATTGAAAATTTTCCTGCTCGTTTCCTATACCAAGTGATAAATTAACACCAAAATGTTTCATTTCCCTTCCTACTCCAAAATATACTGACCATCCTTTAATTATATCTTCTAATCTTTGGTCATTCCAAACTGTTGAAGCATTATAAAAATTCACATTTGGGTGATTATAAAATTCAGAACGGTCGCCGCTCATAATTTTGTTAAACTGACCTTTAAAATAAACACCTTTTCCAATCGTAAACCATGCTCCAAGTTCATTGTTTGTTGATAAATTGATACCAACCCTAACTTTATTTTTTCTACTTACTACCGTATCTGTTTTACCGTTTGATTGTACAAAAATTTTAGCGGGCCTTCTATAACCCCACCTGTCATAAACATCGAAATCATAAAAACTGTTGAATGAATATGGTGCTCCCCATCTATACCATTGGTTCCATCCACCAATTCCACCCCACATAGGTGGTGGAGGTGGAATGAATGTATTTTGTTTTGGTCTGTATTGTTCACGTCTTATTGCTTGTTTATCGAAACTTTCGGTAGATGAGACTCGTGATGTAGACGGGCTTGATTGAGATGATGTAGTATTACGGATTGATGTTTTTTGGTCTTTTTCAGTTTGAGAAAAAGCTGAAATTTGTACTAAGAGTATAAATAGATTAAATAAAATAAATTTTTTCATAATTTTAATTTTTATTTATTATAAATCTAAAAGAACGAAGTGGGTAGTGATTCAGTTCTCGTTCAATACATTTACGATTATTTGTAATATAATTACGATTTACCATCTCAATTGAATCCCAAAATTGGTTTACAAAAGTTGGTGAAGATAGTATCTGAGATACATAATTCCCAATTTGAATTTTTTGTAAATCTAATTTGGGAGTTTTACAAACAAGTGTAATGCTTTTAGATTTAATCACAATTTATTTTTTACACCAACCAAAACATACTTTTCCAAAAGTAAGTTTGCTAATTAGATTACAGATGTGTTTCATAGTTTAATTTTTGAAGTCCTTGTTTTTCACGATAATCATTTATTGCCGCTTTTATAGCATCTTCGGCCAACACAGAGCAGTGAATTTTGACCGGTGGTAGATTCAGCTCTTCGACTAAATCCATATTATCAATTGTGACTGCCTCATCAACACTTTTACCTTTTAACCATTCTGTTGCTAAAGATGATGCTGCGATTGCTGAACCACAACCAAAAGTTTTGAATTTTGCATCGGTAATGATATTATCACTAACTTCAATTTGTAATCTCATTACGTCACCACACTCAGGTGCGCCCACCAAACCGGTGCCAACATTGGATTTTGATTTATCTAATGTTCCTACATTTTTAGGATTTTGATAATGGTCTAATACTTTATCTGAATATGCCATATATTTTGTTTACAATAATAAATATACGAAAAATTATCCAATTTGCCAAGTTCTCATGCCAAATTTATTCCAGGTAAATGGTTGGTGATACCCCATATCTAAATTATCCAATGCTTTGATTACTTCATATTTTGTATCGTTTGGGCAGTAGAAAAACATAAATCCACCACCACCTGCTCCACTTATCTTACCACCGGTCGAACCTGCTTTTAATGCGGTTTCGTATAATAATTCTATTTCAGGTGTACTGATTCCTTTTGCTAACATTTTCTTTTGCTGAAATCCGTAGTCTAAAATCTCTCCTAAATCATCTATGTTACCTCTGATTAGGCAATCCTTAATAAGTTTTGCTTGCTCTACCAAAGCGTGTAATGAAAGTGTAGAGGTTTTATTTTTATCTCTCATTTTTTTTACCTGTTCCTCTAGTACTTCCGAGCTATTCCGTGTTGAGTTTGCAAAGTATAAAACTATGTTATTTTCTAATTCGTCCTGAATACTATCTTTTACTCTCAATGGATTAACTACTACATCATCACCTTTAAATTCCATATAGTTCCACCCACCAAACGCAGCTGCATATTGGTCCTGCTTTCCACCATTTTCTGCAAGTTCAACCCTTTCAATTTGAATTGCCATTTCTGCAATATCATACTCTCCCAAAGGTAAATTAAACAATTCTGTATATACTCCAATTAAAGATACTATAAGTGTCGATGATGTACCCAAACCACTTCCCGTTGGAACATCTTGATAGGTAACAATATCATACCCAAATGGTTCTAACTTAAAACGTTTGCATACGTGATTGTGAGTTGCTTTAAAGAGCTTTAATCCATAAGAACAATCTAAATCATTACTGAACTCATGCTCCTCTCTTTCCTCTTTATTTACCCAATAAAACGATACCTTACCATCTTCTCTTAATTGTAAGGATGTGTGAGTAAATAAACGAATTGTTGTATTGATAATTGCGCCAGTATGATATTTACAATAATCGGGCATATCACTACCGCCACCACCAAAACTAATTCTGAACGGGACTTTGCTCCTGTAAACGGTTTTCTTCATCTTCAGTTATTTGTCCACCATTCTCTGCATACCAATTTTTTACATTTCTTTCACCAACTAATAGGAAAAAACAATTGTAACAAAGAGGGCGAATATTATCTAATTTTCTGTTGTTCAAATTACCATCCAAAAAATCTATGAGTAGAGGCATTTTACCATCAGTAATCCTTGCTTCACTAAATCCACAACTACCACATACTTTTGGTACATAACCACTATCAAATAATTTGTTTTTAAATTTATGAAGTGGATAATGTAAATGTTTACCGTCTATTAAATCATCTATGTGATATTTTTTATTTTTAATTTTTTTTGCTTTCTCTATTCCAATACCATATGGGTTTTTAAGGTTTTCAAATATACCATAAAGTTTTGCATACTTTTTGTAAGTATTATATGATACTCCTAACAGTCTTGCTGCTTCAAATGCTGAACGAGATTTTTCTTGTGCTGCTTTTATTTGTGATTCTAGTAATGGTTTTGCACCCAACCCTCTTTTACCTTTTGGTGTTTCGTCCAAATTAGGAAAAAAATTATCCGTTTGTTCCATACTTATAACATTTAATTATAACTATAAGTATATCAAACTATAAATTTATTAATGTAATCAATTATTTGCTCTGATATTTTTTTAGAGCCATTTATAGAATTGTGAACATCTAAACTAAAACCCTTAGTATCATCACTAAACATACATTTTTCATCTCTTATCCACGAAGCAATATTCATATTAAAAATATTTTTATTTTTTGAATAAAAATTTACGGAATTTTCGTCTATGTGTTTTTGAATTTCTTGACAAGTATTATAATTTAAGTATTTATCATTTTTGTTTGGTATTAAAGAAAATCTATTATCAGTTTGAATAAAAAGATACTTTATATTATTAAATTTAAACAATTCAATTAATGTAAATAATTTTGCCAATTCATCTTTTGCAAATATATGTAAATCAAATGATTTTTTAAAAAACTCTCTTGTATATAAAAAATTATCTTCTTCTAAAAAATCATAATTATCATTATTAGATACATAGTTACAATACCTCTCTTGATTTATAAAATAAGTTTCATTTCTACCGATAGGGGGTATTTCTATTATAACTAATAAATTTTCTAAATTTTCTTTTTTATTATTAATTATATAATTTAATGTTTTTCTGTATACCCTATTGAATGACCCACCAAATATAGATTCATTAACAATATCCACATTAAAAAAATCAGCAATTCTATTTGCATAATTATATTTTTCTCTCACCCAATCATATTCATTATAAGGTTTAAAAACATTTGGATTTGTATATTGAGTATTTTCTGATTTTGATTTTACTTTACTACAATCACTTTTAAATTTTGAAATATCTATTTCTTTTGTTTCTTCAAAAAATTCAAAATACCAAGGATTATTATGGTTATGTCCCCACATAAAACTACAACCATTTGAATAAATTTTTGAAAACATTATACTAACATTTTAATTAATTTTGTAAATGTAATATCAGCATTATCCGATGTATCTAAATCAACAAAAAATTCAATAGGTGGTTCATAATCTAATGCAAACTTATCTTCTCTACCTCTCATCTTTTTTGTGTGACAATAAATTTCTATAGCTTTATATTGCGATTTTAAATCTTCTCTTAAATTTCTATATGGTGATACTAAACTAATTACTACATCTACTCCCTCTGAATTAAGATACTTTGCTATATCAAACGCTTTTTGTATATTTCTTTCTCTACCTTCTTTTGAATAATCTGTGTTTGGAAATAATTCTCTCAATTTATCTCCATCGATATGTAATACGGATTTACGCCAATTCTTTTTATCTGTTTGTAACCACATTTGTAACTTCTTAGCTAAAGTAGTTTTACCGCTACCTGGCTGACCTGTAAATAGGTAAATCATAACTTATTTGTTTTTTAAGGCAAATTGAGCAGCTTTATGTGCAGGGGTATTTTTATCGTATTGTAATGCTGATTTAATTTTAATCATTTTACCGGTTTCAGGATTTTTTACCTTTTTATCTAAATCTTTTGGTAAAAGATTTTTCAATTTCATATCCCCACTTTTAGGCTGTTCTTTTTTATTTGGTATCTGTTTTTCTTTTTCTGAATTTTTAAATCTGTTTTCAGGTGCTTTTGGAATTTCATGTTTAACATGCTGCACTTTCATTTTTATATTAGGATATTTTTCTTTTAGTTTATTTACGGCTGCTACGTTTTTATGTGAATCATCTATAAAAAATACATCATCATATCCCTTTTTAATCTTGTCCTCAATCCAATCGGCTTTCTTTTGTGGGTCGGAATCTCCCAATGCCACTACATATGTACCTTCTAATCCAATATCTTTTAAATAATCCTTAACAGGTTTGTATGCCCCTCTAGCTGTCAGTACCACAATTTTTCTTTGCCCTTCTGATTTTGCAATAGTTTTTAGTAATTTAGTAATACCTTTTACTTCCTGAGGTTGATTTACTTTTTCGAAATCGGAGAAATCAAATTTATCTTCTTTTTTTGGTTCGTAAACTGCGTATTCACCTGGCGTAAGCTTTAATTTCTTACCACTTTTATTTTGAACATAAATAAATGAATTAGTTTTTACAAGTGTATCATCAAAATCAAATACTCTCAATTTTTTTCCTGTTGGTAATTCCTCCTCATTGATTGGCTTAAAAGCATTTACAAATGGATTGGAATAAACTTTTCCAAACTCTACTTTCATTCCATTCCATAACGAAGATATAAAATTAGCCATTTATTTGTTTCTTAGTCTTTACAACCTTTTTTTCTAAGTAAGTATTTTCTTCTCTTAAAAAATCAACAGTTACTTTGAGTTCTGCCACTTTTGCTGTTAAATCTAAAATCATTTTTCGCATTTCATCTTTTTCTTTAGATGCTTCCTCTAAAAGTGTCTCTAACTTTGATATACGGTCTTTACAATCATGGCGAATAAAATCATCATCTTTTTCTCTTCGTTGAGCTCTTTTTTCATAGTATCTAAATGCTGATGCACCACCTAATACTGTCAAAGCCGTAATAAGTACAGAATAAATATTTTCCATTATTTGTTTTCTTTACCACCAAGCTCGTGATAGCCGGTGTTTGCTTGATTAATAAATTGCATTGCTTGTGAAATATGGTCAGTAATCCAACCTGGCAAATTCTTTTCTTGTGTACCGATTTTACCTTTAAGCTCGGTAGCGTTCTTCATTATATCTTGCAATTGACCCATAGCCATACCAACCTCGTGGTCTCCACCTGAATCTGCTTCTTGCATTTTATGCCTTAATAATTCTGTCATTTTGTTAAATACTTGCTCTCCACCACTCTCACCTAATCGGTATGCACCACCCATTTTTTCATAAATCTTAATCCTATTTTTTATAGGTATGGATTTTTCTGCAAGTTTTTTCCAAATTTTCGGATGTGTTACTTCAAATTTCATATTTTTTTAGTTGTATATACGGATATAAATATAAAAAAAATTATCTTAAAACTTTTTCTCTATCTGCAGGCGAGTTAATAAATTCATCCTCTATTTTTTTTATAAAAGAAAGTATTGCATATCTACCTATTCCACCTGTAACCTCTGTAACCATGTGTTGTATATCAAATGTTTGTAAATCTAAGATTGCAATTTGACCAAATGTTGGTATAACTTTTTCATTGTTATTTAAAATTAAACATCCACCATCTTTTTCATCGTAAGTTTCATTTAAATAAATTAATAATGCACATATTCTTCCCGTACCTCTTCCATCCGAATGATTTTGTAATCTACAACCTACGTCATAATATGTAAACATTGGTGCAAAAAAAGAATATTCTTGTGTTTCATCAAAATCAAAAAAATATTTTACAATTTTTTTTACATAATTTTGAAACTTAACACTTTCACCTTTTTCGCCAAAGATTGGATTTAAATCAGAAAAAAACCACATTTGTTGAATTATAATTTTATCTTTATCTTTCAAAAACTCATTCTTTTTTACACATGCGTTTTCATATGTAAGAAAATTATTCTTTATTTTCCAACCATTTGCACCATTAGTAGTATCAGCTTTTAAATAAGTAAAATATTTTTTTAAATTTTTTTCCTCATTACATTTATAGTTTAATAACCAATTATAAAATTCAGAGTCAAATTCTTTCAAATTAAAAGTAGTATAACCTTCTTTTTTTAATTTTTCTTTTGATATTTCTATTGTCATTGAATTTTATTTATTTCGTCCTGAAACACAGAATATGATTGTTTTTTGAATTCCTCTTTTCTATCAATTCTTTTTATAATAGAATCATAATGTTTTCTATTTCTATAAATATAATTTTCACAAACAATATAGTTTTTTAATTTAAATTGATATATTTGTTCTCCATTTTGATTTAGTTTTTCAATACCCCACATTAAAAAAGTATCGTCAGGTCCATATGCACCCATAGATTCGGGTAGTGGTATTCTATCTAATAGAGGTTTTGATAAAAGTGTAAACCAACCAGCTCCAAATTTTGTTTTTGGCTGACCTGGAACTTCATTAATTACTGTTAATAATTCTACGTCACCTATTTCACCACTTTCGGAAAATGGATTATTATTTTTACAATAATCTAAAGGTTTATTTAGATAATTTTCATTTACTAAGCAATCCCAAGTAGTGTCCCAATATTTTACAATTTCTGGCGAAATAAAATATTTTTTTAAATTTGGGTCAGTTTCCGATAATCTATCTATACTTGCTTCCATATAGTAAAGAATCTTATCATCGAAACAAATATCAGTATCTAACCAGATAAAATGAGTAGCATCTTTACATTCTAAATGTGAATATCTTTTGGTTTGAAAAGCACCTATAATTTCGTCTCTGATTTGATAGGTAGCTTTTCCGGCCCAATCCGTTAGTGGTTTTAGTGAATTAAATCTATCAATAAAAAATTGTTTATCTATTTTAGAATTTTCCCAATCAAATAGGTAATCTGAAACTGAAAATGAAATGTAAAATTCATAATTCTTTCCATCTACAAATTTAGATGCTTTATTCAAATCTACCAATACTCTTTCCAAATCATCCAACTCATGTGGCATTACGAATGATGTTATAACTATTTTTTTCATTTGTATTTGTTTTCTATTAAATATTTCAATTCTTCATTTCTATCATATTGATGAACTAATGTGTATAATTCACCATTTGAATTTTTAATTTCATCACCATCAATAGTTGCTAATTCTTCAGTATAAGGTAAAGTATCACCCTTCTTTAATTTTAAATGTAATTGAGCAGCAAATCCCTCTTGTTGTTTTACAAATTGAACTTTATCTTTCCATTGGTGCATATGTATTAAGATATTATATGCGGCTTGGTCTGCTAATTGTTGTGGATTTGATGTCGTCAAACTCCATCTATAAATGTCTATAAATAAATCTCGTATTGCTTCTTTTTTACCCACAATAGTTCCTGCACAATATATTTCTTCGTTTTGCAACCATTCCCATTCCATAGGAAAACTTGTACCTGCGTTTAATCTCGCCCATTCTTCCGCTCCAAATTTAAGGGATTCGCTAAATGCTAAAATATCTTTAGTCATACATTTATTTAACCAATCCGTTGGGTCTTTTTGAAAAACAATATCTTTAACATCAACCCAAATAATTATGTCTGTATCGTATGTTTGCAATAACATATACATATCTCTAAATCTTTGTAGAATAATATGTTGCTGTTCTTCTGATTTTACAATTAACCAATCATTATCATCTAGGTATTTAATTACATCATCCGATACATTGTAAACTAACATTAATTTTTCACCCGTATAACCGCTTCTATTTATTGATTCTACAAATGGTCTAATTTGCTCTACACCATAATTCGTTAGAGAGCTTACTATTGTATATTTCATCTTTTTCCGTATTTTTGCCAATCGTTGTGCATGAATAATCCTTCGTTGTGTCCAACTTTATAATTTTGTTGAACCCACCATTTACCAATATTTCCTTCTAATGCAATCCCATCGCCAGCAAATGGTTTAACAACATCTAAATAAAATTGTTTTTTATATAAGCAAGGGTTATTAGTCCAATTACCATATCGAGAAGTCGTCCAAAACATATCTTCTGATTTTTTAATTTGCTCTGAAAATTCAATATCCGGCTCACACCAATGAACCGAATCTAAAAGATGTGGTGATGTTGCTCCAATCTCATCATCATAATAAGTTAATTCTTGTCCTTTATGTCTAAATGAAAAATGTGGATATCCTGGATTCTTTCTATGTCTTAAATGAATAACATCCATTCCCATTTCAATTGCCGATATACTTCTTTGTAATCTTTTGTATGTGGTATCTGTATCTTCTATTAAATTCCAATCATGTTCTAAAACTAATACATAATCGGATTGTGCATTTTCTGTAAGTTTGATAAATGCCTTTCCAATTCCAATATTAGAATTCATACCGATAAGATTCAATCCGAAATGTTTTGCTATTTGATAATCTTGGTCATTGAATTCTTGAAATAGGATAGTTACATCATTTACCATATCAAACAATCCATTATTGTGGTATGTTGTCAATGTATCTACTAATACTTGGCCACTATGCCAACTTAAAATTCCTATGCTAATTGGTAACTTTTCCATAACGCAAATAATTTATAAAATATTCGTAATCTTTTTTCTTAGTTTCATCCCATTCTTTTTCATCTGATGTTGTGCTCATTTCAGTTTCAATTCTAAAGTTTCTCAAACATCCTTTTGGGGCTAGATTAACATCTTTAATAAAGTTATCCCCATACCATATCTTTATATTTTCAGGAATATCTAACCAATATTTTTTATGTAGCATAATAAAACATCCCCAGCCCCAATCATTTATACCAGATTTCCAAACATCTATATAAGGTCCTTTTTCTTCATCTATTACTCCTTTATAATTTCCTTCACCCATTCCTATAATTCCATAATTAATGAGAACTTGTTCTGTAATTAATTCAAAAATATTGGTGTTAAAGTTAATATCGTCATTTAAAAGAGCTATACAGTTATTTTTAGCATGTTTGACTCCCAAATTCCAAGCGGGATTTACATAAATGTTTCCTCCGAATGAAACAAATCTAATTTTTTCAACCACAGTATCCTGATATCCATCATATGAATTATCAATTACGATTATCTCATCTACATATTCGCATTCTTGTAAATCAACTAATAATTTTTTAGTTCTATTTGATTTCCAAAGTGTGGGTATTACGATTGAGTACTTATCCATTGTATAAATTCTTCTTCTGAAATAACATTTAGCATTCTGTTTTTATTAAAATTATAATATGAATATGTTTTATAATTTTCAGTTAATGGATGGTATGGAACATTTGTTCCTCTACGAATGATACCACAACCATAATCCGTATTAACAACTTTAATATCTAAATCAATTCTTTCAACTCTCAAATGTGCAATTGCTTTCCAAACATCACCGGTCCATTCTCGTCCGTGGTCATCTCTAGCTTGCATATCTTCTGTCAATGGTAAACAATCATGACAAACTATCGTTCCATTATCCGATAAATGATTCAATGAGTTTTCAATATCTTTTAGAACTTGGTCATCGTGATGCAATCCATCTATAAAAATAATATCATATTTTATATCCGTAGAAATAGAATTAAAATATTCATCGGAGGTGCCAATAAATGTTACATCACCTCTTGGGAATGGGTCTAATGAAACTTTATGTTCTGCATTGATTTTATCAAAGTTTGAAGCTGGGTCTTGCGTACCAACTTCTAAATAAGATTTGTAACCGTATTTTCTAATTAATATATTAATTATTTCTGTACGACTCATATTCTTTTATCAATTTATCTACTACTTGAATTTGTGTATAGTTATTAAGAACTTTTTGCATACCATTAAATGCTATTCTTTCTCTTTCCCCTTCATTCTCATTGTAATAATTTATCTTTTCAATACAATCAAACATATCATCATAATATACAATATCTTCACCACCTATAAACATATCTCTTAATCCTGTTTCATGTGGTAAATTATCTGTTAAAACCATTTTGCCACATGCCATTCCTTCAAAAATTCTACGAGTAATTTCTTTCCACCTACTATTTTGAATTACAATTAGACCACTATTTAAAAATTCTGTATGTTCTTTTGGTCCCATACCATTACGATTTCCTATAACTCCCTCTGCCCAATTGGTAAGGTAATCAAGAAATTGAGAACCTCCTGGTCCTCTAGTTGTAACCCCTACAAATTTTGGTTCTATATTCATTGGAAATTGCACAGCGGTATCTGCGAAATGATTTATCCAATGAGCATTTATACCTCTATTCTGATATTCTTTTGCACTTTGTTTATCCGGTGTAATTGTATAATGAAAACGATTTGCTTTTGGATAATTTCTCTCAAAGTTTTGTGGGTCATCACCGCTTTCTTGAATCCAAAATGCGGAAACTAAATCCTTATTTAGATATTGTGAATCAAATCTACCCCAATCCATAAAAAGGACTATATCAGTTTTTGGTTTCGAATCCACCCAATTTTTTAAATCAGTATCATTAGTTTTTATTATTTGGATTTCCCATCCTCTTTTTTTAAATTCATTTACCAAAGCCATCGGTGTGGACCATATTTCACCATCTTTATAATCGTATATAAATGTTATTTTATTTTGCATAATTTTCTTTTGAGTATGGATGATAATAGTGATTTACATTACTATTAAATGCGTTAAAAGGGTTCCAATCAATTCCATTTTGTATATAATTAATTTCGGCATCTACTCTAATAAATTTATCAGATTTTTTTGTATCAATTGTCTTTACATATTTTGCTTTTGCCCACCAGAAATTTCCCCCATACATTTTTGTTGGTTTATTATTATAAATTCTATCCAATAAATTAATACCATATGTGTTAAAATTTCCTTTTTCTAAAATTTTAAATACACTATTTACCTTTTCTATGTTAAAATAGTTCAGCAAATTTCTCCAATCACAAATATAATTGTAAAAAACATGACTAATTTTGGAAGCACCTTTTGTATGGAAGTAAAAAATATAATCTTCATCTCCAAACATTTTTTTATCTTCTTCTATTAAATCTAAAGTAATAAATTCATTACCCCTACATCTTATATCTTTTATTTTATAATTAAATTTATTAAAACTATAAATTTTATCAATAATTGGTTTTGACTTTATATTCTCATCTGATATGGAAATTCCTATATTTAAATTATATTGAAAATTAAAATGTTTTTGGATTAATTGAATTTGTTCTTCGATTATAGATTCAATGCCATCTATTGCGTATATATGATAATAAACATGAACCATTATAAGGTATTATAAAAATTATTTTGTTTTTCTTGTCTATCAATTGTTTTTGGATGTTTGATACAATATAATTCTTCTGTTGGGAATGCTGTATAATTTTCAAATCCAACAATCCTTTCATGAACTTTACCGCTCCAACCTATTTTGTCCGATTTTTTATAGAGACGGGTTTGTACATCAGGAAAATTTACCCAACCCTTTTCATCTACTTTCCAACCCCATTTTTGAATATGTGAATCAGTCAACCCCTCAACCGTATTTATTCGTGGTATAAGTATTAAATCTTTATCTTCATTATTACTTAATATATCCTCTAAATTATCTATTAATTCCGGCATTAAATATTCATCTGCATCTAATTGAAATATCCAATCACCCTTACATTGTGAGTTTAAAAGGTTTTTCCATTGTGCAAAATCACTATTAAATTCCGATTCTACTAAAGTAATATGGTCTGCATTTGCTTGTAACTCCAAATATTCAAGCATTTCAGTTGGTGCCTTTGGGGTATCTAAAAGCACAACCACCTCAGAATTTTCACCCTTATAGTTTAGTAATTGTGTAACTAAACGAATAATTTCTTCGTGCTCATTACAAGCTGTAATTGCGTAACTTAATTTCATCAATATAACTTTTTAATTTATCAGTTGGTTGCCATCCTAATCTTTCGATAGCATCATTATTTATTCTTATTGTTTCTCTGTAATTTCCTTTCACATCCGCTACATATTCTTTTTTAACATCGCCAAACATATTTGCAACTTCATTAATTGAGTAATTACACCCCGTACCTAATTCCCATGCATCTTCATGCTTTTCATCTGATTCTGCTATTCGGATTAATCCATCAACTATATCATCAATATGGGTAAAATCCCTACGTTGTTCACCATCACCATGAATTTTAATAGAATTATTATTTTTAATTGCAGCTCTCCACATTCCAATTACTGCTGCCATATCTGAATCTACTAATTCTCCCGGTCCATAAACATTGTAAAATCTAGCTATTTCAGCATTTATTTCATAAATTTGTTTATACATTTTAATCCATTCTTCTCCCATGTGTTTTGTTAATGCATATGGTGATAATATTGGGTTATGCCAACGAGAAGATGAGCCAGAATATATTAATTTACTACTACTTCTAAAAGCGTATTCTACTACTTTTTTTGTTCCTTCTACATTTACATTAAAAGTCCAAGAAGGATTTTGGAATGATGGTTGTATTCTACTTAGCGCCGCTAGGTGAAATATGTATGTGTAGGATTTATTACCTAAAATATCTATATCTCTAATATCAATTTTTGAAAAATTAGCACCTAATTTTTTGACATCCTTAGCTTCTTTACCAATAGATAAATTATCAATTACATCTACGTTATAGCCCTTACTAATTAGTTTCTGAGTTAATGCATAACCTATAAAACCACAACCACCAGTAACTAAAGATGTTTTCATAACAATAATGTTTATTTGTTTTCACCATTAGAATATGACCAAGTAGCATTTTCAGGATAAGAATAAGCAGTAGACGTATTTGTAGATTTAAAAGAATTTACTTTTTGCAATTCTTCTTTTATTGTATCCCATTGTTTTGGTGTAGGTGCATAATCATTACATGCTGTAATAAAACCTTTTAACCAAATCGTAAATTCTTGCGATGTCATAACTATTTATTTTTGACTTGTGATTTATTATCAATACCCGTAATTTTCATACTTGCAGGTGTTAGTTTATCTATATTCATATTTAATTCATAAACTTTTTTTATACCACTTAATTTGTATGTTCTATAAGCTTCGCTTGTAATTTTGGGTATTTTTGCCACTGCACTTGAATAAAATTGTTTGGCACCCTGTTTCATTTCAAGTAAATTGGTTTCTTTATTTGAAAATTTAGAAAAAAATCTTTTAGCTATGTTTAAATCAACCCCCGATAATAATACTGCGTGTACAATATCATTTTGTGGCGAAACAAATATACTAAAAATAATAGGTGCATCAGCATCACTAAATGAACCAACTTCACCAGTAACATATTCATAATTTTTAAGTAAATAAAATTTTGCTCTGGTCATTTGTTTTGGAGTGACTTGTATTTTTTTCTTTACTAATTTTAAATATTTTTTTGAATAAGATTTATCCATAATTATCTATTTAAGATTTTAAGTTTAGGTAATTGTAACTGCTGAAACTTTGGTTGTACTTTACTATAAATACCATATTTGTTTAAAATAGTATCAAACAATTTAGTCATTTTTGTGAGACTAAAATTTTGTTTGTTTTGTTTACCTAACTGAAAAGATGCCGTTTTATATTTATCATAATTTTTAAAAACATCTTTAACAATCTGTAATGCTTTAGAAATATTTACATTAAACCATTGTGATTCTTTTAACAAAAACTGGTCTGCTGCAGATTCATGTACATTTTTTAATTCACCATCTAGTAATACTGCCCCATCTTTTAAAAAATCTAAATGACCACTCCAATTAGAAACGATAATAGGTTTTCCTGTTAAACTAAATTCTAAAAGAGGTCTACCAAATCCTTCACCTTTTGTAAAATTCAACATTGCTTTTACTTTTGGATGTTCGTATAAACTATTTAATTCATGAGCACTCATATCACCATGTATTAAATATACAGGGACTGTTCCATAATCCTTAGCCAATGCATGTCTAATTTTTGAAACTATTCCTTCTCTGTCTAAAACGCTAAATGTTGCTGATGATGTTTTAAGCACCAATGCTGGTTTTACTTTTTCATTTTTAAAAGCCATAGCAAATGTCTTAATCATCATACCAACATTTTTTCTATCCTCACCTTCATCACCCTTTAACCAATGTCCAACAAATAAGAAAACAAAATCTTCTTTTACTTCATCTAATACATTAATTTTTGCGATTGTATCCGTTCCAAAATCAGATTCATCAAATCCTTCAAAAAGAACTTCAACTGGTTTTTCAATTTTGTGTTGACGTATCAATTGCCCTTGTGGATTGGCTTCGTTGTAGATTGTACCAACTAAACTTTTTTTAGCGTGTTCAGATGGTGTAATTATCAAATCCATTCTATTACAACCATGTATCCAATCTAATGCACATGCTGTGGTTTCAATACCGGCTGTAATTCCTATATTGTAATGCCCTATTGGCTGAAATTCGTTTGGCACCGTAACTTGTATGTAAATATCAGGTTTTTGTTCAGTATTTTGTATAACATTATCTACAACCCATTTATGGAATACATTATCATAATTAAGAGCATCCATTGGTGTATTTCCCCAACGTGTACTAATTACTTTAATATCAAATTTATCCAATTTGTAAAGGGAATGTAAAAGGTCTCTTGCATGGTCACCATATCCACTTCTTGTTGCTACCGGTGCCTGAAATACTAATGTTGGTTTCATATCTTAATTAATTCGTATTTTTTAATTGGTTTCCAATTTGCGAATGCAGCCTCCATACCATCTACTAAAGATTGACACATATATTCTTTACTCAAATTTCCATCTCCTAACATCCACTCTCTGCCTTTGAGTCCAGCTTCTTTTCTGGCTTCTTTACCCATATCATACCATTCACGTATTAACGGTGCTACATCTTCAAAATCAATTCTATCATCGAAAATATATGGTGTAGGTACTGAACCTGTTACTGAACGTACTGGCCAAATAGGTTTTACCCATTCTCCATAGGATACTTTATCCTTCCAATCACGTTTGTGTAAAGAACCTATTTTTACATAATCTTCTGCAGTAAACAATTTTTCTGTTGTGTCTCTAAATCCACACTGGTCTTGCATACCTCCTGATACATTAAGAATAATAGGTGTTCCTGCCATTACAGATTCTGCGGTCGCTAAACCAAAACCTTCATTTGACGCTAGATTAATTGTTACATCGGCAAGATTGTAAAGATAATTTAATTGTTGCTCTGAAAAACGATTACTTGTAAAAATAATATTTGAATCAGGTATACAATGCTCTATAAATTTTGGTAAATCAGTTCCATTTTCATCCACAGGTTGAGTATGCATTACCATACAAACTTTATCCTGCTTATCTACTGGTAATCCTTTACGAAATAAATCAAATGCTAACATTGCATCCATTGGTTGTTTCCTACGAATGTTTCTATTGGACCAATAAAGTACAAAATCGTATTTTTTATCACCAAAAATAGATTGTTTAAAATCCTCCGGCACATCTGTGGGTTTATAATCTTGTGAATTAATTCCGTGTGGCACATAACTTACTTGCCAATCGGCTGGCTTTTTCCAATATGTTTCCTTATCCCATCCCCAAACTCTACGGGTTATACCATAAGTTTGTTTTGAAATACAACCAATCCAATCACAACTTTCGTAATAATCTCTATTGTATTTTGGGTCTGGCAAATCATCCCAAATATGATAAAAGAAAAGTGGTACTGATTGGCGAATTTCATGTGCCATATCATATAACCAAATCCAATATCTTGGGTCAGTAAAGTGTAGAATTGCATCAGGTTTTTCTACCATTATCAATTGACGTATGATATCTGGATTACCATAACCATCGAAGGGATAAATTTTGACAGATGCATCTGATATACCTGTATTTTTACGAACGTCCTCATTTAAATCCATTATTTTACCAGCTTCCGGATGTTTGATTGCTGCACCCAATTGTACCCAATCATATTTATCAACAGTCCCTAATACTAATTGCTTTGAAACATTTGCGATACCACTAGCCATTCTAAGGTCATCGGAGAGTAACAGAATTTTCTTTTTAGCCATAACTTATTTTAAATATATATAGTTTGAGTTTAATTTTTACCATCACAATGCGTTCCTAAAAATTCACACCAATCACAAAGTTTACTTGGCTTTTTAATATAATTTGTATTTAATCGGTAATTACCTGATTCATCAAATACACTCTCTACAAATCCTTTGAAACCAGCCCACGCTTTATTTATAGATGGTTTACCACTTGCAGGAATATGTTTACTTATTCGGTGTGTTGGTATATCTTCTCTTACAGTTACTTTACGTTTTAATATAATAAATTCAACATCTATCATATCTTCGGAAATACCAATCATTTCCGCATAAAACTTTTTGTAAAGTAGTATTTGTGAATTTTTGACGGGGTCTGATTTTTGATATTTACTCCAACCTGCAGTAGATGTTTTGAAATCTATAATACGATATTTGCCTGTAAATGTATCTCTAATAATTAAATCAATAAAACCCATAAAGTTTACCCCCTCTGCAATCTTTGTATTAATTGGTTGCTCAATTGCTACTAACTCATCATGCTTTAGCGAAAAGAACTTATTAAAGTTTTTAGATTTTTGAAACCAATCTAGTAAAACATTACCATCGTGTAAAAATTCTACCATTTCCTCTTTTGTGCAAATAGTAGAACCAATTTCACCTTCAGCTTCTTTTAGGTAAGTTTCCCTCATTCTTTCTTTGAGATACTCCTTTAAATCAATCATCTTATCGGCTTGTGATTTCGATATTCGTAAACACTTATCTAAATAGTGTTGTAAGGTTTCGTGCATTGCTGTTCCGAATATAGAATGTATATTCGAACCGGATTCTGATAATCCATCTATGTATGCTAATTTATATTGATGTGGACATGTACTCCACATGCTGTATTGTGAAAATGATACTCTTGCCATATATCTAATATAACCAATTTAATTTATTTTACCAAATAAATCTTCTATAATTGGTTGCAAATGTTCTGCCCATAGTTTTGAACCTAATTCATTTGGATGGCCTACATTATCTTTCAAATAAAAATTACTATCGTTATATTCATTATCTCCTATATCAATCAAATATTGCTTATATTGAACATCTCTGATGTAATTTTTTATATTAAGTAAATATTCAATTATAGATTTATGGATTATAGGTCGGCCGTTATTTTTAAATTCACCAAAAGTTTGTAAATTTTCCATAACCTCTACTTTATGATTATCAATTTCCGCCTTACCAATTAAACCCCACCCATTTTTCGTTTTTTCTGGAATATTAGTGTTTATACCATCAAATATAAAATACTGATAATTATTTTTTTCACAAAAATTTATAAAATTAATTAAAGAATTAATTGTTATAGATACGGCATGTGTAATGTTTATAAAAAATGGAGCCAATGAATATCTGTTTTCATAAATAAAATTATTATGATACACATTAAAATTCCAATTATCAAAATGCTGCTCATCTATAAATGACATAGGTGTTAGGTGAGTATATTTTGGGTATCCATTTGTATCTGGAAAATCTAAACAAACTAAAGTTCTTAAAACTTCACTTAACTGAATACCAAAAATAGCATTATCTGCTATTTCTTTATTCATAATAGAATATTGTATTGTATTATTTATAATATATTCGTTTCCGGCTCCACCCTTACCTAAATTTACCAATGTTAAATTATTATTTTTTGCAAAATAAGTTGCCCAAGACCCCTTTTCTTTTAAAATATGTCCTTCTGTAAAGGAACAACCGCTGGCTATTAGGTATTTTTTATTGAACACTATATTTTTAATTTAAGCTTTGTGATTTGTTTTTTATCAGTACCATATTTTTCACAAATGTATTTAATATTTTCTCTACCTTCCCTAGTTGAATAAAGGACTTCAATATATTCCAATGCTTCTTTTTCTGAACATTGAAAATCTGTTTTAATTAAATCAATTAAAAAACTTTCATATTTATCTGCAGATTTACCTTTGATATATTTTAAAAAGTATTTACCTTTTGGAATAACACTAATATACAACTTATACATTTCTTTAGGTTGTAAGGTTTGTGTTAAAGGAAGTAAGGTAGCAATCAACTCAACCCACTCTGGTTTCATAGAAAGAAAACGATTAATCATAAAATTACTCCATGATTTTAAATCCTCTTCAGAAAGTCGGTCAAAATATTTTGGGTCTTGCTCTGCAGTTATTGCATTTAAATGGTCAAATAATTTTTTTGCTGCCATTATTCAATTACTTTATTATCTTTTAATTCGTCAGGAAGAAGGTCTTGTAAAGGTTTTCCACATTGTGTACAAAGATACATTTCGATAGGAAGTACACTATCTTTTGCTCCACCTGTGATTAGGCGGGATACTTTTCTAAATCTAAACCCTGGCATAAATGTATTATTACCGCATTCACAAAGCATTTCTCTTGCATCTGTTAATTTAAAATTCATAGGCATTCCTTGTCCTTGCTCCATTATTTTATAATATTTAAAATTTGAATAATTGTACTCATAAAAACTATTTCTTTATCTACTACTAATGCATCTTTGGATAAACCATCAGCAATAGTTAGGATTACATTTGCAGTATTACCTACTGCATACTCATCTACTTTATCGTATAACATAGAATACATTTCGGAATAATCGTTTAAGTGATTATCTGCAACTGCCTGTCTAATCTTCATAAACAAATTACGTTTATCATCGTTTGATTTTAATAATTCAATCAATTTAGTCTGAAAATTTGATTCAACCATTACTTTATGGTCTACTTTTAATTCTCCTTTTGCGGATTGTAATTGGCAAGTGTTTAGGACTCTACGAATATCTGGATAATATGAATTAATTATATCTGCAACATTTTTAATATCATATTTAATCTTTTCTCCATCCAATATCTTACTAACTTGCATCGCCACACCCTTTTTAGTTGGCGGAGTAATTGCAAATGATTGACAACGGCTTTGAATAGGGTCAATAATCTTCTCAATATAATTACAAGTCAAAATAAATCGGCAATGCTTACTAAATGTTTCCATTAGGTTACGAAGGATTGCCTGTGCGTTTGGAGTCATATAATCAAACTCATCAAGGATAATCACTTTAAATCCTGCGAAACCTACTGAGGATGCGAAGTTCTTTACCTTTGTTCTTACGGTGTCCACATTGTTTTCATCAGATGCGTTGATAATCATACTATCACACTTAATTGTATTTACGATAAGTTTTGCAAGTGTGGTTTTACCCGTACCCGCTTTACCATAAAACAATAGATGTGGAATATCATTAGTGTCCAAATATTGTTGGATTGTTTCTTTTACTTGCTCATTTCCTACATAATCTGCAAGTGTTTGTGGACGATATTTCTCTACCCACAAAGTATGTTCTCTTTTGCTTATATCGTTTGCGAAAAAACTCATATTAATTTCCAGTTGAACCGAATCCGCCTTCGCCTCTTTCGGTGTTAGATAATACTTCTACTTCTGTAAATTCTATTTGTGGATATGGAAGGATTATAATTTGTGCTATTCTATCACCTATTTTATAATCTTCTTTTCTTACTGAATGATGATTAATTTTATTGAATGTAGCCTGTAATTCACCTCTATATCCACTATCAATTACACCAACACAATTTGATAATACTAAATCGGTTTTTCTGATTGATGAACGTGGAAATACTAATCCTACAAATCCTTCTGGTATTTCCATTGCAATGCCCATACCATATGTTATTTGGTTGGGCTTATCTGATATAATTGATGTTGCAATTAAATCTACACCGGCATCCCCATACTTTGCGTATTGTGGAATTACTGCTTTTGGGTTAAGCTTCTTTATTTTTATTTTCATCCTGCTCCTTTCTTATTTTTTTAGTATCTTCGGAGATAGGTCTAGCAAAAATTCTAAACTCCATTCCATTTTGTTTAAATGTTAATACATCACTTTCTACAGGTTGTAATTGTAAAACTAATGGGGATGGTTCAGTATTTTCGCCTTGCCAACCAAATACTACTGGCTCATTGTTAAAAAATTGAAAACACCATTCGGCATCTTTTATTGGTTTTACCTCTGGTAATTCTAAACTACCCTTTTCGGCTGGAAATAATTCTAATTGTTCTGTCTTTGCCATTTTTTTTGTTTTTATTTATAATCTATATAATACTGTAATACCAATATTGTTATTATGTGTTACATTTAAAGTTGTATAATTAGCTCTTGTTGCTCTAAATACAGATTGTTCAACAATTATTTTTTTAGTAATAAATCCCCAACCTGCTGTTAGTGTAAACTTAGCATTTTCATCTTTAAAAAATGTAGCGCCTGTACCATATGTCACATATAATTGTTTATAAACAATATGCCTAGCACCTAATAAAACTGGTAATTGGATATAACCACCTTTATTTTGTTGTAAGCCTAAGTTTAATAGATAAGCAAACTTATCATTTCTTGGTTTAGCAAATTGTACTCGTTGTCCCCATCCTTTATCGTTCCATGTTACATTTTTAGTAATAGGAGCAAATAATGATGCACCAACGTTTACTTCTAATTTTTGGAATTTTTGTCCAAATACATTTGTGGTAATTAATACCGCTAAAATTAATAAAAAGTTTTTCATAAATTTATTTTTTGTTTTTTTTAATTTGAAATTTCTACTAAATAATACTTACATACAAAGTCATCGATTTGGAATTCAACGTGTGATAAACCATCGGTTGATACTTTTAATTTTGCATTAGTTGCTTCTTTGTTTGCAGTAAGAATTTCTTTCAGATATTTTGCTGAAAATGAAATTGGTTTAACTTCGGTTGTAAATCCTTTAATCGCTGTAAAGGTGACTCTATTTGTTGATATTGAAGAATAACCGATTGCTAACTTTAAATCATCACCTTCAGTAAAGATTGTAAATGTATCAATATCACTCAATGCACCTTTTGCCTTAATAAATTTATCCACCATTTGGGATGTCATATCAATTTCAATACCAAAATCAGGTAATGCTTTTAAATCTGGTACGGGTGGAATTACACCCAAATCGGCCAACTGATACGATGTTTCGGTATCATCTGAATTTAATTTTAGTGTAACTGCTTTATCACCTGTTTTATCAACTTTCAATGTAATATCGTTATCTAATACACCAATCATATTTTTGAGTAATGATGTTGTATAGATACCAACATTAAATGGTTTAGAAGTAAATGCATTAAATTCTACTTCACCTAATAGGGTTTTATCATCAGAAATAAATCTTACTGATAATTTGGTTCCTTCTGCGTTCCATGCTACGGATTCAATAAGTCCTCCCAAAGAATACTTTTGAATAAATCTTAATAAATTGTTTTTGTTCATTTGTTTTAAATTTTATGTTTGTTAAATATACGAAATTTTTATGAGAATGCAAAAAACTTTTTAACTTTTTTATCCATTTCATATTCAATTTCTTTACAATATGAAGGAATAATATATTCTCCTGGTTTACGAAATACCAAAATATATTCATGAGTTTTTGGCACATATCTTTTACATGCAGCCTGATATTGTGTTAATGTTGCAAATGGTGATATATTTTCCATAATAATAATATCGTGATGTGACCAACCCGCTTTCTTAAATGATTGAATTGTATCTCCGTGAAAGTTCAATAGATTTCCATTATCTCTAAAATCTGCTACTACCCAAACACAAAACGAACCGGCTTTTGCTACTCTAAAACAATTTTCAACACATAAATCTATTTCATTCATAAAATCGGAATATGATTTATTATCACTTAATTGTCCTTCAACACTTTCATATTTTTCAATACTATAATATGGTGGACATGTAAAAATTAAGTCTGAAAAATTGTCTTCCGTTTTACTCAATTTTGTTCCATCACCTAAATATAATGTTGGTGATATACCTAACCTATCAAAGTGTGCTAATGCTCTTCTATGTGTGTTTGGTGTAATCTCATAACCATAATACTCTCTACCTAATTTTGTAGTTACAACTGCACGGGTCACTCTACCTGCAAATGGGTCAACAACTCTTGCACCGGGCATTGACCAATATCTAATAATATTTTCCGCAACTCCGGCGTGAAACTCTGACATCTTTTGTGGTCCGCCGCCCGCTCCTTTAACATATCCACCATTTATTTTGCGGATATCAATCTCGCCATCATCAAAATAAGCATCGTTCCACTTTTCTTTACTTTCTTTTGTTGGTTTGATAATAGAAAGTGGTAAAAAACCAAATTGGTCTTTTACATTTATATCCTCACGTATTGGTAAGATTTTTGATTGTTTTGTATAATGGTCTAAACTTCTACTCATAACTAAAATGCAAAAAACTTTTTAGCGGTTTGTGCCTCTACTGATGCTTTCTCCCACTTTAACGCATTGTAGAAATCATCAATTTTATTTTCTAATTCTGCTTTATAGATTTCATCTCTATCAATATAGGTTTCAATAAAATCCGTAATCTCTTTAGGGTCATTGTAATCCTTAAACGCCACTCCTTCTAATCCTAATGGATTTGTTTTAAGATATACCCACTTTACTTTATCACCATCTCTAATTGGTTCGTGCTTATATGGACAATCAAAGAATTTTAGTAATCGGTTATATGCTATTCCGGCTTTGACGTGTGCGGGTGTTCCTTTCTCAAATTCTGTAATTGCTTTTCCTTTTTGCCAATTACCACTATCATATTTACTCAATTCTTTAATTGCTCCACCCTTTGCAATTTTATTAACTGGTAGGTTTATCATATCTTTTTTAAAATCTAATAAGGATTTGTCTATATCAGCATTTGTTTTACCCATAAGAATGTCCTTTAAGGTTCTTGCCATAAAGTCCTGAAATGCTTTGGGGAATGAACTTCTTACAACATCCAACCCTTTTACGTCCAACTTATCACAAGGAATGCCATTTTTCAAAATCATCCATTGTGCATATCGCTTCTTTGCCACCCAAAACCCTGCTTTACTAATATACTCTTTCTTAATTTCAAAGCGATGTTTCTCTTTTGGTATAAAGAAAAATCTCTCTGCTAAAATATCATAGAATTTATTTAAGAATGATTGTGTTTCATCTGCAATTATATTTACTTCTTGTGCCATTCTGTTTTCATCAAATTCTTTATATTCTGCGTATCTATGTTTTACTAAAGGTTCTGCCATCATATAAATTGAATCGGTATCAATATACACATTGTAATCCTCTTTTGTTCCTAATTCTTTCCAATATTTTATATTTGCCATTTCCGCCGTTTTCTTAATCACTACCTGTCCGGTCAGAGTCACCGCTTCTGCATTATCTACATCATAAAAACGAAATGCGGGCAAACCCAATACACCATACATTGAGTTTAAAAGAATTTTCTGCACATGCTGTCTTTTACCATAAAACTCATACTGGTCTGTATTTCCTTCTTCACCATATTTCTTTTCCAACTTTCTATACTCAACTCTTTTTTTAAACCACATATCAAGTATATCTGCAATTAGACCTGGCTTATCCTGATTATATAATACCCCATTTGCTGCTACACCTAAATTACTATCTTTAATTACTTCCTCTAATTCTGTTCGGGTATATTCATATGTTTCGTTTTTACCAATTATCTTATATGTGCCGGCATCTTCACCCTTAATCCAAGCTTCGGCATCCCAATTATTAATCTTACCAATCTTTGTTTCTGGCGATATATTAAGTGTCATAATAATTGAGGGATATAGTGATGTCAAATCCAAATCATAAATCCAATCATACTTACCAACGATGGGCTCTTTTACATATGCACCAATGAACTTCTCCTCATCATTATCACGTAGTGCCTGCATTCTTTCCT
>Ga0194117_10001559_pt1 | contig 26242 bp, 13 predicted proteins | sample TA2MahsurfametaG_FD_160579 | JGI IMG/M metagenome (GOLD analysis project Ga0194117, IMG submission 160579) | Freshwater microbial communities from Lake Tanganyika, Tanzania - TA2015009 Mahale N1 surface | ecosystem: Environmental > Aquatic > Freshwater > Lake | place: Tanzania: Lake Tanganyika...
TTTTTGTCTTATTCGATCAGTTTTAGGGATATCTTCGTTGAATTGTCTTAGCGTAATATTCGCTACTTTTGGTGAATGTGAGACTATCTGTTTCTTACTCTTTGTATCCAAGTTGTTCGAAAAGATAGAATATCCCCAATTACTTGCCACTCCAACTTCTAAATCCTGCTCTTAAGTGTATTGCTATTTGAAAGAACGATTCATAATGCGAGTTATATTATCAGATTTTTATATGGATAAATAGACTCAATACTGTACAGAACCAAAGATTGAGTTAATTTGAATAAAAGAATAGTCACCAAAATATAAGAATTAATCACATTCCATAAAGGAAAAAGCAGTTAAGTGAAGCCACTGCCACCGTATTTCTGTAAGGATGGAAATCTAAAGCAGTAGACTTTTTAATATAGTCTATTTTTCCTAAAGGAGCAGACTTTCCCACTACAATCTTTGATAACGTCGCCTTCTTATAGTTCAGTTAGAATTGCATATTGGTGCTATCTTGATCTATCAAATGGAAGCTGTTGCTGTATGTTCCAGTGGCAATCGTGTTCCCATCTGGTGAACAGCTAACCTTGAACTTGTCAAATATAGCCTAGTTTTCGAATACTTCACTTAATTTACCTTTCATACTTTCGTTAAGAAGAAAAGTATTGACTGGTTTTTTTGAATTACATACATCCCATACCTTAACTGATAGAAAATCACGTGTAACTAGATATTTTCCTTGTCTGCAAAAATCAACAGAAGAATAACTCGTCAAGAAGTCAGTAAGAAAGTTTTTCTGCCCTGGATACTAGTTTCTAAAATTAGTAGCAGTTGTATCAGAGTTAGAAGAGATTCTAAGGTCACACAGTTTTAGGTTACCTTTATTTGTACCAAAAATGAAAAGACTGTCACTAGTTGGATGCATTTTGCTGAAATTGATATTTTATTGAACGTCTTAGATTTTTGTGTTGCCCATAAGATCTGCCACAATATAGGGTCTTTCGTTTTTTTAGTAGTTCCATAGATAAGCATGGACTTCATCACTTGATAACAAGTACTCTTAGTTTTTTGACCCGCTAATGGAATTGATAATTGAAATGTGTTTAGGTGGTAATGACAACGAATTTTGTGCTGTATAATATGAATCGATATTTTGAAGTTTAGGCAATGTTAGATCTTTACCTGCACCCTTCACTACTTTTTTTTCTACTTTTTAATACACTTTCCATAACTTGATATTTCTACTATTAGTAGAAACAAGTTTTAAGTATTTACCTTGAGGAGTCAACCAACTCAACCCAGTGATTCCTTCATCAATATCCATACTCCTCAAAGGATCGAACTCTTTAGTATGTGATTGAAACTCAGTAAAATATTCTAACTGTTCGTCTTTTTGCTTTCCCAATTAACTTTGGAAGACAATGACTCTGCCAGCATTATCACCCAGCGCAAGATAGCGACCTGTGTTGTCATATTTGATGACTGATATGATATCTTCCTAGAGTATTTTTTCTCCTGGTCCCTTATATCCGAATATTTGATTATACTTGTAGTTCTGAGCCTTGCTAGTTGGAATTTTTTCCATTGTTCTTCTATTATCCATTATATTCTAGCGTAAAACTTACAAGAAATAAATATGGGAAGAATTCAATTCTTAGAAAAAACGTTAGTTATTTGAAGAAAGGATTTAGTAACCAACTTTCAATCAAAAACTGAGAATTTTTGAAATTAAGATTTGAAACTGCATGATCAATTGAACTGTTTTGATAAAAACGGTATTCAAAGTAATCGAATTTTTAATTGCGGTGAAAAAAATAAATACTTTTCAATTCAAGCTTGATTCTACAGTTTTATTTGAAAATTATATTTATTTCTAAGCCTATCAGTTTATAATAAAAATTGGTATTTAGCATTATTAAAAAAATATCACCTCAACTCATTTGCTACAAAATTTCTTGCCTCAAAATCTATAAAGCTTTTTCAAATGAAATTTTTCCAAAATTTTTGTCTAAAGTAAAAACACCAACATTCTGAATTTTTACCTTTCCCAAGCAAACTACTAAATCTTACATCCTAAGCCATTCGCGAAGTAAGAGTCCGAGCTTTTGCATTGTGTTCAAAATCGTTTAAATTTGAATACTAACATCTGTAAGATTGCCTCGTTCTTGTAAGTGCTACAATATCGTTTCAGTGAAAGGCTACTTGATCATCATATAAGAACCTCTATCTATTTGTGTTTGATATAAATTTAAAATCCCCTCCATTTTGCTTGTATGTGGTTGAAGCTATTTGTAAATGAGTAGCTACTCTGAAATACAATTCATGTGCTCCATTGTGATTTACTTGATACTTACTAGTATTCCTATCAAATTTTATTTGGCAAGGTAGTAAGTGTAGTTATGATGTTGACTAGCATGAGTTAAAGGTGTAAAGTATGATCTAATCTCAGGTTCATATAAAACTGATTACTAAAAAACTAAAGATCTTTAGGAGACTCTACTTTAGTGGTGATATTTAGATACTATTGTTTCGCGTTAATTGAGTAATATTCTCTTTGGCGGAGTTTCTTTGAACTTTTTTTATGAATGTTTCTTCTCTGAAAGTTTGAACTCACTTTCAACATTTTTAAACATTTTTCTGTATTTATTTGAATAAGATAGTTAGCTTTCATTTTCTGATAAAATTTTCTGCAAATTTGTTATAGGAGGATTATATTCAGATAGTCCATCAAACCTTACACTCTTTTTAGTTTATTCTTCTCTCAGCTAGGATTTGTTAGTAAGAGGAAAATGATAAGACTCTACTCCAAAAGCAGAATAAAATCTGCTTCTATTATCATAAGTGTTGTTATTTTTGGTATCAGCTAAACCATATGTAGCTTTGGTTTGCCTATTCATTTCATTTTTGTAATCTATAGATTTTGGAAGGTTTTACTCAAGTTAATTTGTGTATTTGGACTTTTCGATTCGTAATAGATTTGGATTTTTATTCTGACTTTTCGGGGATACCTAAAGTGATTTATGGAATTAAGAAAATCTACGCTGACTACGTACCATCTATATATCCATTTTGACTGTTTGAGTTCCAGAATCAACTAGTACTTTTGGAACGTTGTAAGGCAGAAACACTTGAATTTACTTATCCGTTTTGCCGAAACGATAAAAATGTGTTTTAATGCCTTTGCGGGTTTACGGTTTTATTCGACGAGGCTGGTTATTGTAATTGGGTATTGCAAATTTGGGAGGAGGTAAGGTTCTATTAGTATTTTCTAGATGCTGTAGGGAAGAAGCGAAATGGATCTCTGAATCATCTTCATGGTAGGTGCTATTTTGGCACCAGCTTAACATTTAATTAAAATAAATCGTTATTAATGAAATACGAGTAAGTATTGCCATACCTAAAAATTAGGTTCCTTACTTCATGTACATATCCGTAATTAGCAGTAGATATGAATTGAGGTGTAGTTGGGATTTTTATAAAGATAATCAGAATGCAAATAGAGGAAACTTTTACTAAATTATAGCTTAATGATAATTTAATAGTACTAAATGAAACAAATGAAAAAGTTATAATAAAAATAGGCTCATGCCATTGAAACACGAAAATGTTTGAAGTTACTAACCGGCCTTGACGATCTATCCCCGTCACTACTGCTACTACTTCTCTATTGCATGGCCATCACCTCGTTGAAACGATTGAAGTAAATATTGAGAATCCCTGCGAATTTGCCACTGTTTAATAGATCAGCTAGAGTAGGATTCATTGATCTAAAGATACATGGACAAAAGCATACACTCATATTATAGTTATTCATTTTGTTCTTGTCCTGTTTACTTATAACATCTTATTTTAGAAAAAGCATAAGATAGATAAGAATTTTCTTGTTAATGGCTGGCAGTTGATAAAGGAAATCTAAAATAAAGGAGACCTCTTCTTCAGGTTTTACTAAAGTTTAGGATAAAATTCCCAAAAGTTTAATGTAAAGATTGTATGGAACGATAGGTTAAATGAGTTTTGTAAAAAATTTTTTGACCACTCCTGCAATTGCATATCCACTATAGTTTGCGATATTCTTTAATTATTATTCAGGTCCTAGTTTTTACAATTCAACTATTATTTCTTCCTCCTCTTCTATTGATCCTGATTTCCTGAAAATACCTTAGAGTTCAAGAAATTCTGGATGTTTTTTCAGTGTTTGTATAAGTATACTCAAAGCAACTGGTATGCCCTACTTGTCTAGTTTCTAAATAAGTAGTATTATACATGATTTTTCAGCAAAATAGTCAAAAAGTCAGTCTTTTTTATAGGTGCAGGTAATTGCACTGGAGTCGGTTAGGGTGCCTTGGGCTTTAGCTTTTGTTCCTTCATAAGTTTTTTTTGTGTTTTGAGCTGAAGTTCAGTTGCTAATTTTTACGGCAAACAGTCAAAGACATTCATCTTGTGGATTTATGCGATTTCTGCGAACTCTCTAATCCTTAATTATGAAAAGTATACTTTTCAATATTTTACAGCTTGCGCTAAAAAAGTTTGTAAAGTCTACCAAAGTCAAAAAGACCCGCTGACTTTCTTAGGAAGAAAGTGGTTCCTACGGCATAAATTTTATCAAGCATGGCGTAGTAGTAAATGGGCAATTTTTTAAAAATCCCCACTAAAAAATGGTAAGGGTAGTTTTCCTCACAGAGAGTGTGGTAGTACACAATGCAATACTTTTTACCTATGTTTAGTCTGCATCTCTAAAAAATTACCTCAAATTTTCATCGAGGAGTTTGATCCAAAGAAGATAAAATTTAGAAGCGTAGGATTCGTAAGGTGGCATGAGATAAGCATAAAAGCTGATAGTGAGCATCGGTTTGTTTGTAACTTGAAACACGCCCATATTATCCACATCATCAAGGGTTGCATAGATTGCCATATTGAGATCATGAGAGTACTCAACTTAAATTTGCGATAGTTCCTCGGCAAACTCCGGGTATTTTTTGCATTTCTTGACAATGTCGGTATCTGCGTAAGCCTAAAGTGTCTTTATTTGGTCAGAAAAATTCATTTCACTCCAACTATAACCAATAATTATAAGCATTTGTTTAACATTACAGTTCGACAAAAACAAATACATCAAACACAACAACACCCGATCTTCAATGATATAAACTAAAATTTTTTATATGAATAATGTGTATTATTAGATAAATCAATAGAATTTGTCATCAAATTTCATATAATACATTTTGAACATACGTATATGGATATTTATGACAACTGGAAACTTTACAAAGCCAAAATGGAAGAAAATATCATCAAGTTCAACAATGCAAATAAAGAGGGCGATTTTAAAGCTATGACAATCGCTAAGGATAACACCAAGAAAATATATCTTAAATTCATCGAATTGCTAAAACTTGAAGGCTAATCTACACATCTCGCATTCAAGGAAGTGTTAGATTCGTTCAAAGATTAGCTAAAAGCCATGAGTGATTACATAAAGAACAATGAAGGCAAAAAAAAGATACTCAATGTTTAGCCCAAAGATTAAAAACAATAAATAAAAAATAGCTTAGAACAAGCCATAGTCAGAGAGAAACCCAATGTCAGTTGGGATGATGTTGCAGGATTGTTCAAAGCTAAAGAAGCTCTTAAAGAAGCAGTCATAATGCCACTTCGTTTTCCTGAGATATTCAAAGGGACGCGTAAACCTTGGAAAGGTATTCTTCTTTACGGACCCCCTGGTACAGGTAAGACATTTATCGCGAAAGCATGTGCTCATTAAATGCCATAATCTACTTTTTTCAGTATATCAAGCAGCGATATAATGAGCAGATATGTCGGTTAGAGTTAAAAGATAGTAAAGACGCTCTTCCAATTAGCTCGTAATTAAAAATCAAGCATAATTTTCATAGATTAAGTTGATTCAATGACTGGTAATCGAAGTTAAGGATAAAATGAGGCAAGTAAAAGAGTCAAAACTTAATTTTTAGTGCAAATGGATGGGGTTGGCAATGATTCGATGAATAGACTTCTTGTTTTAGGTGCAACTAATTTGCCTTGGGAGTTAGATCCTGCTATAAGGAGGAGATTTGAAAGAAGAATTTATATTCCTTTGCCAGAGTATGAAACAAGATACAGTTTATTTAAAAAGTTATGTGAAAAAACTCCAAATACTCTAACAGATGAACACTTCCGAGATCTGGCTTAACGATCTTAAGGGTAATTCATTTAAGATTTAGGTATTCTGGTTCAGACATAAGCACTTTAGTCAAAGATGCAGTTTATGAACCACTAAGGATAAGTCAAAAGGCTAAAAAATTTAGAAGAGTCAAAAATCAAAAAGGTGAAGATGCATGGCTACCAGTTCCTCCTTCCTAAAATATTCAAGGAGTTAACTACTTCTAAGGCAAACTCACAGATTTATAGGGAAAATTGGTACTTCCTGACCTCTAATATGTAAATCAATACTTATTCAGAAACACTTTATTACTTCATTAGTAAAAGTAAAGCCCTCGGTTGACCAATCGCAATTAGAACGCTATAAACAATTTACAGAACAGTTTGGACAATAAGGATGATTGTATGATTCTTTTGAAATTATATTTTAATGCATAGCAACCATCCAGATTTCAAAAAAGCTCAAACCACTATCGATTTCCTTCTGGGCCCTATCAAAATAAAAGATGGGCTGTTCCTAGGAGACCAGTTAGCTGCGAGGGTATCCAAATCGCTATAAAGGATATTTAGTTCATTATTACAAACAAAGTTACACACATAATTAACACTGTTTCGAAATCGATTCCTAATCTGTACTAGCGTTTTGGTGTTCAGTACCTTTCTGTTCATTGGAGCGAAAAAGAATAAAATGTAACCTCCTTAATATCAAGATCTTTGATCGTAAAAATAATGCAGTAAACGCTATTTTTACCTTTATTTAATAAGCTATGGATCTAGGATAATGCTGTCTTATTCACTCTCTTCATGGTAAAACAAGATCTTCTGCAGTTCTTGCAGCTTATTTGATGAAAAAGTATAGTTGGAGTTTTAATAAAACTTTGGAATTCATTCGCAGTAAAAAGGAAGGACTGTAAATAAGAAACAACTATCTTTTACAGATACAGTAACTTTAAAAAAGAATGCTTGAAATAACAAAACTAAGCACATCTTGGAAATAAATTAACAGCGAATAATAGGGTTTGCTTGCTAATACTTTTCTGAATGCAAAAATAATGACTAATTCTTAATTAACTATTAAGAAATCTAATAAAAAAAGAGTGGGATGGGAAGAAAAGCTGATTCAAAAACCACCTAATAACAACCAATCAGCTACAATGACCAGATTCAAGCAACAACAAAATCCAACACCCAAGAAATAAGTAACTGCGCTCAAATCAATATTGAAAGGATTTCCAAATTAGTAATAGCAGAGTATTAAATTTTAGAAAGAAGCAGGTACCCAGTAAAAAATTATAAACAACATCAATGCCAACATAGTACATGTAACAGTCAACAACTTTATAAGTTCCTAAAAGAAAAATGAAACAACCGAAATCAAAACTTATAACACCAGACCATTTTCTTCAGATACAAAGGATAGAGAAAAAAAACCAAATACTTACGATGTAAAAATTAATAAAACATTTGGCTATGATACTTTTTCCTGTAACATCAAAAATGCATATGAAGAAAAAATTATGAACAAGCTAGGTACTCCTTCTAATCTCAACAACAAAAGCATCAAGAAAAAAGAAGAACTAAAAGTTATCTATGGCAAAGACAGGCCAGAATCAGCCAAAGGAAAAAACAACATTTTCGGAACTAATCTCTTAGTCGGCAAAGAGTAACTAATGGTGAATGGCTTAGGAGGAGCTTCAGGTTTGACTCCGGGGACTATGGGAACAAAGAGAAGAGTGCCTGGGTCGATTCCTAAGCAATAAGCATATAAATTGAAATGAGTGTATAATTTTTCAACAGATCGTAGAATTTTTTTAGATTATTGTACATAGAAAACTGTAATTTCATTAAATAAAGAGTATTAATTGCTTGCTATCTTAAAACAAGCATAATTTTATTTAGTTTTTTTTTGCTTAAATAAAAACTATTACTGATTACGTATATTAAATAATTAAGATTCGAATCAAATGGGGCATTCCTTATGTACAGGCAACGTGCCTGAAACACAGCTAGAACCTAGAGAAAAAGGTGGTTATAAAGGAGAAGTCGATGAACTTGGCAGGCCTGATGGAAAAGGAGAAATGTATTACAAAGATGGATCTCTTTTTGAAGGAATTTTTGACAAAGGCAGACCATCTTTTGGAAAATTTAGATATCTAAACGATGACACTTATGAAGGCTATTTGAGCAAATTCAAGCCGCATGGAAAAGGCATATGGAAATAAAAAAACGGTACATTCGAAGGTTATTTTGAAGATGGTGAATTTATCAATGGCACTATTACATATTCTGATAAATCAAAGTACACAGGACAAATGAAGCATAACAAAAAGTGCGGGTAAAATTGTTAGTTCATCTATCCAGATGGCTAGAAATTTACTGGAGAATTCAGAGATAACTAACTTTTCGAAGGTACACTCTAGAAAAAAGATGGAACTATATATAAAGGAACTTTTAAAGATGGAAAGAAACATGGGAGAGGAATTTACAGCTTGAAAGGAGTTCTTTAATATGAAGGATAGCTTGAGAATGACGAGTTTCATGGTAAAGGTAAGTTGAGGATGTTGAGACAAGGTACTGAGTATACTGGTGATTTCATTTATGGAAAGAAGAATGGTAAAGGTATTCTTCAAGAAGCAAATGGAGCAGTCTATGATGGAGATTTCATTTAAAATGAAAAAAATGGTGAAGGAACTTATAGATTTAAAGACAAGACATATAAAGGACAGTTCAAAGAAGGCCATTTCTGGGGACATGGTGTATTATCTTACCGAAACGAATATTAATATATTGGATAATTTGTCAAAAGTAAAAAAGAAGGTAACGGAAAAATGCATATCTAAAAAACCAAAGAAGACTATTAAGGTTAATTTCGCAATGATAAAATTACTGGTCAAGGTAAGATCACTTTTGGAAATGGAGACACTTTCGAAGGTTTGATGTCTGAAAACAAAAAGAATGGACCAGGAAAATATTTCAACAAGAAAACAAACTAGGTGCAAGAGGGTGTTTGGCAAAAAGATGTTAGACAAGGTGAATTTACCTAACTCTATCATAATTAAAACATTCGACTAGTCGGAAACTATACTAATGGAGAGAGAAACGGTAAATTTATTTACACAAACATAAACACAGGTGAGTTAATAAGAGAGGAGGAATGGCAACTAGGCAAATTGATTTATAAATGAAGCAACATGATATATTTCTCTTCAAATCATAATCTTAATTTTACTCAATCTATTTTTATAATACATATCCTGCAAGATGCTCACTAGACTATCAAAACTGCTACAATTCCATTTCAGAACCAAATAGCAACAAAAATTCATCTCAACACTGCCTTCTCTCCAAATGAACAGAGATGATAAAGTTTTCGATCATGTGAGATATCTCTATGAAAAAAGAGTACCTTAAATGAAACATAGTAATTCATAATCGACTGTGAAGAAGTGCTCGATTTCGTAAATCGGCTGTAAAACTATCTGCTCAAAAAGCCGCAATGCACGTTAGCCCATCTACAGTGTTACTATAAAATGAAAGAAATGAGACTAATCGACTTTTCTTTTAAGTACAATATCTATAGCAAGTACTTAGCTTTTGTTATGGATACATCAAATAACATAAAGAATTAAAATTTAGAGAAGTATCTATGGTTCCTCTTTGATTAAAACAGATATCATCGGAGTAATTTTGAGGAGGCAGCATCTCTACATACTGTCAATCTGTACGAAATCTATGAGTATATGAACTCATTACATGATCTACCTACTTGGTAGCCCTATTTGAGAGTTGTAACGATGCTCAAATATTTGGGACATTAAATTACGGCACATAAAATGCTGCCAATCAAAAAAACTTTTGAAAGAATCTAACACAAATACTATCCTTACATAGGCCGACTCTACTCCCCGGAACAAATGCTATAAATACGCAAAGAGAACAAGTATCAATAACCTTTTCTGACCTTGCTTTGCAATGAGTATATCCTCAAAAATAAATCACGCTATGATAGCTATCTGCAAAGAGTTGAAGCTGTGTAGCTCTAAAAATCTTATTAAAGATACTTGGATATCATGGTTTGGAGCTAGTTACCACCCTTCTTAAATATGGTATATCAAAATTATACAGTAAATGGGGTTGATGAGTAAATTGAAAGCCATTTCGAGTAAATATTTTTTAGATTGACAGAACAAGCAGATATTGATATCTAAACTATTACTTAAATTCTCACACAGTTTTCTCAAAATATAGATTTTATGTATCTCAGGAGATCCTCTGTTATCGAACGAACTTTGGAGTCAATTCTCAGACAAGGAATATAAGAATATGCCTATCTTTCAGCAAACCACTTTATAGAGCTGCTCAATGCTATCAAATTACTAGCACTTTCAGGCAATCGTAGTGAAGCTTTTCAAAAAGTCATCTGCAAAAAATTGGAATATAAAAGAGTGTGGGATGATGGTGAAATATAAACTCTTTGTGAATACTTTTAAAAATAACAAGTCCCAGGATCATTGGAAGCTTTGAACTATCTACGTTCTCTTTAAAGATAGACTTGATAATATTCAAATTACTACATACATCTTTCAATATTATAGAAGTGTAAGAATTAGTCTTATTCGTCAAATATGAGGATTATATGATTAGAAAATAAATATTTAAACTTTTAGGAAATCGAGCTGGCTTATAACAAGAGCTAATTAAGTGATAAAAAATGATCAAATCAACTATAATGAGGGTGGATCTGAGAATGCATCGGCATATAGCAATAGTACCCAAGATTTTGTTGTTGTTGTAACTGATTCCAGTAGATAAATGGGTCCAAGTTTCCAGAAACAGAACTCACATTGAATTTGGATTACGTAGCTGAAGTGCAGTTAGGACACATGTATTGCTCATTTTTGTTGGGTTCCTGGTCAGTTTGAATTCCGAAATCTTTATACTCCCTGACAAATATTTATTTGGCGATTATTAGAGGATGATTTTCTTACCAGTTAGACTTAAATCTTTCAAGTTTCTCCCTAAAAAGGTTCTTTCCGTAAAGATTTTAGTAAAACTTTCTTATTTTTGCCATTGTTTTGAACTTTATAAGTATTTTCTGGAAATGGCTTCGGCATTGAGCAGCAGTCCTTCCCTGGAGGTACTCTTCAAAGGTTTTAAAGATTTTAGACACTCTAAATAAAAAAATGTCTACTTTCTTTTGTGTTTTGATGAGAAAATGTCTTGATAATATGTCACAAAGATGACAAATTTGAGATTCTATTATTAAGTCCATTTGCCTCCAGCTAACTACTTGCTTTCCTCCTACATAGGCGATTCCGAGTTAACAGACTCTAGAGGCTACTGTTTGACCATCTAGTAAACAGGCTGCAGCTAGTGGTGGATGTGGATGCTTCTATTGATATAGGGCATAATACTTGTTATTATATATCGAATTCAAAAGAATTACAATTAAAACACGCCAATTCCTAATCTCCATATTGATGTTGAAAGCAGAAAAATACTTTTACCACTTACATCCGTCTTTCTATGCAGACTAAACAGTTTATGCCGCATTTCTTTATAAAAAAAATTAGTAGCAAATATGGAGAATGTTTCCAAAGTAATTTGTATGTGGGATTTATTGAAACTGATTATTTTTATTGTGAGAAGATGCAATTAGAGTGATCAGCTGGTCTTTAAATGCAATACTTGTTTTCGTTTTCTAAAACATTCTCATAAACATAACTTTAAAATATAAATTTCACCCAGCTGACTTCTCTCCTTTACTCTATTCCAATTAGTAAAAACATCCCTATATTGCTTTCTACGCTTGTTTGATATTTTAGTTTAAGAGTAGAATAGTAATATAATCACATTTGTAGTCTATTCATGTTAATAGATAAACAAAGCAATATAAAAACTCACTCATATTCGATGAATCTGAGATCTTCCAGCCATATTTGACATACTCCTATTCTTCTTGCCCATTTTATCAGATTTTTGTTTTTATTGTAATTTAAATAAAGTCTAGGTAAATGTAACTCTCTTACCAGTATTTTTGCTTTTGAGCTTTTAGATCTAACATGAACGCGGACTCCTCATGGAAGCCTGGAAAGTATTGAACAGTCCGTCTATCTTTACCTCAATTTATGTCTGTAATGCTGATACTTTATCTACATCGGTTGGAAACTTGAATTTATCACCATCTAAAAGAGTCTAGTTGATGAAATTCGATGCCTGTAAGAGAGATTCGAGTATACAACGTGGAGCTAGAGGCTATTCGTACTTATAGTCATCTTTGATACACTATTTCATTTTGAACATCATCACTTCATTCATTCTCGCCAATTCTCGATTGTAGTGACTAATTTAGGCTATAGTTGATTCTTTGATTTCTTTCAAACGATCTAATTGCTATTTCTCCTTCTTTTTGATAAAATTTTTCAAACTTTAATAAAACTCCTTCAGTCTGGTCATTAATGGATTGTACTATTTCTCAACTCTCATTAAGATCTCACCATTTGATTATATCAAGCTATCAGCCTGGCTTCCGATCTTCATTATCTTAGATTAGAAAGTCTTCAAATCCTACTTAAGTTATTCAATTGCATTTTGAATGGGTATGACACGATGTTTGCGATGTATCATACTGTTGTACATGCAGCTGGTACATAATGCTTTGCGACAGATCGTGCAATATATTGAGTATGTTATATTATGGTTCAAAAATTTTTGAGACTCTTTTTTTTTAAAGATGGCCTCTTGTATTTAGATTCGCTTCTAGATTTAGTCAGTAAACTGCTGACTAAGCTCACAAACCCAATCGAATTCAGGCAGTGTTGGCATTTTTTGCTATTTAGGGGGTTATACACTCTTTTCAGTGACGACTCTCGCTTTTTTCATGTGATTCGGATGAAATAAATAACAATTAAATTCATATTTGATAATAAGTAATAATTTTTACTTTATTTTATAAGTTACTGCAACCGTCAGAAAGAAAGTAAATAAAATCAGTTCAAACCTATGCATTAGCATCCTAATACTTACGAATGTTCGAGATTCTCAGTCAAAAATTGCAGAGACCAAACTAATTCGATGTTTTTGAGAAAATGTAGAGTAAAAATAGTTTTGCTTTTGCCTGAATCGATCCAATCTATCACTAACAGAGAGCCTAGGGAAGGTGGAATGATTTTACTCCAGACTGTCATCAACATGATAGCATACTACTCTAATGTGCTTTATATTATTAGAGGAAGGTCAATAATGAGCGAAATTCCCTGTAAAACTACTGTAGTTTTTTAGAAAAGATGTTTAGTCACTTATGATAGTTTTATTTGATACTAATTGAAATCATGTGCAGCGAGTTGTACCTTTATAAAAACATAGATTTCCTTCGACTTTATAAGGACTATCTTACTTGTAACAATCTTAGAATAGCTATAATATTTTAAGCATTTTGTGAGTTGTATTCAAGAATGACTGAACTCACATTTTCATTTGCAAGCAGCTAAATAAGTCTCTAAAAATAAAACTCAGTAAATTTCTACATAGAATTAGTCTCTTCTTTGTCAAAACATAAACATATTTGTATCCCTCTCTTTATAAATCTTTCCGCTTACTAAACATCGCAAATAACTAGCTTCACAAACTCACTATCAATTTATTCGTTTGAATTCGATGAAACCAGCAAGCCAGTACCTGGCTGTGTTATTTTTTTGGCCTTTTGTATCAGCTTGTATGCAATCTATCTGCTTGAAAGTGTTGGATCATACATAGATTGTTTATAATAAATTTCAGTGATAATTGAGTAGTAGTTGATAGTTGAAGTTAGATCTAGCACAGAAATAAATATAAAATTGTTTTGGGATATCAGCCCAAAGGCACATAAAAATACTGTTCATCCCGAACAAATATGGTTTGAGGGTATTCAAATTTCGGCTTCTCCTCTTATCGAGCTTTGATCTGCATTGATGTGAAAGTAAATGCAGGATGAAACGATTCTTGTGGTTTTTTTTTCTTGTACATGTGCATAACACTGAATTTCTACTTTTTTTCTTATTTTAATTGCGTTTATTCAACCTTTTTATATTACTTTATTGTCTTACGGAGTTTAGTTATCTACACACGGTAGGGCTGGCGCGAAATGGTGCTTTACTTGATGATTCTGCTCGATTTGATGGAGGAATCGGTTGAGATATGGCTGGCAATAGAACTGGTTGAGGTAGTTTGGCTGTTTGTGAAAGGGTTGGGTTTGGTTCTGCGGTGGAACGATGGGGTAAGTTTTTCCCAGAAATCCTCTTTTTCTCGGTTCTATGTTTCCAATTTGCGGTTGAATGCTTCTTCGGCAAGAGAATGACCGGATTCATCCATACTATAGAATTCTTTTTCGTATCTCCACAATATTTTTTCTTCTGCTTCCTTCTGAGTGGTGACAACTTGACTGGTATAGAGCCGTTTATTTTATTTGAGTCGTTTATATAGAGAATAATCATTATCACCATATAAGAGATTAGTGGTAACTAGTGAGACTGTGCTGCTAGTGAAGGGATTGCTTCTATCTTTATCCATGTTATAAAGTAAATTATGTATTTATTTACAATAAAGGCCTTGAAACTTTAAATAAATCGCGTGTAGCAGTAAAAAAGAAAAAAAGATATCAGTTCTAAAAGCATTATGTCTACTTAAATCTTATTTTCAAAAAACGTTTGTCATTTATCAAAGCCGCTGTGGGAGATTATTCGAAATAGTTCAAAAGTTTGGCTAAACCCCGGCCGCTATCAAGCAGATATATACAACTTGGCAACTTTTATTGTTGTTAGGATATTCTGGCCAGTTACCGGATTGCTTATCTGTTGAAATTATTGTTCGTAGCGACGTGTAGATATCTCAATTTGAGATAAATCCTATCACAGAAGTAAAACAAGTTCTGTTTGCTCTATTTTTCAGGCAAAAGTAGATAAACTTTAATTTTTATTGACAAAACAGTCAGTATGTTGAGATATATCCGATGTAGAGCATCGAAGGAAGGTTCTGTGTAAGAATGGTAGTTGGTTGTATTTAGGTATTTCTATTTATTGAGTAATACCTGTTCAAGCAGATTTTTTAAGGAGGGTTATACGAGTTCAAATTGATTAAGGTTGATTTCACTATTATAAAGACAGTACTGGGTATCTTTTTTCAGCTATTAGATAAGAAACTCTATACCTTTTGTCAACTATCCTCCTTTCTATTGGATCTATTTTGATTAGTAACAATGCCATAAAATGTTGATTTGTATCATCCGAATAATGGCGTAGGCTAGACTATTGTCTCGATGTTTAAAATAGAATCCTTATTTGACTAAATTTCGTAACTATGCTATCACCACGTTGGCTAATTCATAAACATTGAAATCAAACATAAATCCTTCGTTTTTTGGATTCGCGTACTTAAGATTATCTAAAAGTTAGATGAGTTTTGAAGATTGGATTTCAAGGGTGGTTTTTAATTATGGACTGAACAGTGCGACTATTTTTGATAAGCCTTGTTGAGAGCGAGGAATCCTCTGGATTAATCTTTATGGGAAGCTTTACTCCATATCAAATGTAAAGTTTATTTTATTTATTAAAAGATAGAAATGATTAGATTATCTAAAGATTGATTCTGTTAAAGTCTAGAAGAAAATTATTATCCTAAATACCCAAAAATAAATCAAAGTTAAACTATTATTAATTAGTATTATACGTTAACAATAAGATTTATAATTAAAATGAACATTATAGACAATACAAAATCTCCGATGATTGACACTGCAGGAAGAACACAAAGCTTTCATTACGATAACCCCAATGATTCACCACCATAATCCGTTTCTTTTCGTCAAAGCGCATCACCCTCACAACTCAATCCCTTCACAAATATCAAAGATCAGCCTTACAATAGTTACATAGGACGTTCTCACTTGCAATCACATCTAGAACCATACACAACACTCACCTCCTCTCTACCTCAAGGCCTTAAAAGTCACTTGACTGATGATCTCGACCAGCTAATACTGGAACAAAGAATATAGGTAGAAAGTTTATATCTCTAAATCGGTAGACTGACTTAGTAGTTACATCTTTCATAGCAACTTAAAGCCATTTAGTGCAAAAAGATTCGATAATAATGTTAGTAGATTATGTATAAACAAGCTTCACAATTGAGGCAGAATCATCAAAACCAACTTGAGGTGTTCGAATTGCAGATTAGAAAAATGAAAGAACAACTTAATGACAAAAATGATGAAACAAAAAGATTGCATGAACTTTTGCAGAGATAAAAATAATCAAAGGAAATCTAAAAAAATCGATTCAATGAGGAGGTGCACCTGCTTATTTAGAAGAAGAATGCTGAAGTGTTTTAATAAAAACAAGTAGGATAGACGAAGCTGAGAGAGTATGAATAAAGTAAGAAAAGTGAGGTTGAAGAATTGCAATATACATTGAATAAAGAAATCAGAAATCTAAATAAAATGCTCGAACAAAGGCAAGAAGAGGTGTAAAGGATAAGATTAACAACTGAAAGACAGTAGAGATAAAAAATGAAACAAATTTAGTATTTATAAAGCTAGCTTGAAATTATATAAAGAAGAAATGAACTTAGATTATCCCAAGAATACTAAAAATACGATAAAGTTAGAGCCAAATTCAATCAACTTATTCTTTAGTTTAGTGAAATCGGCTAAAAGAGTCGAACAGAATTACATTAATTGTTCCAGCAATAATACAATCACCTTGTTTCTATGCTCAAAGCGAAATCAGCTGAAAACTAACAAATCAAAAAGCAATTAAAGGCTTAAATTTAGGTCTACAGTAAAGAAATCTAGGCGATAAGAGAGTAAAATTATGCACTTCAAAAGAAAATCAATTAAAAAGCTCATACAGCTGCTGAGGATATGGAATTATTAAAAGTTAAGCTTGCCACACTCCATCAAAATGATGTCACCCAAATCAAGTAACTCTATGAACTCAAATTGAAAAATATTTCAGGAAATCTCTACAGAATGGATTAATAGAACTCAAAATTAAGAGAAATGACTAATCTACTTTCAGCTTAAAAATATGAAAAAAAAAAAGCATTTTAAATCACTATTTCTTAACTTAATAGTAAAATACTAAAATTGAGAATGGGAATGACCAGCATGGAAAGTGACTATAGATAAAAAATTTAAAACTAAAAAAGCTTAATGCATATGACAAGCAGAAATTTCTTAAAAGACGCTGAAGCTAAAAATATTAGTCATAAATTTTTAGAAGAGTAAATAAGAAAGCTGAGACAGTTAATGGATCTTCAAAGTAGATAAAACTAAAATTCATAAAAAGTTGTAGAATAGAGAATACAAGCAGCTAACTATGAACTTTAACAACTGAGCAACAGAGTTTTATCAATTGCCAAAGAAAAAAAACAAGTTGAGTAAGAAATGAGTGAATTGAGAAGAGAAAAAGACGAAGAAATATTTCGTCTTCGTTCATAGCTGAACGTCTTTTAGGTCCAGTAAGCAGGTTAAATACCTGAATTGAAAATAATTTAAGATCAAAGACATTAAATTTCAAAACATAAAGAGGAAATTGGAATCTTAAAGGATAAAGTTTCCTCACTCGAGTCAATAATGAAGTAAATGAAGTAAGTTAGTGAGCGTTTGCAAATGGAAAATAATATCCATATGGACGAGGTTAAAAAATAGTATCATATCATCGCAGAATAGCATCTCAAAGCCTTCAAAAGTTATTATTAAGAGAAGTTAAGAGTATACTAAGAATAAAAAACCGAACTTAAGAAGATTATAAGTAGTCAAACTGAAAAAATTACAGAACTGATAAAAAAGTACAAATAAACTGAAGAAGGCTTAAAATAGGCTACAAGATTGATGAAAAAAAGGACTCAACTTTAGTAGAAAGTTATGAACATAGGTCTGGATGTGAACTTAGTAAAAAATTTAGCATAGTTACTTCCAAATCCCAAAAATCAATGATATTAATAAATTGGAAACAATTTAAGTATTTACCCAAATTATATATATCCATCAGAAAATAAATCTATCACTTCATTTGCAAGAAGAAAATATGTTGAAATGACTTAACATCATATTATTTTGTTCCAAATGTTGTTTATTTTTGGATCAAAAAGTTTAAAATGAGACTATTATCAAAAAATTGAATAAAAGATCATATGATAGGGTTTTTTTAGGTTTCAATGATTAGATGGAGTTTTTGTTTGTTGAATTTTGTAAAGGAGTAAATTGAGTAGCTTTGATTGATTATATTTAAAGGGTTATAACAAAATATTATTGGTGGACTGTGCTCTCCATCTCCGAAAATATTACTAATTTGAATACAATTATCAAATCAATAGATTTTGTATTACAAAGTCATATCAGTAGAAAAAAATCAAAACCCTTGACTTTCCATCCTCTCACACCCCTTCCCTAAAACACCCTAAATAAAGCGACACATCAAATAAAGGAACTTTTTCAACCAAGTTCAACCAAAAAACTTCTTTTACTCCAAGGAAAAAAGGTAAGAAGGTGACTTAGGAGGAGTTGATGGAAATCATTTTTTTAATTTACGAAAAGGAGGGAAAAGAGGTCATACACAATTTAGCTTGAAATATAGTGGAGCAAATCTTATGTAAGTGAAAAGTGAATCACTGTTGTATAGAAATAGAGTGCGTGAAGATAGATGAAGAGGGGAAGATACTTAGTGGGCTAAGTTGATATTGCTGCTATATAAATGCAGCAACACAAATTAAGGACTTAATAATAATTAAACAACCTTGGAGATGAGTCAGAGCTAGCAACCATCCTAACTAGGACTGTCGTACCAAATTAAATAGCTCAATATTGGTTCAGAAAATCCAAACGACTCATTTAAGATCGAACTTAGCATTCAACACGCTTCATTTCTTACCAAATTTCTTCCTATTGGTTATTCGCTACAAATTGAACCCAAATCCCTCAGACGCCTCAGCAGTACAACCAAAATAGCAAAAGAATAACCCAAAGTTCCTGTATAAGTCAAGAAAAAATCAACTAAAGTAACACATTTTCTACTCAGGACGATACCAAAAACCTCAATACCTCCAAAATAACCAATAATCGAAGCCAGAAAGCCAATATCAATCGCTTTACATAGGAAAATGAAAATGCTGTTTATTAAAAGTATAACTCCCAAAAAGAATACAGAAGGAACACTTTTGAGAACGTTAGTTAAGCTCTAAAGCCTTGCGTCAAGATTCTGGCATTGCTCAAAAATAGTAAAACCTCTTGGCCCTTTAGATAGCCAGTGGATCCAATTGCTCTCGGGATACCCCACTACACCGAGATAATCAAGTAGCCAATGGACCTTTCAACAATAGAAAACAACCTACGTACGAATCAATACATAACTCCTACCCAGTTCCACGCAGATGTTTCAAAAATCATAACAAACAGCTATACTTTTAATGCAGCTAATATTTAATTTACACGTATCACTGCCTAGTTTGAAAATTTTTATACAAAGATACGCAATTAGCAGTCTTCAGATTTTGTTAGATCTTCAAGCTACCAAGAACCTGCTCTTGAAAGCTATGGTTCTAAGGTTGCTAGTCTTTAGAGTAAAAAATCTAAAAAATAAAGTAGAGACCATGATTACAATCATGCAAGCCAGAATATCACTATGGCTTAGAAGAAAGAACTTGGGCTAAATATTAAGAAACTACCAAAATAGTATATGAAAGGCATTTTGGATATCGTAAACGACGGAAAGGCAAAACCTGTAGGAGAGTTCGATCTAAAATAGTTGGATCCTCACATAATCAGAAAACTGCAAGTCTATGTGAAGGAGAAGTTATCAGGAGAGAACAAATCCAAGGGTACTTTGGGCAGCTAAAAACCTCGTTAGCAATAATAGTCTTCTTTCGAAGTTGGAGAATAAAGTTAAAGCTGATCTATTGAGTTTTAGTTATTCTTGACTACTTCTAACAAATGTAATAACTAAGTCATGAATATCATTTGTAATACTCCAACAATTCCTTCTTGAAACAACTCTTGAGTTTTTATAGAGTTAGATTTTATTCGTTTACTTCAAAATCCATTTCAATCGGCTCACGTACAAACTAGAGCTCCTTTCTTCTACAGTCTGTGAAAAATTAATGTTAGAGTATCTAATCCACTGTTGCACGGCTTCGAGGATCGAAAGTCATTGTTCTATTGAGAATTTAAATCACTTTTTTAGGCATTTGAGGGAACATCTCATCAAATCCTTTTTTGGGCCTGCATTCAATGCTCTTCAAGTATTGTTTAGCATTCTCATCAGAAAGGAAAGCCATTTCCTAGGGTGTGGGCTTTCCAAGTGTAGAAAGAATCATGATAAGTTGATCATTTCTACCTTGAGGGTAACCATCTATCTAAAAGAAAAGATACTTTTGTAAATAACTTGTAATGTATTTGGTGAAACTGGATAACAATACTTGCCTGGAAAGAGAGGGAAGCGATGTAAAGAATCGGAACAGACAAATTTTTGCATTTTGATAAGCTATCCAAAAATACATCCAACTGACCATACATCGATAGGCTTGCTATATCCCTTTTCTAGTAAAATTACTTCTGGAGCTCTGTACCATCTAGTTGTAACTCTAAGTGTTAATTTAGCTAATGGATTTCCCATACTTTAAATTCTTTTAATTTTGGATTAAGTTGAAATAGTCTACTTGTTCTACTCGGGCTTAGTAATAAGTTTAGTGGTTTGCCTTCCTAGCCCTTTTTTCTTTGCTTTGCCTTATTAAACTGGTTTTTCTTTTTATAATACTTTTTATTTTTATACTTTTTCTAAATTTGCATTCTTATTCGCACTAGTATACTCTACTTTTTCTTAATCCTAAGAGTCAGTTTCCTTCTCAAATTAAGGTGGTGCGAGTTATTAAATGATACGTGCCAATCCAAAGTCACAAATTTTTACAACAAGTCCTTGTCCATTGATCAGTACATTCGCAGGTTTGAGGTCCCTATGGACTACGTTTGCAGAGTGTAAATATTTGAGTCTATATGATTTAATAAATACCCACTAAGTATCTGATACAGTATGAAACGTACATCTTACATTTAAAAGAAAATATTGTCACTTTTGAACACCTTCTGCAAGTCAGAATCACAGAATTCAGTTATGAGATAGATCTGGTCAAAGTTATCTAAATTTTGTCTTTTAGGTATGAGAACTTCAAGCATGTGCACTATGTTTGGATGCTTGCAATTTTTAAGTAGAACAATTTCTCGAAGGATGCGGCGCGTTTCAGGCAAAGTTTGAAAAAGATTGACAATTTTTTTGATAGCGACATAACTGTTGTCATTTTTACGTACTGCCTTTGCTACATATCCATATGAACCTTTCCCAATTATTTTTTTAACCTTGTATCGCCCATCGAAATCTGCAGCTGGAAAGATTTCATCTACATAACTTGCAATGGGCTTACCCTTAACCACTTTTTAAGTTCCTTCTCCCTACATCCAAATAAATATCTAATAAGTAAATTGAACACAGCTAATTAAAGAACGAATAAGAAGTAAATAAATAGAATTATTCAGTTTATATTCTTAAGAGTACATGGCTACAATAGGTTGCAGCTCTAACGTTTTTGACCACTTGGCTCAGCCAGTAAACACTTCAAAGAGTGAACTGATTCTTATCTATCTTCCAGAAGCTTCATCGAGATCCTGAATGAACTGAAAGATTTGATCTATTACCAGCGTGAATCATCTTTACTCATCCACTTGCTACTCGGTTTTATCAAAGTCGAAAAATTCTACTCAGCATCCAACTCTATATCGTCTCTGAAAGTAACCTTCCTTATCCTTTGTTTTTACGGTTAATTTTCAATATTCATTAAATCAGTTTGAAGAGGTATGATGATAACGTTGTTTTGCCGACTTTGCCGAACAAATTCATCAAGACTGTTTTTTTCTACTATCTTATCAAAGCTCGAAAATAGTTGATCATCTGCTAGTCTTTTCTTTTTTTCGGGCTTACGGTGAATATATTTTAAAAGATCCTCCCTTTCTCTTTTAAAGAACTAGTTGTAGAAGCTGGGTTTCTCTTGATTTTTTATTTTACTAAAGTTGTACATGTTAAGCTGTGTCTGTATCATGGTACCTGGCGGATAAAGCTTTAGTATTTGCGATGCCGGAAGTATTTAGGAAGGACAAGGTTGACAAACAGCTTCACATCCTTAATCACAAAGCTATCTCCTTCTGGGTTCCAAGCAATCATGGATGCGTTTTCTGGCGACTTGATATCAAGGTAAATACACAAAGGATTGAGTGTGTTTTAAGTACAAAGGTAGCAATAGGCACATATGTTTCGTTTTGTATAGTTTAAAAGGCTGAATTGTTAATTTGCATCACGTAAAATACTATTTGTTAAATTTATACCTTGATTATAAGCAGTGCCAAATTAAACTAGAACATAGAAATTAAATGGATGATTTTTTTGAGGAAATGAAGAATATATATTCCTAATTCTTGCATCGAAACTTATAATACATATATCTTGCATGCCCAAAGTCGAAAACATCATACAATGTAACAAAACAATCACTTAGAATTCAAAAGGGAATGCCCTGACATTGTACCATAAATCACTCAAGTCTTTGAATCAGATCCTGAACGTATAAATGAAGCTCTCAAAGAAAGAGGCAAGGATAGTGTATACTATGCATTCATGAGAGTAAGTAATTATAAACGTAGATCCTCAACTACAAAACCTTGAAAATGTTGCATCCTAATAATCCAAAAGATTTCCTGCGACCTTTGCTAGAAATAAATTTAGGTGATCTTAGAGGTAAAGCATTAATCGTATAATTTCTTAAACTTAGGAAGCGACTCTTAGCATTTGTGAAGGAATCATTGAAGCTGGAGATTTTTATCGTACAAATACAATCGACAAATATATGAATGACCTGTAAAAACTAAACTTATCAAATCTACAAAACGCGAGGCTTGAAGCAATTAGTGCAGGCAATAATTTCCTTAAAGGAGACTATGGCAAAGCTGCTTGGCAGTACTTTTCAGCATGTAGAATGTAAGCTTTTGTTAAGGATGAAGCTAGTAAAATCTACCTAGTATAGAAAGCCATTTCTTTTGCCTTTATAACACCCATCGGATCTTAATCTCACAAAATAATTTGTTCTCTTTGTTTAAGTGAGGTAGCTAAGAAAAGTAAACTTTATGAATTAGTGAACAAAATGTATAAGGAAGACATAGTTACAAAAGCAGATATTGCAAAAGTATAATCTTGCTTGCCAACTGTTTTAAGCCAAAAAGATCAAGATGGAGTGAGTATTATCTAGCAGTCAGCCTTTTCAAGAAACATGATACCTATAATAAACTCTTTTTCAACTATCAAACTACTAACTCTACTCAGATTGAGTGAAGTAACCTCTCTGGATCAATTGCTCATCCTCATAGAAAAGACTTATTGTAATGGTGAGGTTAGTATTGATCAATTGAAAGAAATTGTGAACATAAAGCAACAGACTGATTCTTCAGAAATAGTGAAAGAATTCTTGAGTCAAATTGATTATATTCTGGTCTAATGATAGTTGTATTCTGTATTTCTTTATTAAATTCAGAAGTATTAACAACTACAAAACATCAACTCATCAGAAAGCCTCATCTTATACTGGAAATTCGAAATAAAACAAGTTCTTCTTTTACACAAAGATGTCAAAGAGAAGCAAGTATAAACTAAGCTTTGCTTACAAAACACTGTCCTGTGCTTCAAACATAACAAAAACAAATATTGAAGATGAAATATGGATTACTTATCCTTGATAATTTTAAGGATTATTTTCTGATTAGTTATGTGTTTATAATTGGTCGAATGTCATCAGTCAACCGAGTCCTAAAAAAAAGAAGAGAAGCTCATAACGCACAGCCCGAGCAGCACACAGAAGAAACCAGAACTGGAGGTGCTCCTTCTTTTCATTCTCCATCTGCACCAGCTGTCCAATTTGATCCCTAAAGATAAAAGGTATATGAATAATACTCCAACTACTCACAGTATAATCCCGCTTCTTTTGAGTTTTCCAATAACTACATGCCCAACTCACTCAACTTGTACAGCCGTTATAAGGCTCCATTAAGTGTATATATTAATCCTATCAACCCTTCACTTTAATACGTGGAACAATCAGGCAACTCAATTCCCAGATGTAGTAGCTGCCGGGCATACATGAACTATTACAACTAAATTAGCAAAAAAAGTTTCAGATGTTTCTTGTGTGGGCGTGACAATCCTTATGATTTCTAGTATGATATCAACGGAGAAGGAGTCGAAAAAAGCCAACCATGTTATCTAGTTGATGGACCAAATGGGTATTTATTCAATAATTTAGAGTATATTCTGCAGTACCTCCTTAAAACACCTATATCTTCATGATTGATATCTCTAAAGAGGCTGCGCAAAGCAGAATGCTAAGCTATATGGTGACAGTTATGAAAACTGTACTTGCAAGATAAGATCTTAATTAAACACTCATCTACTTCTACACCTTTGATGACTCCTTACATTCATATAATTTTTCAGGCGAGTAAGCAGAAAGAACAGTACTTGATCCCACTCTCAAATCGGAAGGAGCAAGACCAGCCTAAAATTATCTTGGATAAATACGAGTAAAAATACTTTCATTTAGGAAAAACTTTTCGACTTACTTGACAGTTTATAGTAATTAGCCGATAAAAACACACGTATGAACAGCCGCTTCTTCGAAGCTTTAAATAATATTTACTAATAGATAAAGCACACAGGAGGCAAAATTTTTGTATTTCAAGCAAACTAGGCGATAGCAGGATAAAATCATCTCAACTAAAATTTCAAGTGGTCAACAAATCCTCAAGAAAATATTAAAATTAAATCTCTACTTTAAACCAAAAACAAAATGTTCTTCAATCGTTTTGTACAACCTATGTTGCTTGAGAATATTTCGATTGCCTTTTTTGTATTCGCAAGAGGCAGGAAGAACATAAGAACTCTTTCAGATACATGCAAACTCACAAATTCTGAGCTTTTGTACTACAATAAAGATTCTGATGAAGAACTTAATCGTTTCTACTATGAATTTTATCATCTCCTCAACACTTTTTATTATGTTGATACTAGAATATAATTCATAATTTCTGCTGGCTGGTACTATACTGCAGTTTATGGAAACATCTATAGACTCAAATAGTTTATCACATTTAAAATCTGTCATTACGAAGAGTCCAAAAGAATATGCGCAGTCTTCCTCCCTCAAGATGGTTTCAATCCTGCACCCTGCTTCTCTTTGCAAATAATAACAAACTATATCTATGGACGTAAGCACTATCTCTCAGTAAATACAGCAGTTATCCCATTCACAAACAGTCTAGATCGACTCTTCTAAAATATGCATATTCAAATAACCGCGGCAACTTTCTTCAAGATTTACTTGTCCGCTCTCAGACTTGAAGATACTTCAAGCTGTAAACAAAAATACATAAAACATGTTTCGAGTATTTGGAAATGTGCTTACGATTATTACAAGGATGTAACAATCATCTCATATAGAACTTTACACCAGAATTAAGAGGCATGTTTTTATCATTCTTAGCCTTCCTCAAAAACTATCATTCACAAATCGACATAATCTGTGACACTCCCATTCTTGAGAAAATTATATCTCATCGTAACCTGCTTCAATCTTGTAACTATCCTGAGTGTAACGTTACCTTCTCTCCTTACCTCTTTGATCTTACAACTATAGGTGATGATCGATGTCTTTAATAAAACTTTTTGTACCCAGATGTATGTTAACTTCGTTTTTCTTCAGTCAAATAAGGATTATTCTTGATGGACATCGGAAACGCTCTTTATCTTTATATAGCTAAACAGTATCACCCTAACTACACTTTAGCTCTGTTCAGCAAGGAAAAAGTAACAAAACAGGACAAATTAGATTAATAAACGATCGTTAATCATAATAATAAATTTAGCAGGCAGGTTCAATAGCTCATTCGAGTTCTAAGAGAGTAAATATTTGTTTATTTAGGTCAAAAACTTATCAATGGGCACCATTATACGTAATCCGCTGCGGGGAGAATTTT
>Ga0194117_10001579_pt1 | contig 26038 bp, 20 predicted proteins | sample TA2MahsurfametaG_FD_160579 | JGI IMG/M metagenome (GOLD analysis project Ga0194117, IMG submission 160579) | Freshwater microbial communities from Lake Tanganyika, Tanzania - TA2015009 Mahale N1 surface | ecosystem: Environmental > Aquatic > Freshwater > Lake | place: Tanzania: Lake Tanganyika...
GCCCCTGTTCCGCCGCCTTGCGATACCATTTCACCCCATCGATCTGTTTTTTTGGCACCCCCAGACCGAAAAAATAGCAGTTCCCCAACTGAAACTGGGCATCCGCGTCCCCATTTTCCGCCTTGGTTTGCAACTCGCCACTGAACGATTTGCCCCCAACCTGCGCTTGCGCAGGGAGAAAAAAACAAAAGAGCCCGGCGAAAAGAATAAGGCTGGAATTTGGGCCACGCACCGCTTAAATATTACTATGAAAACAATCTTATTGGCTTCTCTTTTCCTAGCCGCCGCCATTCTCCCCGCCCCCGCGCAAGACCGGGATGAGGACAAGGACAACGAACGTTCCAGCACGCTGACTCCTACGGCGCAAAGACCCCGGAACATGGCCAACCCGGAAATTCCTGGTTGGCAGGCCGTGCCGCACGGCAAGTAAACCCAACCAGGGATGCCGATGGACCTCTGGAGGTCTTTGAGACCCCGACTTCGGTCTTTCTTGCCGGTGGTATGGCTTGCTCTCATCTTTCCTGCCCAGGCTCGGCTAGGAGAAGATGAATCAGCCCTTGTCCGCCGTTTTGGGGAAGCCCTAGTCACCGTCCCCGCCCCCGCCACGTTACCCGCTTCCCTCCAAGCCAGATTGGTGACGCGGATTTACAACGTGGGCGGAACCAAAGACGGAGCCCTCGTGGAAGTGACGCTCTTGGAGGGGGTCAGCGTGCGGGAGTTTTATTTTTTGGAGCGGGAAAAAGGGAAGTCGGGCGAAATTTTCAACGAGACTCAAATTCAAGTCATCCTCGAGGCCAATGGGGGTAATTCAGGATGGCAACCCGCCGGAGCCTCCGCCTGGAAGCGCAAGGACGGAGCGGCAACTGCCCTGCGCAAGGATGTTCCACCCTCCGTCAGTCTAAACCCTAAAATCCCCCTGCAGACGCAGCTCATGACTTGGACCGGTCTTGAGGTCCAATCCAAGAGTTGGGATGAGTTCCTCGCCTCCGCCCAACGTGAACTCGAAACCCTCCAAAAACAGCAGGAGGCTGAGGCCAGAAGAAAAAGGGAACAAGAAGCTGCAGCCCGCGATCTTCTCCGCGGGATTTAGGGCCGCTTTAAAGGCGGCTCCGGAGCTTTGCCAGCTCGGAGCGCCTCCAAGGTGGCCTGGTCGGTCATCCGGTCAGTGTTCAAATTCCAGATTTTCAGAAGCATCTTGGATGGACGGTCAGCTCCGTCCCCTAGTTGGGCTTGCTCCCGCGCCTTTTGTACTGCCGCCTCGGGCTCCATCCCGGCCGTCTTGAGATCCGCCAACGCCGCCAACCCCTTCCGGAAGCGTTCTTTCTGGTCACCCTCCGCATCCGGATTGACCGCCGTGGCCACAACCGTCAGCAGCGCAGTCTGCTCCGCCCCTTGTGCCATCAAGCTTCCCTGTATTCCCATTATCAACATCGCCCATAAAACGGTTCTCATGCAACGATCCTAATTCAACCCACTTTTGGGTCGAGACTTCATCTTCACCTTCATCCTAATCTTTCTTTTTACCGAAGAACATGAACCCCCTTCGTCCCGGTCCCAAGCTGACCGACTTTCCCGCACTGATCCGCTCTGCTCCGGCCATGTTTCGCGACCTCCTCGCCCGCCGTTACCGGCAGATGCCGGTCGGTACCCTGGTGGGCGGTATTTTGGGTTTTTTCTATTTGGTCAATCCGCTCGACCTTATTCCCGAAGCCCTGCCCGGCATCGGGGTCATTGACGACGCCCTCATGCTCGGCGTTTTTCTCGCCTTTCTTTCTCGGGATGTTAAAAAGTATCTCCTTTGGAAAAACCCGCCACCCCGTGAAAAAACCCCCTCTGCCTAGCTCCATTCCTAACTGGCTCCTTTACTCGGGGATCGGCGTCCTCCTTTCCGCCGGTGCCCTCAAAATTGCCTGGGGCCTTTTCCGCCTTTACCGCTGAGCCACCCGGCGGATGCTCACCGCCCTTCTCCTCTCTTTTTCTACCGGCGGGCTGCTCGCCCTTGCCGTCCGCTGGAAACCCCTTTCCCTAAATCCGGTTTGCGACTCCCTCGCCCTCGTCCTCGTCCTCAATAAACTTGTCAGCCTCGGCCACTTCGCCACCCATGAGGAGGAACCGTGGCACGAACTCCTTCCCCTTCACCTTTGTGATTGGGCCACCTTCACCGGCGTCGTCGCCTTGGTGACCCGGCGTCCCTTGGCCTTCGAACTCACCTGGTTTTGGGCCATGGCCGGCACCACCCAGGCCCTCCTCACCCCCGATCTGGCGGTGCGCCCGCCGGAAATCAGTTGGTATACCTTCTACCTTTCCCACGGTGGCGTGGTGGCCGCCGCTCTTCTGTTGACCTGGGGAGCAGGCATGCGCACCCGCCCCTGGGCCGCCTTCCGCATCTTTGCCTGGTCCCAGCTCTACCTGGCCACCGTGCTCGGCCTCAACGGCCTGCTTGGAACCAATTACGGCTACCTCTGCGCCAAGCCGGAAAATCCCTCCCTTCTCGACCATCTCGGCCCCTGGCCTTGGTATCTGCTCTCTCTCGAGGGCCTCGCCTTGGCCCTCTTCTGGCTCCTCGACCTTCCGTTCCGGCTGACCGAGCGCCGCCCTAATCCATTTCCAGCCAATCGCTGATCGGCTGGAAATCCTCATCGCGAAATACCAAGTCCGTTTTTTTATGCGCCACCGGCTCCAACGGCCGGATCACCCAGGCCATCTGACCTTCCCTTTTCCCGCGGATGACAATTTGCAGCGTCCCCGGCGCCGCTTGCGCCACCTTTCCCTCGACCACTACCCGGGCGGCATCCGCATCCAGCGGTATCCGTAGACACAGGAAAGCTTCTGGAATCGCGTTCACATCCTCCTCAAAAGGTCCCTTGGCCTGCGCCTCCCGGTCCCGCAACTCCTTCAACCGGGTCTCATAGTCCTGGATTTCCTTCTGGATCACCTGGGCGTCTCCTCGAAATTTGTTGAGCTCCTGCCTCTGCATCTCCACCTGCTCCTTTTTTTGGTCCAGGCTCGTGGCCGCCGGACTCCGCAGTTGTTTGGCCCGCGTGCCCAACCCCTTGTACCGGGTGTTCCAGTCCTTTTCAAAATCACGCCAACCGCGGAGTCTCTTGTCCATCCACCCGAACTGCTCCGGCAAGAGAATGCTGGGCGGGGCCCGGTAAAGGGCCAGTCGGAACTCGTTGGCGGCGATCTCCGGTTGCTGCAGATCCTCGCTCTCCTCGGGATGATAAAAAAGACCCAGCGACCGGGCCCGGTCTTCCACCTCATCGAGAAAGGCTTTGCGCCGGTCATCAAACTCCTGATCCAACAGGCCGGCCTCCTCAAGCCACAGTTTGCTGACGGAAGTCCGGTAATCCTCATACACTTGTTTGGCTTGGCTGCTTTCGTGCCCCAGCACCTCCGTCACCATCCGCACCTTTTCCGCCGTGCCCGCCGCATCCGCCTTGGCCAGAACTAAGGTTCGCTCTATTTCCCGAATCTGCGGCCGCAACGGTGCCAGCCTGCGCCCATAGTCCCGGCGTAGACCCGCCAACCTTTCGGAAAAATCGTATAAAACCAGCACCTCCGGCTTGTCACCCAACCGGACCTCATTCAACTCCACCCGCACCCGCACCACCGTTTTCCGCCACTCTTTCCATCCCCCGTACAACGCCATACACCCGATCGCCGCCGCGATCGCGATCCAGACATTTCGGTGCCACCCTCTCGCCACCTGCCAGGCTTTCTTCCCCAAATCCTGCAAACTCCGGCCGACCCCGATTCTTTTTTCCTCCGTGCCCGGCGGCCTGGCTTCCGCACCTGGCACTGCCACCGGTGGCCGCGCAAAAATTCTTCGCCGCATCCGCGGCTGGTTCTCCTCCACCCGCGTGACCTTGAGGCGCAGCTTTTTTTTGGCGGTCTCCACCTCGCCGCCCGCCGGGGGCGGAGCGTTTTCCTCAGCCATGGTCAGCGCTCTTCCGGATAACTGCCCAGCACCCGCAGGTCCTGCGTCTGCTTGCGCAACGCCGCCAGCGCCCGTTGAAACTCCGGCCGGTCCGCATGCCCGCGCAGATCCACAAAGAAAACATACTCCCACGGTTTTCCCGGCGCCGGCCGCGACTCCACCTTGAGCAGGTTCAGTTTCCGCGAGGAGAAAATCCCCAGGGCCCGGTGCAACGCCCCCGCCCGGTGCGGCAGGCTGAACACCAGGCTGGTCCGATCCTTGCCGGTGACCGGCACCGGATCCTGCCCCAAGACCAGAAATCTTGTCGTGTTGCCCACCCGGTCTTGCACATCCCGCTGGCGGATCTTCAGCTTGTAGAGGTCGGCTGCCAACGCACTGGCCAACGCCGCCGCCCCTTTCTCTTTGGCCGCACGGCGCGCCCCCTCCGCGGTGCTCGCCACTTCCACCCACTGCGCCTCCGGATGGTGCGTCGCCAACCAGTGCCGACACTGGGCCAAGGCCTGGGCATGACTATAGACCACCCGGATCGGTCCCTGCGCCGCCCGGCTCAACAACGCGTGCCGGACCGGCAAATAAATTTCCCCCGTAATCCAGGCGCACGTGTCCCAAAGGGCATCTTGGGTGGCCCCCACCGAGCCCTCCCCCGAATTTTCCGCCGGCACCACGCCGGCATCCACCTCCGCCCGGTCCACGGCGGAAAAAATCTCCGCAATCGTGGCACACGGCACCAGATGGGCCGCGGCCCCAAAACGGGACCGGGCGGCCTGATGGCAATAGGAGGACTCCGGCCCAAGGTAGGCGATTCGCACTCCCCCCTGGGCTTCCCGCGCACTCGACAGAATTTCCCGATAAACGGCATGGAGAGAGCCCCGATCCAAACCGCGGCCCGCCACGGCCTCCAGACGGCGGAGCAAGCTCGCTTCCCGGGCCGGCGCAAGAATGGAAAACCCGTCCCGGCGCTTGAGCCGGCCGATGTCCCGGGCCACCCGGGTCCGCTCCGCGAGGAGCCGGACCAGTTGGTCATCCAGCCGGTCAACCTTGCGCCGCAGGCTCGCCAGCTTCACGGATCAGTTCCTCCTGTTTGGGACCCGCCGGATCAGCCGCCAGCGGCAGCTTCACGCGCCGCAACTCCTCCGAATTCGGCAGCTCCTCCAGATCCTTCAATCCGAAATGCTCCAAAAACAGGGGCGTGGTCCCGTACAGGATCGGCCGCCCGGGCGCATCGCTCCGCCCCGTAATTCTCGCCACGCCCCGTTCCACCAGCGTGTCGAGCGTACCGCTGCAATCCACCCCGCGCACCGCCTCGATCTCCGCCCGCGAGATCGGTTGCCGGTACGCAATCACCGCCATGGTTTCCAGGGCGGGTGGACTGAGGCGCGGCGGCCGCACCACCCCCTTGAGCTTGGCCACCCAACCCGCCAGCTCCGGGGCCGTGCCGATTCGGAATCCGCCGGCCACTTCCCGCAAAATCAGGCCCCGCGCCGGCAGAGCCTCCGCCAGCTTGGCCAGTTCCTCCCGAACCTCGGCCTCCTTCACCTCAGGAAAACCCTGGCCACCCTCCGGTCCCTCCCTCAGGAGGAGAGCCAGCCGCCGCGGCTCCAAAGGCTCGGTCGCCGCGAACAACAACGCTTCCAGGACTCTGGCCCATTCCCTCATACCGCCTCCTACGCTGGGGTTTCCACGGACGGTTGACCAGTCCCATCCCCCTTCTCCCGGTCGGGGATCGGTGCCCTGGCCCCGCCCTCCGCGACCCGCTGGATGAAAATGGGCTGCAGGGGCTTTTCCTGCCGTGCCGTCAATTGGCGGAGCCGGATCAATTCGAGCAACGCCAAAAAAGTGACCACCACCTCGCCGCGGGATGACATCGAGCGGAACAAATCTTCAAAAGGCACCTCTTGCCCGGCCGGAACCCGGTCCAAAAGAAATTCAATTTTTTCGCTCACCGTGTACTCGTCCTCCGCGAACCGCCCCGCCCGCGCCCGCTCCTCCACCCCCCGCAGCACCTTCTGGAAGGCCCAGACCAGATCGAACATCGAAACTTGGCCCGGTCCCTGCATGCCCGTCGGGACCGTCACCCGCTCGGGCGTCCGGCCAAAAATCTTTGAGTGAAGCGCCTCCCGGTCTCCCAACTGCCCCGCCGCCTCCTTGAACTTCCGGTATTCAATCAACTGCCGGATCAGCTCCCATTTTGGATCCTCCTCCTCCACCTCCTCGGGGGGCCGATCCTGCACGGGCAGCAGCGTCCGGCTCTTCAGGTATAAAAGGGTTGCCGCCATCACCAGGAATTCCCCGGCGATCGCAAGGTTTTCCTCCTTCATCTTGTCCAGCCGCGCCAGGTATTGCTCGGTCAGCTTCTCCAGCCGGATGTCGTAAATATCCATCTCCTGTTCCTTGATAAGGTGCAGGAGAAGGTCCAGGGGTCCGGTGAAGGCACTTAACTCCACCCGCAGATTTTCGTTGGCGGGGATTTCCAGACCGGGATTCATGGCCGGGTCCCCACCGCTGCCCGCACCCGGGCCAACACGCCTTCCGCCGTCTGCCGGGCCTTGCCTGCGCCTTCCTGCATCCAACGGGCCACCTTGCCCGGATCAGCCGCCAGTTCCTCCCGCCTCTTCCGCAGGGTTGCAAACTCCCTCAGGACTGTATCGGCCAACATTTTTTTTAAATCCCCATACCCTGTGCCACCCTTTTCCATCTTCCGGCGAAACTCCGCCCGCTCCGCCGCCGTCCCCATCAACCGCGCCAAACCCCAGAGCGTGCTTCCCTCAACCGTCTTGGGCGCCTCGACCGGGGTCGAGTCAGTCTGGATTCCCATGATCGCCTTCCGCAGGTCCTTTTCCGGGGCAAAAATCTCCAGCGTGTTGTGGTAGGACTTGCTCATCTTCTGCCCATCCACCCCCGGCACCACCCCGGCGTCCTCCCGGATGATCGATTCCGGCAGCTTGAAGACGGTCCCGAATTTGTCGTTGAACTTGCCGGCGATGTCCCGCGCCACCTCCAGATGTTGCTTCTGGTCCTGCCCGACTGGAACCCGATCGGCATCATAGAGCAGAATATCCGCCGCCATCAGGACAGGGTAGGCAAAGAGTCCATGCGAGGGGGAAATTCCCTTGGTCACCTTGTCCTTGTAGCTGTGACATCGCTCCAGCAGCCCCATCGGCGTCACCGCGGAAAGATACCAGGCCAACTCGTGAACCTCCGGTACCGCACTTTGGCGGAACACCACCGCTTTGTTCGGATCCACCCCGCACCCCAAGAGGTCCAGCAGGGTCTCCCTCACCAGTCCGGGCAACTCCCCCTTCCCCGCCGTCCCGGTCAGAGCGTGGTAGTCTGCCAGGAAATAATAAGCCTCCCCTTGGGCCTGAAGCTCGACGGCGGGCCGGATCATGCCGAAGTAGTTGCCCAGATGCAGCCGCCCCGTCGGCTGAATCCCCGAAAGATAACGCATCCTTGATCGTGGCCTCGGGAACCCCTTGTCGGCCAGAATTTTCCTGAAAGTTGTTCAGTCTTTCCACCGCCGAACCAGCCCCACCAGCACCCCCTGCACCTCCAGATCCCGCCGGGGGGTCAAATCCGGGAAATCCGGGTTTTCTGATTTTAAAAACCATCCCCTCCGCTCCGTCACTAACCGCTTCAGGGTCACCTCTCCGTCCACCAACGCCGCCACCACATCCCCCGCCTTAGGCTCTTTCTTCTCCAAGACCGCCAAGTCTCCATCCCGGATGCCGACACCTTCCATACTCCTCCCCCTCACCCTCACCACAAACGCCCGGTCCGGGGTCCGCAGCCCAAAAAGGGTCGGCTCCATCGCCAGCTGCCGATCCGGCTCGGTTTCCGCCAAGTCTGCCCGACCCGCCGGAATCGCCGAAAAAAACGGGAAACACGCGGCTGTTTCCGGCTCCCGGCGAAGCCCTTCCGTGCCCGCTAAAAAAATCCCGCGGGATCGACCCCGCCGGACGATCCGCCGGGTTTTCTCCAGCTTGTCGAGGAAGTAGCTTACTCCTCGCGGACTCTTGAAACCCACCGCCCGCTGAATCTCGCGCACCGTGGGCGGTCGGCGATGCTTGTCCGTGTAGCTGCGCAAAAACTTGAGAATTCTCTCACCGGAATTCATTACACATTTGTATAACAAAAAAGCGAAGAATCAAGCTTCTCGCCCTTTTTACGTCTTTTTGGCAAAATACCCCAATGCACTCTGTGGAGTCTTTTCCGGCCCAAACGGCCGTTCCAACCCCCGATCCCTACGTGGCCTGCACCAAGCTGGCCCGGGAACATTACGAAAACTTCCCCGTCGGCCGGCTCGTCCCCAAGAAAATCCGGCCCCACGTCCACGCCGTCTATGCCTTTGCCCGGGTGGCCGACGATCTCGCCGACGAGGGCTATGCCGACCCCCGCCTTCGGGAGGCCAACCGTTCCGCCCCCACCGAGGCCGAGCGACTCACCGTCTTCCGGGCCTACCGCCAAGCCTGGCAAAGCGCCCTGGCGGATAAGCCCTACGACAACCAGTACGAATGGATCTTCACTCCCCTCCTTCGTACTAAGGCGGAGTTCGATTTGCCCGACTCCCTCTTTCTCGACCTCCTCAGCGCCTTCGAACAGGACATCGTCAAGCGCCGCTACGAGGATTTCCCCTCCGTCCTCGACTACTGCCGCCGCAGCGCCAACCCCATCGGCCGACTGGTTCTTCTGCTCCACGGCCATCGCGAGGACGAGCTCGCCAAATTATCCGACCACATCTGCACCGCTCTCCAACTCGCCAACTTTTGGCAGGACGTCTCGGTCGACCTCGGCAAGGACCGTATCTACATCCCGCAGGTCGATCTCCGCCGCTTTGACGTCCCAGAGACCGATCTCTTCGCCGGCAAAGTCACCCCCAACTTCCGTAACTGCCTCCGCTACCAGGTCGAACGGACTTGGGATCTGTTCCGCGAAGGCGAACCTCTTCCGTCTAAATTGAAACGGCCCCTTTCCTGGGAAATCCGCCTCACCTGGCTCGGGGGCACGAAAATTCTCCGGAAGATCGAAGCCCAGCGCTACGACACCCTCAGCCGCCGTCCGGAGGTTTCCAAATTCGACTTCCTCAGCCTCGGGTTTCAGGCATTCCTGGGCGGATGAGTTCGCAGCCCCTCCCGGGAGGCACCGGGGAACGCATCACTCGGAAGAGCGGTTCCAATCTCGCCCTCTCCTTTATCTGCCTGCCCAAAGAGCAACGGCGGGCCATGTCCACGTTCTACGCCTTCTGCCGAACGGTGGACGATGTGGTCGATGAAACCACCGCCCCGCTGCCCATGAGGCAGGCGAAACTCCATAAATGGCGCGACGACATCGCCGCTCTTTACCACGGGACTCCGGAACAACCCCTCGCCAAAGAGTTGGCCCCGGTGGTCCGGAAATATCTGATCCCGCCGGAACCCCTCCTCCAGATCCTCGACGGGGTGGAGATGGATCTGACCAAAAGCCGCTACGAAACCTTCGCGGAACTCGGCAAATACTGTTACGGAGTGGCCTCCGCCGTCGGTCTAGTTTCAATCAATATTTTCTGCTGCCAGACCCGGGCGGCCCGCGATTACGCCATCGCCCTTGGCATGGCCTTCCAGCTGACCAACATTCTCCGCGACGTCGCCTACGACCTGCAACGCTTTGGCCGCATCTACCTTCCCCGCTCGGAATGGGAGGTTTTTGGCGTGCAGGAAAAGGACTTCCAGGGACCCCACTTGACCCCCGGCCTGAATCGCCTCCTGCGGATGCAGTATTTTCGCGCCCGGCACTACTTTGAGAAGGCCGACCGCCTTCTCCCGGAAGCCGACCGTCCCCATCTTTCCGCCGCCCTGCTCATGACCGGGGTCTACCGTGATCTGTTGGAGAAAATCCGCCGAAAAAACTTTGATGTCCTGAAAGGCCCCATCAAACTTTCCCGTTGGGAAAAGCTCCTGGCCTTGCGGCGGGGGCAGAAGCTTCTCAAAAAGAAAGTCCTCCCCCGTCGACTCCCGGCTCGCATTGCCGTCATCGGGGGCGGTTATGCCGGTTGTGCCGCCGCTTTTTCCCTCGCCCGGGAGGGCCACCTTGTTGACCTCATCGAGGCCAAACCGTTGCTGGGCGGACGTGCCCACAGCTATCGCGAGGCCAAGACCGGCACCATTCTCGACAACGGCCAACATATTCTCATGGGCTGCTACCACGAGACCCTCGCCCTGGTGGCCGAGATGGGAAATCTGGACCGGCTCGAACGCCACGACCGTTTGGACCTTCATTTTGTTAGCCCAAAAAAAGGCCAAACGGTTCTCCGGTCCTCACCTCTCCCCCCGCCCTTTCACCTGCTCACGGGCCTCTTTGGTTTTCGGGAACTGGGCTGGTTGGATCGCTGGGCCATCCTCCGTCTGCCGGGGCGAGCGCGGAGTTCTCCGCCCAAGCAGGGAGAGACGGTCCAAGCCTGGCTGGAGCGAGTCCGTCAGACACCCGGATCCGTCCGCGCGCTTTGGGAGCCCTTCTGCCTCGCCGCCCTCAACGCCCCTATCCAACTGGCGGATGCCTGTCTTTTTTGGGAAGTCACCCGCCGCGGACTTTTTGGAACCTCCCAGGATGCCGCCATCTACCTTGATAAGGACGGGCTCTCCGGCCTGCTCAGCCCCGAGCTGAATGCGTTTATTGAGTCCGCCGAGGGGCGGATCTGCTTGGCATCGCCTGTGGAGGAGCTGCAGTACGACGAGATCCACCAGCAGGTGGAAAAGGTGAGGTTCAAGGACGGCTCGGTGGAGAAGTTCGATCTGGTGGTCCTGGCCGTTCCATGGACCCCTGCCGCTAAGCTGATCCCGAATGTCGACCGCGCCTCCCAACTGGCCGCCATGCTGAAGCCTGGCCCCATTTTAGGCGTTCACCTTTGGACTGATCGCCCCCTGACTCCGGGTCTCATCACCGGATTTTTGGATTCCCCGCTCCACTGGGTCTTCGACCGTACTTCCACCCTGCCCCCGGGCTCGAACGGCTACCTATACGCAGCCGTCATCAGCGCCGTGACCGACCTGATTGACCAAACCGGAAAATATCTGGTGGAACTCATCATGGGTGAGATTCAGAAGATGGTTCCGGAAAGCCGTGAGGCGAAGGTCACCCACCATGTGGTCTACAAGTCTCGGGACGCCACTTTCTGGGGCCCACCCGGCATGCCTTTGGCCCGCCCGGGCCCGGTCACCTCCGTGGAAAATCTCTTCCTTGCCGGCGATTGGACCGAAACTGGCCTGCCCGCCACCATCGAGGGCGCCGTCGTCTCCGGCTTCCAAGCCGCTCACGCGGTAGGCTAAAGAGTCATGGATTCGGTAGGCCACTTTGATCAAACATGGCCTACCTCGATTCACAACTCTCGATCCAGAATTCTTAACCCCTTAATCCCTTAGCCCCTTCATCCCGCCACTCATCCAATCCAAAAACTCCCCCAGCGCTTTGGACATCACTTCCCTGGCATGCAGACAACCCCCCACGGCCGGAAGAAGTTCCCGCAATCGCCAAGGCCTGAGGGCCAGATGCAGTCCGAGCTTCACGGGCGTGCTCTTGCCGGTGACCGCATCGCATCCCAGAAGAAAAAGATCCGCCGGCAACAATTGTTCCGCGTGGTCGCTTACCGCCCGTAACCCCACCAAAGGCACATCCTTTCTTCGGCAGGCTGCCGCCACGTAGTCCCATTCCATCTCCACCAGCCCACAAGCGGTTTTTCGTCCGAGTTCCAGCTTCGCCAGCCCGGTCTCGATGATCGTATGGGCCGTGTGCCATTTCCCCGCCCGCACGGCCGGTTTCGTGCGAGCCCAAACCGCGAACCCCGGCCAAGCCTCCGCATGAAACGAACTGAGATCGCCTTTGTCCCAAGCCGGATCCAAGGCCCCGGCCAGCCCGGCCAACACGACCGCCCGACAGGGATGTTCGTTTAGCCATGCTTCGACTTTTTGATCCAGCCCCGCATGCCCCATACCGATCCGTGCGGAAACCACCGGCAACCCCTGCCAACTCCCTTTGAGAGTTTCCAAGCCCGCTTCAGGCCGACTCCGGCCGCCGATCGTTCTCCACGTCGGCTCCGCTTCGAACTCCATGGGAAAAAGGATCCCAACCGGCAGAGGGGAGTCGGACATGGGGGTTCTGGCGGACGAATCCGCGGCTGAGTTCAGCGTACGCCGGAGGTCCGGACCTGATCGAGATATTCGCCGAGGGCGAGGAGCGGCCAATTGTTGCGGTACATGTCGTAACGAAGATAGAAAACGCATGGGAATCCCGTGCCGGTGATAAGTTTTTCCTCCCAACTCCCGTCCTTCGACTGGGTCTCCACCAGATACCGGACGGCTCGGCGCACGCTCGGGCGCTGAATGTCCCCACAGGCCAGTAAGCCCATCAGTCCCCAGCCGGTCTGGGAGGCGGTGCTGATCCCCCGCCCCTTCATCCGAGGATCATCATACGAACCGCAACTCTCCCCCCAGCCGCCGTCGGGATTCTGAGCACACTCCAGCCAGTCCCGGGCCCGGACGGCCCAGGTATCGTTCATGTCATAGCCGATCGCCTGCAGTCCGCGGAGTGCCTGCCAGGTGCCGTACACATAATTGACCCCCCAGCGGCCGAACCAGGAACCGTCTTCCTCCTGCGTTGTCCGCAGGAAGGCCAGCGCCCGCTGAATCTGCGGGTGGTTTTTGGCAATCCCTAGCTTGCCCATGGTCTCAAGCAGTCTCCCGGTGATGTCAGCACAGGGCGGATCAAGTATGGCGTTGTGGTCGGCAAACGGGACGTCTTCGAGCCACGCCTTATTCACGTTCTTGTCAAAGGCTGCATAGCCGCCGTTATCGCACTGAAAGCTCATCGCCCATCCCAGCCCACGATCCATCGCCTCCTTTTGCTGGTTGGGGTTCGAGGCCTTGGCCTGACGGAGACCGAGCAGGACCTTGGCAGTGTCATCCACGTCGGGATACCAATCGTTAAAGAACTCGAAGGCCCAGCCGCCGGTGATCGGCGTCGGATTCTTCATCACGTAGTCCCCCCGCATCTTGACTTCCTTAGAAAGCAGCCAATCGGCCCCCTTCTGCATCGCCGGGTGATCAGGGCTCACCCCAGCGGCTCCGAGGGCGGTCAGGGTGATCGCCGTGTCCCAAACCGGGCTGAGGCAGGGCTGGATGCGAAAATCCCCGTTGGCGGGATCGTCGACTTCCAAACCTTCCAGATCCTTCACCGCTTTGATCATCCAAGGATGGTCCTCGGCATAATCGAGACACCGGAAGGCCAGAATCGAGTTCATCATCGAGGGGAAAATCGCGGCCAAGCCCTCGGACTCCGGCCCGGTCCGGTCAAGGATCCACTTCTCTGCCAGCTGGAGAGCCTTTTTGCGGAATGGTTTCCAGGGCAGGGCTTCGAGAAAGCCCAAGAGTTCATTAACCCGCACGAAGAAATTCTTCATGGAAAAGAAACGGTTTTCGACCGGGTGAAAGAAAGGACCGCCCTCGACCCCGTATGGGTACAGTTCATGCAATTGTTTCTCCGGCGGGAGATGGGTGACGGGGCGGAAACTGCGGATGATGGACATCGGCACCACGATGGCCCGGGTCCACGAACTCATTTCCGACATGTCGAACGGCGCCCATTTCGGCAGCAGGAGAATTTCCGGGGGAATGTTGGGGAGATACTTCCACGGATACTGGCCGAACATCGCCAGATAAAATTTGCAGTAGGTGTTGCTGCTGGGAATCCCGCCCAAACGCATCGCCGCGGAGCGGGCTTTGCGCATCTCGGGCTCATCCGGGGTGAACCCCGCCAACTTCAGGCTGAAGTAGGCCTTCACCGTGGCGGTCACGTTGCTGGGGCCACCCGGATAGATGGGCCAACCGCCGTCGGGCAACTGGCGCTGGAGAATGTGGCGGACGATCTTGGCTTCCTTGGCGCGGTCCACTTTCCCGCGCAAATACATCAGCAAGTGGTAATCACAGGCCACCGTGCTGTCCACGAACAGCTCCCCGACCCAGTACCCCTCGGGCTTTTGCAGCCCCAAAAGATAATCGCGGCAGGCATGAATAGTCTTCTCGACCGCGGAAAGATTTACGTCGGCAGGATCCAAGCCCACCAGTTCAGGGCTGGTGGAGACCCCTTTCCGCAGTTCAGCTGGCGAAACCGAGCCTGACATAGCCCCAAACCCTAGCGAGGCCAAAAATTCGGTCAAACCGAAGAGAAAAATCCCTTTTTTTCCTTCCTTCCAGTTTAAAATCCTTCCCTACTTTTTCATAAATATCTGATCATCAACATAAATACCGCTTTCCCGACCCAAACCTAAACCCCTAATTACAAACAACTTACATGGGGTCAGAGGTCGTTTAAATATATAAGTTGCAATGGCTTAGAAACTGGATTTCTAGGCTCTGGGGTCAGAGGTCAAAATTGGGGATGGATCGCTGGGTTGCAACCCAACAAGGGGAAAAAATTGGGGAACATTAGGGGCTAACTGCCCAGGTGATTAGCCGAAGCTCATGGGCTTGGGTTAAAGAAGAATTCGAAGGACGAACTCGCACATTGAATTGGAAATTACCGCTATCCTTCATCTCTACTCGACCGGCGTATTTCGCCCAACCTTGGGAGGTCTCCCCGGTTGGCTCCAGTCGCGTGGCCAGAGAAGGCCCGTTTGGATCGACCGCCTTCACATACGCCTCCACGGCTACTTCCTCATTTTTGAGGGACCCCAGATGAACCTGGACCGAGACGGACACCTGATCGCCCACACTGACCGTGGTTCCATTGCCTCCAGCCCATGTCACCGCGTTGGCCTTCACCTCGGACCAAGCGGTCCGCAATTTGTCTTTCCAGACCGCCAGGTTCCGGGACTTCGCGAACTTGTTTTCCGCAAACATTCGTCCCTTCTCGGCGGCCTTCTTGTAAAAATTCTCCGCATATTCCGCCACCATTCGCTGGGTGTTATAGACCGGCCCGATCGTCATCAGGCTGCGCCGGACGCGCTCAATCCAGCGCTTCGGGACTCCGTCGGCACTCCGTTCATAATACATCGGCACAACTTCATGCTGGAGGATCTCGTAAATTGAGAAAGCGTCGAACTCGTCCTGCACCTCGGGTTCCAAGCGCAAGGCATCCTCCCCGATCGCCCAGCCGTTGGTGCCGTCAAAGGCCTCGTCCCACCAGCCGTCCCGGACAGAAAAGTTCAGACATCCGCTGGTGATCACCTTCTCGCCACTCGTGCCGCTGGCTTCCAACGGCCGCGTCGGATTATTCAGCCAGACGTCGCAGCCGTGATAGAGGTGGCGGGCCACGTTGAAATCATAATTTTCCACGAAGACGATCTTGTTTTTGAAAACCGGCAGCTCGGAGACCTTCACGATCAGCTGAATGAGCTTCTTGCCCCCCTCATCGGCGGGGTGGGCTTTCCCGGCAAACAGAAACTGCACCGGCCGCTCCGGGTCATTGACGATGGCTGCCAGTTTATCCAGATCCCGGAACAAAAGAGCGGCTCGCTTATAAGTGGCAAAACGCCGGGCAAATCCGATGGTAAGCGCCTTGGGATCGAGCATGGTCTGGGTGGAAAGAATCTCCTCTGGCTTGACTCCGTTCCGAATTCTTTGGTTTTTGACGTTGCGACGCACAAATTCCAAGAGGCGAGCCTTAAGCTTCTGATGGACGGTCCAGTAGTCCTTGTCCTTAAATTCGACTCTTTTTTTCCATTGGGCGGCATCCGCTAGGTCGTCCTCCGTGAAGGCCCCTTCCTCTTTTTCCAGCAAATCCCGAATTTCCGGAGCCATCCAGGTGAACGTATGGATTCCATTAGTCACATGGCGGATCGGAATTTCTTTCTTGGGCACCCCCGGCCAGACCGTCTGCCACATTTCACGGGAAACCCTCCCGTGAATGGCGCTGACCCCGTTGGCCTGACGGGAAAGACGGAGCGCCAGGATGGTCATGCTGAACGGCTCCTCTTCCGGGTGCGCCCACGGGCGGCCGAGCTTGAGCAATTCGTCAAAGCTGATGTGACAGTCGCGGACGTAGGCGGCGAAGTACTTCTCCATCAGCTTGGGGTCAAAGGCATCGTTCCCAGCGGGCACCGGCGTGTGCGTGGTGAAGACACTGCTGGCGGCTACCGGTTGCAAAGCTTCAATGAAGGAAAGCTTCTCCTCGGAAATCAGCCTTCGGATCCGCTCCAAACCCAGAAAGGCGGCGTGGCCCTCATTCATATGAAACACGGAGGGCTTAATTCCCATGGCATCCAGAGCCTTTACCCCACCAATGCCCAGTAGGATCTCCTGGCGGACCCGCATGTCGTGATCTCCGCCGTAGAGTTGGTACGTGATATTCCGGTCGTCGGGCGCATTGGAGGGCAGATCCGTATCCAGCAGGAAAAGGCGCGTCAGACCGATCCTGACCTCCCAAACCTTGGCTTTGACCTTGCGCCCGGGCATGTCGAGCTCGACCACCACGGTTGTTTTGCCGTCGGCCGCGAGGGCTTCACTCGCCGGCAGGTCATGGAAAACATTGTCGACGATGTTGGCCTCCTGCCATCCGTCCCGGTTGATCTTCTGTGCGAAGTAACCAAAGCGGTACAACAAGCCCACCGCCACAAACGGCAGCCCTAGATCGCTGGCCGATTTGCAATGATCGCCGGCCAGGATGCCAAGACCGCCGGAGTAAACGGGCAAAGATTCGTGAAAACCGAACTCCGCCGAGAAGTAGGCCACCAAAGGCTGATCCTTCGTTTCCTTGGGCAGGTTTTTGGTGAACCAAGTCGACTTACGATTGAGGTAGGCCTCTAGCTTGTCGTGGACTTTCTCCACCCGACCCCGGTACGCCTTGTCCTTGGCCACCGCTTCCAGACGTGACTGTTTGATCAACCGCAGCATTTTGACCGGACTGTGGCCACACTCTTCCCAAAGGGTCGGATCCAACTCCTTGAAGAGCTCCAGCGCGTCAAAGTTCCAACTGAACCAGAGATTGAAGGCAATCCGCCGAAGGGATTCCAAGCCCTCGGGAACCCTGGGAACCACGGAGACATTGAAAGGCCATTTTTGGGCCGTCGCGGCAGGCGTTGCCATAAGCGGATGAGAATGAGAGGGTTAGCTCTTCTTGGCCAGCAGATTTTCTGATACAGTGAAGCCGGGTGGGCACTCCCCTGGACACCTCATTCAGGGTCAAGCCAACGACAACTTAGCCAGGCGGGTTGTGGACAGCCCTCCCTCCCGGATTATTTGATGAGGCTTTGAATCTCCTTAAATTTCGGATGCTCCGCCGTCTCCAGCAACTCAAACAACACCGCCTCCGTGGAAGCAATCACGATTCCGTCCTGCCTCATTTCCTGCAAGGCCAGTTGCCGGTCTGTTTCCCTCCTCGATCCCACCGCATCGGCTACCAGCACCGGTTGGACCTCCTTTTGCCTTAAATCGTACACGGTCTGCCGCACGCAAATGTGAGCCTCACACCCCACCACCAAAATCCTTTTTCGGCCCAGGGCTTTGCCGGCATCCACCGCCGAGAAGGCACTTTTGGCATGGGGCCCGCCCTTCCCCGCCGCCCGCTGAATCGCCACAACGGTTTTACCCAGTTTAGCCGGCACCTGCTCGGTGATAGCCATGGGAATTTCCAGAAGTTTGGCCGCTTTCACCAAAACTTCGACCCTTTCCACCCATCCCTCCGGCTCTTTTACCGCCGCCACCAGCTTCTCCTGCACGTCCACGACCAGCAGACCGGTTTCGGAAAGCTTCAGGCGCCAGGACATCTCAACCCTCCTCGGAAGAAGACGACTGTAGCGAAGCGATCACGTTCAGGTCCTCCAGCGTGGTCACATCCCCCTTCACCGTCCCGCCGGCAGCAATCTCTTTGAGCAAACGCCGCATGATCTTTCCGCTTCTCGTTTTAGGTAGGGCTTCAGCAAAGCGGATCTGATCCGGTTTGGCGATCGGACCGATCTCTTTACTCACTTGGTTCCGCAACGCCGCCACCAGCTCTTCCCCGGCCTTTTGCCCGGATTTTAGGGTGACAAAGGCCACCACCGCTTGGCCTTTCAAATCATCGGGCCGGCCGACCACCGCCGCTTCCGCCACGGCCGGATGACTCACCAGCGCACTCTCCAATTCAGCCGTGCCCAACCGGTGACCCGAGACATTCAGTACGTCGTCAATCCGTCCAATCACGTGGAAATACCCATCCTTGTCCCGTTTGGCCCCGTCGCCCGTGAAATAGCAACCCGGCACCTCACTCCAGTACTGTGTCTTGTACCGCTCCGGATCACCGTAAATCGTCCGCAACATCGACGGCCAGGGTTTCCGGATCACCAGTTTTCCCTGTACCCCGTCCTTGACCGATTTCCCGCGGTCGTCCACCACCGCCAAATCCGCCCCGAAGAAAGGTACCCCGGCCAGCCCCGGCTTCATCGCATGGACCCCCGGCAGAGTCGTCAGCATGTGGCTGCCCGTTTCCGTCTGCCACCAGGTGTCCACGATCGGACACCGCCCCCCACCCACCACCCGGTAATACCAAAGCCAAGCCTCGGGATTGATCGGCTCCCCCACCGAACCCAGCAGGCGCAGGGAAGACAGATCATGTTTTTTTACCCATTGATCGCCCCAACGGATAAAGGCCCGGATCGCCGTGGGGGCCGTGTAAAAAATGCTCACACGGTGCTTGGCAATGATCCGCCAAAACCGATCCGGCTCCGGTTGGTTGGGCGCCCCCTCGTACATCAGCGTCGTCGCCCCATTGCTCAAGGCGCCGTACACCGCGTAGCTATGGCCGGTTACCCAGCCGACATCCGCCGTGCACCAAAAAAGATCCTCCTCCCGAAGGTCAAACACCCACTTCGTTGTCAGGTGGGCGCCCAACAGATATCCGGCCGTGGTGTGTAAAATCCCCTTGGGTTTCCCGGTGCTACCGCTCGTGTAGAGAATAAAGAGAGGATCCTCGCTCTCCATTTTTTCCGGCGGAAAGTCCGGCGGTTGGTGGTCCGTGATCTCGTGCCACCAACGGTCCATCCCGTTCAGCGCCTTCACCGTCCCGGTCCGCTTCAGCACGATCACCCTTTGCACTCCGGGACAACCAGCAACCGCCGCATCGACATTTTTTTTCAGATCCACCACCTGGCCCCGCCGGTAACCCCCATCCGCGGTGATCACCAGCTTGGCGCCGCAATCATGAATCCGGTCCTTGAGCGCTTCGGCGCTGAAGCCACCAAAAACCACACTGTGCACCGCCCCGATCCGGGCACAGGCCAGCATGGCGATCGCGGCCTCCGGCACCATGGGCAGATAAATCATCACCCGATCCCCCTTGCGGATTCCCTCCCCCTTCAGCGCATGGGCAAAACGGCAGACTTCATCATGGAGTTGCTGATAGGTCAGGACGCGGACATCCCCGGGTTCCCCTTCAAACACGATGGCCGCCTTGTGCCGCCGCGGCCCGTCCCGGTGCCGATCCAAGCAGTTATGGCTAAGATTCAATCGCCCGCCGCCAAACCACTTGGCAAATGGTGCTTGCCACTCCAGCACCTTTTTTGGCTCCTGGAACCAGCTCAACTCCTGCTGCGCCATCCGCCCCCAGAACTTGTTGGGATTCTGGATGGATTCGCGGTGCAGGGATTTGTACTTGGCCGGACTGTTGAACGCCGCCCGTTTCACAAAGGCAGCCGACGGTTTGCAGAGTCCGGCTTGGCTCATCTTGATTTCCCCTTTTGCAAAACTTTTTTCACCACGCCTAGAATGGCTGTCGTGGGAGCCAGCCGGCCTGGTCCCTCTGCTCCACAGGCCAACCGCCCCTCGGCCGGCCCCGCCCAAATCACCCCGCGGGAAGAGAGAAGCTTCACGTTCTCCTGGGTCGCTGGATGGATCCACATGTTGCTGTTCATCGCCGGTGCGATGACCAGCGGGGCACGGGTGGCCAGGAATACCGCCCCCAGCACGTCCCCGGCAAAACCATGGGCGGTCCGCGCGAGAAAGTCGGCGCTGGCCGGTGCCACCACCACCACATCCGCCGTCTGGGCCAGATCCAAATGAGACATTCTTCCGCCCTCCCCTTCTTCCCATAACGAGGTGTGCACCGGTCGGTGCGTCAGGGCGGCCAAGGTCAACGCCGGAAGAAAACGGGCCCCGTCCGCCGTCAGCACCGCATGCACTTCCCAACCCTCTTTCCCCATGGCGCTGGCCAGATCCGCCGCCCGGAACGCGGCGATCGATCCGGTCACCCCCAGGACGATGCGCACCGTTTTTTTCTCAGCCACGATTGAGGTCCAGCCTCCGGCTGAGATAGCGCTCCGCCCGAATGATCGCGCGGAACTTGATCAGATCCTCCTCCATGGAACTACTCAGGATCGTGTAGCGGTAACTTTTCCAATCGGCCATCTCGGCATTGGCTGCGTCGATCCGCTTGTCGATCTGCGCGGCGGTCTCGGTCCCACGCCCCTCCAGCCTTCGTCTTAATTCTTCCAGATCGGGCGGCATGATGAAAATATCCGCCAAGGCGGCCCGGATTTTTGGATCCTTGGAGTCCCGGATTTGCCGGGCTCCCTGCACGTCAATGTCGAGCAAGACATCCCGCCCCGCCACCAGATGGCTGAGGATGGGCCCCTTCGGCGTCCCGTAGAAGTGCCCGTACACATCGGCGTGCTCCAGCATGTCGCCGGCCTGCACTTTTTTCTCAAAATCTTTGCGCTGGAGAAAATCATAATCCGTCCCGTCCTTTTCCCCGGCCCGGATCGGCCGGGTGGTGCAGCTGACCGAATACACCAGATCGGGAGTTTGCCGGACATTGGCGCAAAGGGTGCTCTTGCCGGTTCCCGACGGGGCCGAAACCACGAACAAAATTCCGGAGCGGGTGAAGTTATTCAAGGTTCGCCGCCTGCTCCCGGAGCTTCTCCAGCTCCGATTTGAACTCGATCGCCAGCCGGGTCAGCTCCATCTCCCCGGATTTCGATCCCACCGTGTTGGCCTCGCGCATCAGTTCTTGGATCAGAAACTCCAGCGTCCGCCCGCCGGGAGCCTGCTTTCCAGTCAACCCACCCGCCTCCCTCAAATGGGCACGAATTCGACCAATTTCCTCGGTCACATCCCCACGATCGGCCGCCGAGGCCACTTCCTTAAAGAGACGTTCAGGTTCCAGCTCCACCCCGGCCTCGTTGGCCAGCTCCTGCAACCGGCCCCGCAAACGTTCTCCTTGGGCCTTGCGCATGGCCGCGGCCGCCTTTCCCATCTTCGTACGGACCGACTCCATCCGGCCAAGGTGCTGCTTCAGGGAACGGACCATGTGGCTCCCTTCCCGTTCCCGGCTGGCCACCATTTTAGTTAAAGCCACCCGCACCCCCGCCAAGATTTTCCGGTCTTCTTTCGGCGTGAGCGCATGGCTCTGGGTGGAAACCACCCCCGGAAGACCCAACAGATCCGACCAGGTCGGCCCTCCTTGCACCCCGAGCTTTTTCCCGGCGGCCCGTAGCTGGGAGGCGTAGAGGGCCGCTTTCGCCAGATCCAAACTGCGCCCATTGCGGGAAGGCGCCGACTCCGCTTGCACGGCCACGGTCACTTTGCCCCGGGCAATCTGGCCGGCCACTTCCTCCCGGATCTCCCGCTCCAGCCGCGCCAGGTCACCGGGTAGATAGACGATGATTTCCAGCCCGCGCTTGTTCACGGAAGAAGCTTCAATCCGGAAACCGGCATGTGCGGTGGCCACCTTGGCGGAACCAAAACCGGTCATGCTACGCATCGTGAAATCCTACGGGGAAACCCCCCGCGGCTCAAAACCCTTTAAACAGATTTCCAACTCCCTGCAGGATGCTGCCGGCCGCCCCCGCCGCTCCCCCGGCCGCGCCTCCCGCGCCCTGCAAAACCCCCGAAGGGGCGTTCAGTAATAAGTTGATTCCCCCTTCCGCCAGCATTTTTCCAATGTCCATCTGCACCTTGGGATCTGCCAAGGTGCCGGTGATCGTGGCCGATCCGGGTATTTTTGTGTAAAACTCCGAGCTGGTTCCCACCAATTGGGTCATCACTCCCTGCAATTGCCCGCTGCTCTGGATCGCCTCCCGTGTCAGCGCCAGATTCACAAGAAAATCGATCGCCTGGCTTGACCAATCCAGCGAACCCCGCATCCCGGTTGCCAAGGCCGATCCAGAGGTGCGCAAATCTTCGGTCGTGATCCGGGTGCCAGCTATCTGGAAAGCTCCTGCTAAGGAATTGATCTCACTCCCCGCTACAAATGCGGATCCCAGCAGCGCGCCGGCTCCCTGCAAGGCCCTGGCGATCGCCGGAAGATTCTCAAGATGGGCCTGTTCAAGACGAAGGTTGCCCTGTCCCGACAACGTCCGCTGCAGATCCTCCAGTTTGGCTCCCGCCGCCTGACCGGTGAACTTCAGGTCGGCCAAGCCTCCCACCGGACCGCGGGCATCTTGGATCAAGGGGCCGAGAATCGCGCCCAATGGAAACCTTTCGATAAATAGACTCACCTGCAGAGGCCGGCCGGCTCCCCCCGTCGGCACCACCGAACCCCGAATCACCCCGCCTTGCACCTCCACGCTGGAAGGGTCCAGCAGAATTCCCTCAGGCCCATACCGAAAACGGGAAATTTTCACCGGCCCCACCCGCGCCTCCGGCAAAATCGCCTGATCCAGTTTTACATCAATCTCTAGACGAGTGGGTTCAGACTTGGCGCCAGACGGGGTGGGAGGGAACTTCCAACTTTCGTATTGATCCAAAAAACCTCTTAGGTCGACAACCCCACCCTCCAATTTGATATCGAAAAGGCCTGGGGCGGTCTGGCAAAGGGGAATTTGGACGGCCGGAAGATCGATGATTTTTTTTTCTGCAGAATCAAAGGAGGAACAAATCAGAAAGGCATCTTTTAGGGTAAAACCTTGAGTCCGGTTATCATGCTCCCATTCCCCCTTACATCGGAAGGAAAGAGACATCCGCTGGCTCTCCTCACTGATGCGGGCCTCCAGCAGCAAAAGGTCGATCTCCCCCGAAGACCCGTGCTCACCCAGCTCCCAAAAGCCCGGTCCTAGAACCAGATCCCCGTCTACCCATCGGTTTTGCCCCAACCAAGGTTTGGCCAGCGTCGCCACCCACCCCTTCGGCAGGCGGGCTGACTCCCACGCCCAGGCCCCGTTTTTTCGGTAATCCACTTTGCCTATGAACAGCTCTCCGCCCGCGGACTGGGCGGTGAGATTCAGGTCATCCAAAGCCGCCAACCCGTCCGCCCCCCAACTCAAAATTCCCTGCGCGTCCGCCCGCAGACCGGGCAGGGTCCCAATCTCGGGCAGGGTAAACGACAGGCCCTGCGCCTCGGCGCTGAATCCCAGCTTCCGCAGGCCGCCCTTGGGCTCACCCACGTTTGCCTTTAAAAGAAGGCTCCCCGCGGAAACGTAGGGGGCCGCCGCCGGCACGTTCTGCTTTGCCACGCTCAGATCCACCTTGCCCACCACCGCCAGACCCGGCTGCGTCGCCTTTTCCGCGGACAACTCCAGCCAGTCCACTCCCCCTTGCCGCGAAGCCAACATGACTTTCTGCACCGCCAGGTCCCCGTCCGACTTCAGCGTCAAGTCGGCCTTCAGATTGACCTGGTTTTCCGGCAACCGCAGTTCCGGCAACTGGACCGAAAGATCCGGGCTGCTGAGGTCCATCTGGGCGGCCAAGGATCTCTTTTGGGGATCGCTTTGTACCCGCAAAAAGCCCGAAAGGGTTCCGGCAATCGAGGTTTCGTTGGCCTTGGGCAAAATCAGCGGAGCCACGATGCCCATCGGCCATCCGGCAAACTGCACCATTCCGGAAGAGGGCTTGGTGCCGGCGGGTTCCCACTCCTTGGCACCCTTTTTCGTTAAAACCAGCGGTGCATCCAAGGAGGCGCGCACCGCCTCCGTCCCGTCCCGGTGCTTCGCCACCAAGGTCACCGCTTCGATGGCCAGCTCTCCCTCCGTCCCCGACGGCCACGAGGCCTGCAGGTTTCCCTGCACGGAAGCGAAATCCACGGGGCGCGGTCGCTGTGCGGTGCCCGTCTCCACGGTGACCGCTCCCTGTAGGTCTGCCTTCAACAAGTCATGCCGGTTTTTCCGAGAAAAGTCGAAGGACCCGCTGCCGGAGGCCTCGGTCCACTGCCAGTCAGGCGTGAAGTTTTTCAAGAGGGGCACCACGAAAGCCGATTCCGCCCTCGCCAACTCCACCCGCATCCGTCCCATGTCCTGCGCCGGGTTCCACAGCGCCAGCACCTTGGCGTCCAGCAACGGTTCTCCCGCCCGGTTCGCCTGCAGTTCCAGGGCCGGCAACGTCCAGGTCCCCTGCTCCGCCTGCAGCTCGGAGGTTAACTTTGCCCCCCAGGATCCCGCCTTCTCCTCCGGCCAACGCATGCCATCCAGGGTTAGCGAGACCAGGCCGGCTCCCTTCTGGCTGAAGTTGCCGGAAAATTCCACATGCGCCTTGGCTTGGCCCTCCGCCGGCCAGAATTTGGCGCCCGCCCAGGCTTTCCCCAGGCCCGCCAACCCGGCGCTCAAATCTCCCGCCAGAAAGCCCTCCTTTTTGACCCAATCCCACTCCGCCTTGGCCGTCAGCGTCAGGTCTTCCGCCGTTCCCCCTTCCCAGGAAGCCTTCACCTGGGCGCTTTCCAAGTGGATCTTGGTTCCCTTTTCGATGAATCCCTGAAAATCCGCGGTGGCGGACTGCATGGAAAGGTTGCCCTGCACCCATGACCCGGCCGCCGTCAGCGCACGGCTCTCCACCTTGCCACCCAAGCCCACCTTCTCGCCCTCAATCCTTGCCTGGCCGCTCCCGGAAATTTTCCCGCCCTCCACTTTGAGCTTGGCGGGGTCGATCAGAATCGGCACCACCGCCGCCAACTCCAATCCCCGGGCCGCCCACTGCAACATGGCCGGCTCGGCCGCCTCCGCCTTGGGTTTGCCGGTCAGTTGCAGCACCGCCGGCCGGTCCAGAGATAGTTGCAAGTCCGCCGGTTGGCCCGCTCTCCCCAGATTCATCGTCAAACTCTCGACTTTCAGCAGGCTCTCCGCCTCGGCCCACTCGGCCCGCGAGGAAATTCCCAACGCCGCCGGTTGGCTGGGCCAGTTCGCTCCCGCCGCGGCCAGCTGGACCGTCTGTCCGTTCATCTCCACCTCGACGCCCAGCGGCTTCTTGGGGCCTCCCTGCAGGTTCACCCTTCCAGCCAGGGACCCGTACACGTTTTGGATTCCCCGGGGCTGGAGAAACACTCCCGCCAGCTGTAGATCGGTCGGCTCCAAATCCAACTCCGCGGTCCACTGGCCCGAAGCCGCATAGGTCCCACCAATTTTTGCGGCCACGCGGATGCCCCCCACCCCTTGCCAGACCGCGTGGAGTCCATCCATCCGCCAGTCCCCTTCTCCGCCTTGCGTCGCCTTGCCCTCCAACACTAGTTGGCAGGGTGCAACCAGATTCCAGGGAGGCAGATCCACCACGGTGGAAACATCGGTCGTGAGCTTGAGGTCCCAGAGATCCCCGCCGGCCGGGTCCTTGGACTTCTGCGCCGTCGCCTTTGTGGTCGTGGCCAGCTCCTGTTGGCCTGGGCCATTCCAGTCCAATCGGCCCAGTTGCACTCGGATCTCCCGTGGAGTCCGACCATCCCAACCCTCCGCCGAGGCGTGGACCGACTTCAGGATCCAGGCGCCGGTTTCAGTTCTTAACCTCCCCTCCACCAAATCCAGCGAGGCCTCCCGTAAAGAAAAGGGAATGGAAAAAGGGGCAACTTCCTTTTTCTGTTCCGGGGCGGCCGTCAATTCCAGGTCCATCATCGCGAACTTGAAATCCGCCCGGAGGATCTCCGGCCGGCCCGTCAACAGCCGGATCGGATCAAACTCCACCTTGGCTGAGTCCAAGGCAAACCGGGACTTCCTCTCGTTCACCGCCTCAAGTTCCAGGATCTCCAGCGTGCCAAAGGCGGACAGCCGGGCCGACACCGCCTGCGCCTTCCACCCCGCCAACTTGGCCGCCACTGGCACGGTGATTTCACAGAACACCGTGGGCTGAAAGAGCAGGGTCCCAATCGACCCCCCCACCACACCCAACAGGCTGAGAAAGAATTTCCAGAACTTCACGGAACATAAAGTATGTCTCCTCCCATCCCCTTCCCGCAACCACGGAGGAAATCTCG
>Ga0194117_10001583_pt1 | contig 26010 bp, 10 predicted proteins | sample TA2MahsurfametaG_FD_160579 | JGI IMG/M metagenome (GOLD analysis project Ga0194117, IMG submission 160579) | Freshwater microbial communities from Lake Tanganyika, Tanzania - TA2015009 Mahale N1 surface | ecosystem: Environmental > Aquatic > Freshwater > Lake | place: Tanzania: Lake Tanganyika...
GGTATAGTAAAAATTTCGCAAGATTCTAAAAGATTTAAGGTGATATTAGCATTAGATTAATAAATAAACTGGTTTGGCAATAAAAAAAGTGATTATTTGGACATTAATTTTGTTAATGAAGAAAAATCACTAAAATGTAAATCATTTCTAGAATAAAAGTGCAACATAAAATAAAGAGCTATTTCAAATATTTAATACAGCAAATCTGAAAAAATGGCCTAACACATACCTTTATTTAAAAAACAAATAATTAGACAATAATAAAAAACTATTGAAAGTAATAGGACTATCAGTAGTTTATAGAAAGATTAAAACTTCGCAATACAAAAGACCAAAGGGATATTACCTACATAGTATAAGGAGTTATAAAAGAAATTGAAATCTACTGAAGATTAGCTTTCAAAGACCACAAGAGAATTATAAATACAGAGAGAAGAAACCAAAAGAATGCATTAAAGTTAAGCTGGGATCAATAATAAAGACCAAATCATCAGATAACTGTAAATAAAAGTGCAGAATCTTGAGAAATAAATGAATATGAAAGAGAAAAAACATAAATAGTAGATGGAGCAAATCTAAAATAGAGTCGCATAATTACTATAAAAAATAAGATAAGCAGGCTAAGTTTTAAGAAATGAGAAATAAAAAAATATGAGATTGGAGACAAATTTAGATTAAAAATAACTGGAAATACAAAAATACAAAACTTTAACACAGAAATCAAATTATGGTGAGCTGACCGAATTGCGACTCAAACATTAAACTGAAATAGCTGACTTGGAGATTAAGTTTCAAAAAAGATATGAAGAATAGATTAAAAAGATTGAATTGTAAACTTAAAATTTAGAAAAGCAAAAGTATAAGTAAATATAGTCCAAATACCAACAAATTTAAAACAAATACCTACGCTTGTAGCAAAAATACAATTTACTTTAAAAACAATATAACTAAATGAATTATCTCCATATTTTCGAAGGACCAGTACTTTAGAACTACTTGGAGTACAAAACCTTTCTAAAAGAAGCCATTTAAAAATACACCAGAAGAAAGATTCTCAAAACGAATTTGATCTATAAATTTGAAAAGAAGAGTAATATAAACTTCCATCATTATATCGATGGGAATTAAAATATTGTTGTCATCGCCAAGACCACTTCTGCCATGTTCTTTGCAGCATTCAGTTAGAGTTGTATTAGACCTAAATAGATGGCCAATAAAGGAGGAATGATTTTATCGCTTACTAACTCAAGAGTTTTTGAGTTGATCAAAAATATGAGGTCTGTGAGTTACGACGATTACTATATTATCTTTGGTAACTCCGAGATTCGTTTAAAATGGCAGGAGTGCAAAGTTTTCAGTAACTTTGGTACCTTATATGGATACTATAACGCTCAAGGAGAGCCAATCAACACACTTTTAGGGTAGGGAATACTAAGATAAACGTTCCTTGAAAACTATGAGTTCCACCAGGTGATCTTTTAGGATTGATGATATACAATCAGTATTTCATTTACTTCCCTATCAAGTTATAATAAAAACATTAATGAAAAGTGATAGCCGGTCACTTTTACTTTTGATCATAATCGCAGCATACGTGATGCAAGGTGTTGAGGCTATCTGTGCAACTCAGGGATGTGATAAATGTACTTTTAGTCTGATTGCTGATACAAATAAGTTTTCATAGAGTTGTATAAATTGCATATCAGGATACATCCTAACGAATGGAACTTGCAAATTCGATGTGGGACTCATCTTGGGTTTATCCTTAGGAGCAGTGGCTATATTAGCAATTCAAATCTTTGGTTTTTGTATATGTCAAGTTTATTTCAAACATAAGTACCGTAAGCCAGTGCAGTATACTCTCTAATAAATTTTTGAGGAATTAGAGGAGTAAAAGTACAATTCTAATCCAGTTGAAGAATTGCAACAGAAGTATCGATAGTTTATCGAACCTCAACAGGATCTGAATTGTCCTGAAAAAGATTGCCGTTATTGCTCTTATTATGAACTTAAGTATCAGAAGAGGGATGCGTGGCCCAAATTTCATGAATATGAAAAATGGAAGAAAATAAAGGACTAAAGACGAAGGAAGAAATTAGAGTCTAACCAAGAGTTGAGTTAATAAGACGAGTAACAATATAAAGAAGTTAATCCTAAAGGACCATCTGTCAAACTAGACAGTTGTAAGCACTTTTATCATTTATCTTGCTTGAAAAAACAAGTTAAAAGTCCATTGCATATCGATAAGAAAGATAGAGATCCAAATGAAAAATACGATGATGCACCTAGCTGTATATGCAATCAGGATCTATCATAGTTGGTAGTAGTCCTCATTTGTAAAGTATGCAAATCTAAGTAGAGGAAGCTCAAGTTCAGTCTGAAATAAAAAAAAAGTATTGATGGTCTAAAAGAATACACTTGTGCATTTTGCTACAATAAAATTTACCAAGAGGTGGAGAAGAATAAGTGGGTTAATTTGCTGATTGAGTGATTGGTATGATAGTCTAATTTGTAGCTATACTTGTAAAAATATAGTAATTTGAGTTATGAGTTTATTCGATAGTATTTTCTGCTGTGTGGGTGTGGATAGAAACAAACCTAAGAGTCTATAAAAATTGAAAAAAAATGATCCAGATGACAATCAACCAGTCCTCAAACAAACTTCAAACAAAGTTGAGCAGGAAATGTATAAAAAAGAAGATGATAGAGTTCTAAGTTCGAATCAAAATCTAAAGGTTGAATCAGAAATAAAAGACAATAAAAACATATTCGAATCTGAATCAATGGTCCTCTAAAAATACCGCCGTTCAAGTGAGCTAAACTATGGTGACGACAAAATATCAAGTTAATTTAAGGATAGTCGATCCCGTAAAATAAAGACCATCACAAAATAGTAGTTTTTTATTTTGCCAAGCGAACCAGTCATGCAATTTTACCAGCATTAGGCTTTGTAAATTTAAGGCATGTTGCCAAACAATGATTTGTAATATAATTGATCATGATTTTCGGATTAAAATTATGGAAGTAGACCCAATATGGACAGCTTAAATTCAACTGGATTGTACTGTTCTACCTACCGATTATCATACTAACCCCGTGCTATACTTAATACATGTGCGTTATCAAGAATAAAGAATGTAGGGCTTATAACTCAACTATTACACAAACTGCCAATCACTATCCTGAGAATACTTACTTTAGGTTCAATATGGGTGTATCAACTAGTATGTTGATTCTCATTTTTTATATACTGTTTAGATGGGTTACTGTTCAGGCTCAAAATTGTGGATTCCATCCACCAAGCAAGATTGCTTTCTACTCCATGATGGTCGCAATGTTGTTCTAAAGTATCGCTGTTGAGACAATTGATGGAAAAGATAACGGGCCTCTACATGGACCATCTGCAGTCATCTTCTTTTTGACCTTTTAAATTGTTATTGTTTATCTCACCTTATATCTTTATAGATTGAGACAATGGCACTCAAGTGCTATCTCTTTAAGAAGTCTTCAATTAAAATGGCTTTAGCATTTTACGTGACTGGTGTGTGGATTTATTGTCTATATAAAGCAGCTACTTCTAAAGAAAATGATGTCGACTACACAGTAGTGGTAGAATGGAACGCCTTTTTCATAGATTTACTATGGTTGCTTACATTTGCGTAGTAATGGGGAAAGATAAATCTTTTTTTGATTTCTAAAACTCCAAGAGAGTAGATAGAAATATGATTGCCACAAACTTAACCTTTATTAATGATAATAATCATATCACAATTAAATGATTTGAATATCATCTTCTATCTTAGAAGAATTGAGTTTTCCGAAGGATGTATCTCTTGTCGATGCCCGACCTCTTACTTTAGGAGAATTAATGCAAGTATCGCAAACATTTACAAAATATTGCCACTTACGAAAATTTTTTATTGTCTAATTTATTGAGAGGAATATGAATTTACTATTACAATTGTTACAAAAAAGTTTAATGCTATCTATGTTTGTTCTTTTGCAAAGTGGACAGTTTCTGTGTTTGATAAACCAACTGAGAAGACATTTAATGTGAAAATTATGTAAGCAAGCTGTAACTACATCAGTATTGTCTTCTAAACAAATTAGACATTCTTTTTGCTCACGATTTATGAGGTTACTCTATGTTTTATGGTTTGTTTAATGACTTAGATTATGCCATATGGGTTTCGTTATGTCTGTTGTTAGTTCATTGTAATTATTTTCTAAATGTGTGGTCTTTACTTTATTTTTAGTTATTCTTTTGCAAACTGTCCTCAAAATTGCCACTATTAGAAAGAATCCGACTATAGTAGACATTGAAATTATCACTATTTTGACAACATTATTCGTTTCTGAAAGATTTCGATTGTTATTTCGGTACTATCCTAAGCTGTTTTAATTAAAATTCGGGTAAGTTTGAGATGAAAGACCACAGCACTAGCTCACGCAGTATACCCAACTTTGTTCGGTAAATTTTTTTTTGTTATTGTTGATAGATTGGCATTGATCAAAAGAAAGTGAGTTGTCAGCAAGTCTTTTGTATAAGATGTTGCAATTGTACTCTTAAAGTTGAAGAGTCTATGTTTGATGGAAAATGGGAAAAAGCAGGAAAGAGAGAAGTAAGATGTAGCTCTTATTTTACATATTATATTGTTCGTAATCATAGAAAAATGACATTAAAATAACCAAAAATTTACATTTTTCTAAGTATCTTAAAATCAATGAATGGAAAGCGAACCTTCAAAAAAATTCCTGCCGATCATTAAGAAAACAAGGATTGATTAAACACTATCTTCTAAATGAGGATTATGATAATAAACGTATAATAAATCAATCATCCTACTTTTTTACTACTTATTCCAGTATCATAATCTAATTAGCTTTATTTTTATTGTCTATAATCAGTGCATTTTGGTGTGTCTAGTTTTTATCTGTTCCACCTTATTTTTATTACAAACTTGTCATCTACTTTATCACAGGGAGGTTGGTTAATGGATTTTTGGGTTACAGTTGTACTGCGGTTTGTATAGTTCTACCCGAATCAAAAGACTAAAACTCTACGATGTTTATTTTTTCGACGAGACAATAGACAATCATCGCTATCAAAAATAAGACTACACCTCCGATAGATAAAGTCGATTAAACTGCTTTGTTATCCTAACCATTATTTTTCGTGTCACAAACACAGCTAATCATCTATAGTGATATCATGAAAACCACACTTCTCATGTTTTTGCAGTTAGCTACTTTTATTAAATTTATAAAATTGACTGAAAGCTTTTCTAAATTGTAGCTCTTGTATTTATATGATTTTAAATGAAGTGGATAATCAAAAAGTAAATTTTATCAGTAGATTGATTTTTTTAACTTTCTAATCATTATTTTTTACCCTGGAAAAAGTTACATCTCTTCTTTCTCATACCATTTCTTCCAAGGGTTAATTTTTCGATTTTCAACAAGAGGTTTATACTTGAGACCTGCATTTGTAAAATCAATCATTTCACCAGTTTTCTCTCCCATATCCCTAAAAATCTACTTTGTAATTTTTCTGGAGTTTCTGGGTTCCCAGTGGTCTTTTTAAACTGTGGCATGTCGTGTCGTCTGCTACTATTTTTAATCAAACTAATCCGACAGAGTAGTATATTTGAATCTATTTTTTTGGGGGCTTTGAGACGTTTTAAGTGTGATTTTTTTTAAGAGATCATCTTTAATTCCCGATATCTTTGAGCTGAGCTATTAATGCAGATCTATGTAGTATTTTTCTTATGAGGCTCTCTTTTTAAAAAAACTGGAACTTTCTTTCATAGTCTTTATACAACGATCAACTTTTGCTTCATAATCTGGTTATTTATAAGACATGGAACCTTATATCCTTTTAAGTTTAGACACCATTTTATTGTACTTTTTGTCAAAGAAATATTCCTTAGTTGTTTTTTTGAGGTTTTCAATAATTGCCAGATTATTGTATAGAGTATTTTTATCATTTTTTGTTGTCTTTGATTCATCAACAATCAAACTGCCCATAAAGTCACGTTCGTTGACGAAAGGGATGAATTTTTTTCTCTAACTTTTTGTTAAACTCGAACTTTTAAATAGCTTTGAAATCATTTCTTAATAATTCTTCTAAATTATAAAGACTAATCAATCAGATTATAAAGTAAAAAACTCTTAAAACAAATCAACTTTTATTATTCGTAATGCTTTTATCTGACTTCAGTGTTTTGAGCTTTTTCATAAGCCTTTACGAAACAGTATTTGACCCTGGTTAACCTATTAACACCTTGGTCAATATTCTTTTTTTGTAGCTTTTTACTTTACAAGACTTTTCATATTGTAAAGCCAAAGTATTTATGTTGTAATTTTTCATAAAGTGCTCGAAAATCTTCACTTGATCTAATCTCAAATACTCTCTTTATTAACTCTCTTTAGGATTCTGGCTATTTTCTTCGTTTTGATGAGGTGTTTCTTCTATAGACAAAAGAGATTAAAATTCATTGATTTTTTTTGTAAAGTTTTTGGTTATGATAAATTCCTAATCATAATAACTCTAAGAATCTTCTTTTTTGACAGTAAACCAGTTATTATCGAATTATATTTTAACCTGGTCTATTATCAATTAACACCTTAAATCTCTCCTTGTTTTTTTATTACGAAATTGTTTAGACTGTTTGCTGTGTCTATAAGTTAAAATTAAGACATTTGGGGTAAAATGAAAGTTGGAATCTTTTAAAGATGGAGCCTATATAGATTCTTTTAGAGATATGAGTAACATTTTTTACCTCATTTCATGCAAACTCTCATAATCAATCAAACTTTTATCTATACATTCCATGACATCTGACCTTTTTAAGACGTACCCAGAAGTCATTTAATCTGCAACTGCACTTATATCTATGTTTTGGTTGATTATAAGGCTACTGTATCCGATCACATTGAGTGTGGGTTTACCTTCTATAGGTTAAATATTTCTTATGAGTTTATGGATGATTGAATTATTTTGTCTTTTCTTCAAAAATAAGCTCACTTTGCCATGATTTATGATAACTATATTTCTCTATTTATTCGTGGGATCAAAAGTCTCAATATTTTCATCTTTTTTGTAGATAGAGCGAATGAGTTTCAAGGCGATTTAATTTTGAAAGTTGATAGTGAAGTATGTAAGGAAGAATATACTTTTCTTTATTATTTTGATGTTTGTTTACAGAATAAAGTTTCTTTTAACAGTGGAATCTACAAACTATAGAAGTTCTGTCTCTTCATTTTTCTTCAAAGGAATAGTCTTATCTGATTATTCATATTTCTTTTTTATATCATTTTTCATCGAAAGACAAAGCTAATCACTTAGTTGATAGTGGTCTTTGAGTTTTGAAATCGTTTATTGGTAATTATCGTATTCTATGTTCTTTTTGTTGATGTTATCGACTGTTATACCTATGACATTAATCATATAGCCAAAAAATGAAGTACCACAAATCTACAATATTACAATTATTATGACTTCTACTTCATTTCGAGGAGTCAAATCTCCATAGCCGACAGTAGCTATGGTTGTTATTGCCCAATAGACTGAATAAACATACTTTGTCCTCCATGTTTTTTATGTCAATTTTGCATAACTAATCCAGCTATCTTCTCCTGCAGGGGTGATGTAAGTGGAAGAGTAAATGATTAGTCCCTATTTTATAAGAAATATACAAAAGTATGAGCGATGACAAAGAGGATACAGAACATTTATAAAATCCTGAGTTCTTTTATGACTTTTTTATTTTCTGCGTATAGTCTGAAAATTTAAAAATTACTTGAAACTCGACCACTTAAAACAACAATGATAGATAAAACTAAAGTATCCAAAACAAGTGTCAAGGATGATTGCTCAATATTGTTTCTTATCAGCATTATGCTGCATGCTACTGTTGATAAAGATAGAGACAATAGTTTTTTAAGTTTTATTAGCCACTAAGCTTAAGAAAATTATTTATTGCAGCTCAATAAGTAACTTCTAAAGGCGAAAAATATGATTTCAAAGGTTAGGAAAATAAAAAGGGGCAATGTAAACAATTTTTATTGAAAAACTACAATGATACTTAGCATCCACACGATAATTATGAGGCAAAAGCCCTCTATTATAGATACAGTCTTCATCCAAGGATAGATTAGTTAAGTATTTTCACTAATATTTTGATTTTCTTATATTTTCTAAGTACTTACTAGCTATTTCCTCTACCACTCTTAAGTCAAATCGGTTGGAGCCTTAGATAGTGAAATTAAGGCATAAAGACGTTTGACTACCTTCTTGAAGAATATTTTTTATCTGATTTTTTGCATTTCTTCTCTTTGAAAATTGAGCATTTACTTGGCTTAAGTATCACCTTCTTTTTTCGAACAGACTTCGCGATGACTGCTTTGAGACTAAATATTATCTTAGCTTTTAATGTACTCTTAAGTGATTTTAAATTTCGTTTTTCTGTGGCTTTTCCTCCTCTACATCGATAAACTGTAGATAAAATTATAATATTCAAACTTAATATTTAGAAAAAAAGATTGAGAGTTGTATTTATGTTGAAATTTGTGTACTCATTAGGCTCTCTACTTTTTAAATAATGAAAAACAAAAAGTAGTTTGATTTCTAAGATTTAAAAATTATAGTATTTTTTTTATTGATATTATCTTTTGAATCAGTAGGAATTATTTTATTTTTATAGTAGAAAAAATGTGCCGATGTGTGCCAGCGGTTATATTTTAATATTAAAACGTATTATAATTTAAATTATGAGAGTGTATGAAGTATTCAAATCAATGGCAATTAAAAGTTTGATTAATCAAGATTTGATTATTCTTAAAAAGTAATTTAATAGAAAGTCTTGAACCATTTAGCCTTTTTGCTCAGTTTGTTATTGTGAAATCAGCATTTACTTTTTTCCGATTTGTTTGTTGCGAGAAAGCTGCATTTATTTAAAATAGTCCTAATAGATAGAATTTTGTGTTTGTATCAGTTCCCTGTGTCCTTCTTTCAAGGCTTAAAGAGTCAATTGATAGATTTCCTTTCTTTCTGCAAGAGAATTTAGAAAGATTTGATTGCATTAACATTCGTATCGAAGAGTCAAACTCTGCATGTCTTGTAAAAAAACCATTGATCTTCGTTGGATCCTTAAGATTGAATAGTTTATTAGGGAGCAGCTCCATTAATATGTACTTTAATAACTTTAATAAAATAATATCAGAGACTGTATTTATATACATTATTATGCAATAATTATCAACTTGATAAATGAGAATCCTTTGTCCAGTAAAAATCAAAAATACATTGATAAAAGGAAGAAAAATGTTGGACAAAAACAGATATAAATCAGAAAATTTAAAATTCTGATAATGAAGAATTTTATTACATGTTTTAGAAGAATTATGCACCTGTTTGCTCTTGCCTTTTATTCTCTATTATTAATTACCTTTAAGGTTCACTATCTTTTTTTATCAAAGCAAAAGTCATCTCCTCTATGAGTTTGTCAAATACTGACTATGTAATGTATAGAGAGTTAGCAGTTTGTTATTCCATAAAATTGTTCCATTCATTTTAGCTCTCTATTATCTAAACTTTTTAGTTTTTGTTTAGCCTGTCTTCTCGAGTTTCATTCAAAAGAGGATGGCTTGCTTGTTTGAATTACTAAACAGGCTATTAAGCTTATTTTTAGTTACACAAAAGAGGACTTGGGTTGGAGAATTTATTGACAATTAAGCCACAGAGATTAGAAGCCCATTTTAGAACTTTAAGCTGAGTTTTTTCAAACACTTCTTGAATATTTTCTTAAGCAATGAAGTAAAAAGTCAAAGCTTTTTCGGAATAATTCCAAGGATAAGGAGGCCCATCTAAATCGAAAAATATTTACTTATTACGAAGTAAGGTCTAAAGTAATTGAGACTTTAATTAAAACAGTCAAATAAAACTTTATTGTGAACCTTTTCAAACTAAAAATTAGCAATTTTAACTGAAGATTTTTATCCTTAAATTGCGTAAACCTTTTCATAGAACTATTCAAAAATCTATTATGGGATAATTGTATCCAGTCCATAGATAACTCCATCTTCATCCTCTTCAAAACTATCTTCCAAAGAGTAGCCTTGTAAATTTTTAAGTCTTCTTTAAATATTGTATCCATAGGGCATGTTGATCAATCTCAAAAAATCATACTTATTATAAACTAAATAAATCGAAAGTTACATATGTAGAATTTGAAGAAAGCTAAAAGAAAACGATGGATGCTGTTGAGCGAGGTATCAACACCGACTAATTATTTTTTTATCTACTAGGGAATATCCTAGATAAGTACTCCCATTTGAATAGCTGCTCTTTTGTCTATTTCAACCTTAACTTATTATCTCATTTTAAACTCATTGAAAAGTTCTTTGAAATTGGGATTGATAGTTTGTCCAACTGCAACATTTTAAGTACAAAACTATTTAAATTCTGCAGTATTTTCATTTTATTAGTTGTATTTTTAGAAATCTTCATCATATTCTTGAGCTTCTTGGTTTTATTTTTTGTAAAATGATTTTGAGAATTGATCTAGAGTTTAGTAGTGACACCCTTTTGATTTTTCTCTATTGACTATAAATTAGTTGGATAATTCTGGAACTTGGGCTAATATTTTGTTATTTTACACTTATTGCTCAAAGCATTCTGCAAATTAAACTCCAAAGATTTTATCTAATAAATTATTGTTAACAATAATATCACCTTTCTATACAGCTTCAAGATCTTATTGGGTTTTCTTTTGTATCTACACAGCTCTATTTACATTTTATTGAATAATTTTCCTTAATTATTAAATTTGCTGAAGCTCGCTATAATATTTGGCTCCAATCATTTCTTTTCGTTAAATGTAGACTTAAGGAGTAATTTTCTTTGTAGTCAAAAGTTTTTATAAGATGTTTTTATGAGTTTAATATTGAATTTTTGCTGCAACTTATCGAGAGTGGACAACTTACGTTTAACAACTCATTGTTGACCAAAAGAATTAATCAACTAGCTTTATTGGACTGCTACTGCCAAACTTCTCAGTTCCGATCATTTTGTTACAAAATTCAAATTTTTTTTAGTTGAGCTCAGAAGTTTAATTGTCTTCAATCTTACTGTTTTAAGCCAGATCAATATCTACTAATCTGTTGTGTTATGAAGTAGAATTTCTTTCTTTGCTTTTTTGAAGTATTTTTCGCCACCATCTCTGAATGATTTTAATCTTGCTCACAATGTATTTTTGTACTACAATAAGATTGTTTTCCATAAAAATTTCAGGTTCATATTTACTGTTGTGCAAAGGAGTTGGTTCAGATGATTTATCATCGTTCATTAGGTACTGTTAGAAAACTTTCTCAGCTTGTTAATCTTAAGCTATGGGAGACTCTACACTATATTTTCGTTTTGGTAATGTTTAATTTCCTGATTTTAGATCTATATAGGCTCTACTAGTTAGTAGTTTCTATTCTAAAGCTTCAGCTTGTTTGAAATCAATCGTTACAAACTCATCCCCTACAAGCATATACTCTTCTGATTCTGATAATTGGGCAGATGATAGTATATAGTCTTTTTTAACTTTTATTTTTTCTTTATCTTTTTTATTTTTTCTGAAAGTCTATTGAGTAGAGTTGGCAAACTTAGAGGATTTAGTTTGATTTTGAAATGTTTTTTGCCTTTTAAATTTAGAAGGGGATAGTAAATTTTTATAACTTTTTACATTTTCGGAATTAGAGATATATACTTTTTGCGCGTTTACCAATTTATGGGAAGATTTATTTTTGTAGGTGTCGTTAACAAATTTTTTAACATTTCCTAAACTATTAAAAGTGTTTTTTAACACTTGAGATCTGGAATTTGGCTATATCCTTTTACTTTTTCTCCCTTAATCTTAATTGAGTTGCTTCTAAATCTATGAAATGACATGCTTTAAGTCCTCAGCTTGTGGTTTTTTACCTTTAGAACTGCTTTTTTGTGTTGAATGATGAGATTTAGCTTAGCATTTTTTACTTTTCATGAAAATGATAGATTAAAATGCTTCTGAGGTAGGTAGGTGATCTTTCTCTCTGTAGATGAATTCAAACTATTTTTTGGGAAAACGAGGTGGACTAGTATGCTATTTTTTACGATTGAATACAGTAGGACTGCTATCTGGTTGATTTTTCTTCATAGAAATTAGCAATTTTTAAATTTAATAGTAAAATATTTTTCTTAATAGTATGCTTCAATCTTTTATTATTCGTTGTTTATTATACTTCAATTTTTCTCGTCTTACCACTTCAAAGGTTTCCTCAAGTTTCGCTTATAAATTATATATGTTACAAATAAAATTTGATTTATTTTAATAAATCTCTCGATATCAAAGAGATGCTCCATAGTACAAATAGATAGAGTTACAATTAAGAGTTAAATAATTCTTATCGAAGTTATCATGCGGTAAGAACGCAAGCTCCTCCAATTGCTTTGATTTTTCTCTCAGCGATCTTGCTGAAAAATTTAGCCTTTACGACGACTGGTTGAGCGGGTAAGAATCCTTTTCCCAAAACTTTGAAGAATCCAGCCTTAGTGACATCGATCACGGGGACTCTATCCTTATTAGCAGCGTAGAGAGTTCTTGATTGCTCGGAAACAAGAGTCCAGAGTCTATCGAGGTTAATAGAAGGGAAGTGGAGTCTGTTTCTTTGCAAAGCGAAGTGTCTGATACCCTTTTTACCGAAATATCCGGGGTGGTATCTGTCCATGGCGGTTCTGTTGTGAGTAAGACCACCGGCATTACCTCTACCTCCTGAGTGTTTTCTGTGTCTGCCGATTCTGCCACCTCCGCAGCTGACTGAACCTCTAAGTTTTCTTGTGTTTCTAAGTCTGGTAGTCATAATTTATGGTAATTATTATTTATCAAAATATTAATTAATCGACACCCTTATACAGATTGAAATTTTAATGAAGAGAAGCTTTTTTTCGTTGTATAGAAAGAACCTAGTTTACTCAAAAGTAGTTTGGAAGGATTCAAACAATATGATTTCTTAATATAAAAGAACATGCATAGTTTTAAGTGTTATTTTTAGAAAAGCTGATTGAATTACTTTTGAAATAAATAGTTTCTTAAACAATCTGATAAACTCTTTTACTTTTTGACCTCATTTATTTATCTAAGTCTCAAGGTTTTTGATATTTAACTTCATCTTGATATCTTTGAAGTATTTTTTAGAAGAGATAGTCATAAATACTTTAATGATTTTATAAAATATCAACTATCTGATTTAAGAAAATAGTAAAGCTAACTAAGATCTGTAATATCCAACTTACTAATACTTTTGAACTATTAAATAATTTTTCTCATAAGCTCATATTCTTGAAAATGCCGTTACAATTTTGATTCATAGCTCTATCTTTATTCATGACCGAAATGTTAGCTTACTAATTGATAGACCTAGTCTCTTTTATTTATCTACTTTGCAATTTACTTGACTATGTCTCCATTTGTATTCAGATTGTACAATTATTTACAATGTTAGACAAATATTTGTTCATCTTTTTTTGAAAAATCTATATTCTATTTTTAGTTAGTTTGACTCTCCTTGAAACCCTGTTTATGTGTAACGTTCGAGGTAGTCATAGAATCAGTGTAGTTGTTTACCTTTTCTGAATTTCCGAATGCTTTCTTCAAGTTCTATAGTCTGTTTATGTCTATTTTTTACTTTGGAGACTTGTAAGAATGCTTATTGAATATTTCTAACCTGGATTTATCTTGAAGTAAAGGTTCTTTATTATTTTTTTGAAGAAGAGATGGGTTTAATATTTATCTGGTTAGTGAAGATTGACTTGCATCCTTCTTGAGAGGTGTGCCTTTAAATGAGGGTACACTATTTTCAACATTTTTTAGTTGAGAATAGTACTGCGAAAGTGAGAAGTCTTTTTTTTGTGTTTTTTAATTACTATTCATAGAAATTATAAATATCAAACATGAAATAGTAGTTTAAAATTATAAAAGTATTTTAAATATTACCTTATTGTTAAAATTTAATTTTAAGTATACCTTGAACTTTTATTGGCCACATAACTTGATCTGAGAAAAAGAAAGATAAAGTAAAGAAATGATGCTAAAAATAAAGATGTTGCTGATTAGTTAAACTCTCCTTTTATTAAACCATTAGTCTTAACTGAAAATTTTTAAAAGAAGATGTCACATCCATCCTAAACATAAACAAATCAGATAAATCACTAATTTGGAAAAGAAAATACTTAACAAATCAATACTTAAGCTAACCAGCCGGTGTAAAGTGAAAAAGTAAACACCAAAAGATCGAAAAAAAAAATAGATTGCAATGTGAAGAAGTAAATTTTACATAATTCCGATATTTTTGAGTATGCTATTGTATCCTCTAGCAAATTCAGAGATACTCTCTGTAGATGATCATGAATCTTCCTTAAAAAAGATCTAGATCTATAAGCAAATATTCTATTTTCAAAGAAAAAGCAAATGAACTAAAATAAGCTGTTTCATTATAAAAAAATATTAAAATGCTTGATGGTCCCTTTATAAATATACCAATTTATCTATTTTGAAGAATTTATTAGAGTAAGTTTTTGTAATAAAACCCCACCATTAATTACAAAAGTATTTTGTATGATATTTCAAATATTTTTTTTTCACTACAATCACAATATTTATGCTTCCACCTTCTTAATCTTCTTTTTAGACAGTAATTCGATGGAAAAAAGTTAATATACTAAAAAAGTATTTGAAGTGATTGTTAAAAAAAAGTTGGCGAGTAGTTAATTATCATAATTTGATTTTGAAGATGACCTCAAACAACCGCGAACATCATTTGAAAAGGGAAAATAGTGAGGAATTAGCTCTCCACTAGAAGAATTAGCCTCAGGAAGACCCTGAAAAAATGAGTTTGCTTTTTAATTCAGGCCACTCTCAATACAAACCAGAACTCTAAATGCCTATCAAGATCTAAGGTAATTCAAGAATCAGCCATTCCCTTAAAAGAGAACGCAGAAATCACTTATATGCTAATTAGAGTAGCGAACCGTTTATACTGAACGATCCTTGCTCAAACTATGAATCTAAACATGAACACTTCAATATTTCCAAAGAAAACCCTAAAGATTAGTCTTAAATACTCATTCACTCTCAGATTAAGCTTGATCAACTTGAATCCTTATAGTTGCCACTTTATGACCATAACTCAAATGCTCGATGTGAAGCGAATCATTATGGATTCTAAGACGAATATTCTGTTAAAATTGAAGAAAATGATGAAGATTATGACATTTTCCAAAAACAAATTCAAGAGCAAGGTGATCTTCAAGATGGAAAATTGTCCCAACAAAGGAAATCAATTTACTTTTTGATGAATAAGCTCAGAGCCTTCCTCCAGACATCACAAATCTGTGCAAATTCCAAAAGACTGATCAGAAAAGATTCAATCAATAAAATGCGCTCGAATGCTCTTATTTTTATGACCAAAGAAAATAAAAGGTTGTTCATAGAATTGTAAAAACACAAGCAAACAATCGAAGAGATTCTTGAGAAACCAAAGAACTTTAACCAAAGAATGAAATAAACTGAAATGGCAGGATCAAAAGATGCACTCTTCAAAACAGGTTTAGAAGGTACAAATCAATTTATTTAGATGAAGAACCTTGTATTAAATAGGAAATCTTCGAAATGGATTAGGAAAAAGATGAAAAATGATCGTATGTTAAAATTGCTAAATGAATAAACTTTTAAATTATAAATTTTAAATTGGGACTTAAAATGTAAAAATCCAGAACACATGGTCACTATGATCAATATTAAACAGCCAAATTTGCTTTATAGAGATAAACTGCTGCTTTGCTTGCAGAAAGAAATCAACTTTAAAATAGGTATCCTATAAATGAACCACCGCGACAAAAAAATAAGCAACTCTTTTCATAGTTTGCTAATATTAGCCCCGTGGCTCTATAAAAAAAGACAGATAGTAGCAAGACACAAGAAGTAGTGAGTAAACTTCAATAAATTATCAAATTATGCAAGTAATAAGGAAGTCTATCAAATTAGGAAATGAGAGAAGTCATTAAAGTATAGAACTAAGTTCTCAACTATTTGCAGAAAGCAAACACCGAAGATTAACCTAAAATAATAAATACTCAGTATGAGCAAACATCAGCTCATTCTCAGAATCAGAGATATGCTCAAAATCAGTATCAATATCCCGAGTATCAACATGAGCCTCAATTCAGATCTTTACAAAGTTAGGCATAGAATAAGACTGTATAAGAGAAAAATTAACCACAATCAAAACCGGGCTCGATGCAGGTTATAAATTATAAAAGAGATGTAAATCAAGGCGGGCCACCAGCGATAGTACAAACTTGGGGAAAATAGCAAAGAAATAATGTTTTAAGTTAGGATACTATCTAAATTATTGCCTAGATATAAAGGAAAGCTTTAACCGAAATCATTCATTTACAACAAGAAAGAGATAACTTCAAAAAGTAAAGAGATTCACTTTTGTTATAACTTCAGAAGGTGAAAGGTTAGGCCGCAAGTAATCAACAAACTATTATGCAAAGAGTTTCCTAAGAGCAACAAAAAATTTCAAGGACTAAAGGTATTTAAATTGAGCGACTTGCTTCAGAAAACCATGTACTAAAAACGAGTGCTTTCTAAAATGACAGCATTAGAAAGTAGAATAAACTTTTGAAAGATTAAAATCAAGCATTAATACAGAGAATAGAGCATTTAGAATCTGGATTTAGGTAGATAAGGAAAACTGATTTGAGATAAACTTATCCTGAATATCAGTAACCTCGTTTAGGTTTGGCATATGGACAATATGACTCACAATTCACTGTATATGAGAACGAGTTGAGAAAAGCAAATGAAGTTATAAATTAAATGCGTTCTAGACTTCTAAATGTACCTGGATTTTAATAACTACATGCACAAGGAGAGAAAATAAGAAGAGAAACTGCTTAACTTCTCCAAATGAGAGCTCGTATAAATGCACCAAGCCATGAATCTGGCCTTATAAGGTAATTACAATAAAGGCTTTAAGAATAAGAAAGAGGTAAAGCTTTATTTTTGTAATAACTTAAAATTTTTAAACAAAAATATAATGAGCTTGAATAGTAAAACAGAATGTTAAAGAGAAATAAAGTTAGTTTTGATCCAATTCCAAGAATGGCAAGTTCTACTAATCATAGAGATACTAGCCCTGGAAGAAGTATAATGAAGAAAAAAACCAATTATATTGCAGATTATGAGCAAACTCTGAATGAAATGAAAAGAGTTCTCTATTGATTTCTCATTATTGTATTTAAGTATAAATAAAGACTATCTATATAAACCATTTTTGATATGAAAAGAATAAGTTCAGTATACGATTCATTAAAGATTTTCTATGGAGATCTTTTTAACCATAACTTAGAGTATATTTTTATCTTTTCCTCAACAGCCGTCTCACACGATATATACGATAGTTTGATATAAACATGATGGACCTCTTGGGATTCGACGATAACAAAAGTCAATATCAATTTATACAGAAATAGGACTAGTCCTTCTTGCCTTGTCAGCTCTTCTGTACTTTCTAGGCATGGTTCTCTTCTTCATGAGATCTTTTCTCCTTTTATCAAATGTATTCATAAATTAAGAAAGGTTTTATTCATCTTGGGTCTGTACTTTTTTATTGGATGGATGGGTACTCTCAAGTTTTTTACGAAAAAAGGTATCTTTTAGATGACTCAGGCAAAATAAAAGGTTCAATAGTATATTTCGTGGGCTTTGCTTTAATCTGCCTAAACTTCGGATTTTTTGGAGCTATCGCCCAGTTGGCAGGTTTTGTCATGATCTTTAGAACTTTCCTGCCTGATCTTTACGATTACATATGCAAAATTCCCATAGTGGGGCACTATCTAAGTAAAAATGTAATAATAAAGAAAGCTATTGGTTGCAAAATTTTTTGGATCGTCTGGCTGGGAACTAGCACAATAGAATCTGATTGTATATAAATAGATTATTGTTCTTCGATACTTATATTATTTAGGTGATAGATAATTGCTTTTCATTTGGCTTAATAAATATTAAATTTTATGATAATCACAGAGCTCCGTTTTTCACAAATATAAGTGAAACTACCAACTAAAAAAGTGATGCGGCTGCTAGGAGAAACTGAAAGAGAAGACTTAGAAATACAAATTGAGTTTCTTATAGGTCATTCTTTTGATAGCACTGAGAGAAAATTAATGGGAAGAAATAAAGATCAAAAAGGAGTTATTTTCTAAAAATAAATAAATCTTCTTAGTTAAAAATAAGAAGATACAGTAAAAATCGAGCTTCTATGGTTAAGTGAACAATTTAAAGTGTACACTAAATAAGTTTCTCTCAAAAAGATAATTTAAAATGCTAACTAGAGACTGATCTTTGAAGTAGATTAATAATAATAACAAATATAGATTACATACAAATTGACACATCACCTAAAGACAATGAGTAAAAGATTGATCATAAAAAATCCTAAAATCTAGCTTTTGAAAATTCGAATGTAGAGAGATAGCTACTTACTATAAATGAAATTAATGAAAATTATTCAGAGGACTTTGATTCAAACGAATACAACATTTTGGTAAGATTCACTAAAATTCTAATTTAACGATTAATAAAGCAAACTAAAAATGTAAATTTTTTTGGTTGATTCAAAGAAAAACATAAATAAGCTTTACTAGCTGAAAGTTTAAATATTCAAGAGAAAAGCAGGATCGAAAAAGATCATGATTTGTAATTAAAATAATTTTCCTATTGGCTGTTTTCAATTCGACTATTAAACTGAAGGATTTTCCAATATTGAGAAAGAGTTGATTCCTGAGAAATATACAACTGAGATTTATAAGATACATATTGGAAAGCTAAAGGGCAAGTTTAAATCACCAACATCTTAAGTGAGGAATATCAAAGTTGTTTCTAACATCGCACTTATTGACATCGAGAAAATATCTGTTACTGAAAATAGTTTTTAGTATGACCTTTAAAAATACATTTATTCAGAGACACCTAATTGCATGCTGATTATGACGTTTATACAGGAAAATGTTGAAGTTTATGGTTTTGTTGGGTTGGAGTTGAAGATGTTGGGAAAATTTTAGAAAAGAATGCCAATAATTAATTCTTAAACTAAAGCTATTATGGGGCACTTATTTATTAATATATAAGCCACAAAGAGACATGCTAAAAATTTAAAACTAACATCTATTTGTTTGAAACTAGATAGTTTCAATAAAGAATAAAGAGGTATGTAGGTTATTGTAAGTGCGAGTATAAGTTGTTGCTTTGGAAAAACTTAGCATAGATAGTTATCAGATCTGGTGACATTTTTGAAAGGATTGTAATTAAAGTATTCAAAAGGATAGATTTTGAATTTGAATATAATTGAGACGAAGACACATTCTAAAATAATTATTCCAATAAAACTCTAATAGTTATAAAATAAAATTTCTGGTCAATACGAACAAAATTTTGGAAAGTAACATGATTTCGCTCGAGGAACTATCAGTTTCAGTTATAGTTATGATGATAATGGGAAGGATAGCCTTGCTTAAAAATGTTAACCAGATTCTCCTATTGTAAACAATAATATAGAAACTCCGAAGAATGAAACTTCATAGTTAAAAAATATTGATAAGAGTGCTCAAAAAATGGATATTAAAAATGAGAAGTAAGTAAAAGAAAAAGAAAGAAGTGCGCAAGTACTTATTAAATAGCATAAAAAATAGATTTAATTGTTGTAACGCATAAAACCAAATTTATAGGGAGAAAAAGCTATCTAAGTAATCAAAAAAACTCCAAAACAAACACTTTTATAATGTTTGACAAATCACAATCTTCAAAATAACCCCATTTGTACATTTATCATAATTAGAATAACTGAGACCTCCTAAGAAAATGAAAATTAATAAGAAAAAGGTAACTGGATCAGCTTAGGCAAAAGATCCTCATCATCATTTATTTTAAGGATTGCCGGCCAATAAAAGTCCAAATAAAATCGATTCTCTAAAACGTTATGAGTATATAAAAAATATCTATCTTAAAAACTTTAATTCTTCAAATGCGAATTCTCTTCACAAAAAATCATACTTAGGTAAGTTAAGTGAGCTTTCTTGTAAAAAATAAAAAGAAGTCTATAAATAACCCTAGTTGCCTTTAATAGCAAATAAGAGATTAAAACAAGGCTAAAGAAATTTTTTTGCTGTGGGCAATGAGCTAACAACCAGAATAACTGCAAATAAGTTTAGAAAAAATTGAAAATTTCAAATGTTTGAGTAAAAGATACATGATTTTAAAATTGATTATAATTATGAGAAATTTCTTTTAACTTCTAGAATTTATTTGAATGGATAATATGAGTATGAAAAATATGTCATAATTGATATAAATGACAATCATTTTTTATTTTGATTTGCGTAGTACTCTTCTATCAGTAATTTTAGGTCAATAATCTCAGCTTGTGATTAAATCGTCGATACTTTCTTATCGAATAGCCCAAGTCTATTCATTCTCTTTTTATTCAAACCATCTATCGTATCTTTTAATTTTATTTCTAGGTTTATTTGAGGAGAGGACATTTTTTTTTTCATCTAACCGTAACTTTTGAGTAGCTATACTAGATCCAGCTTTGGATTTTAAATCATTGATTTATATTGATTTTTACTCACACAAAAAAAGCAGAAGTCTTAACCTGCGATGGGTTATATACAAGTTTTATGATAGATATGTCCACAACCGAAGAGCAATGCTTCAATCTTAATACTTTATAGATTAAGAGGTTGCTGGCATACTGGACAAATTCCTCCAGAAGTTATACTAAATTCCATTAGTTTCAAAGTTTCTTTGATCTATTTAACTAAAGTCTTGCGTTAGATATCTGCAACTTTATTATTGATTATGGTTTGAATAAGTACCTTATTAAAAACTTCGACAAAATATGGTTGAACATGAATAAAAAACTAAAATGTGCCAGGATAGTTCTTTAGCCATTGGCTAAGAAAATATAGACAGTTGTTTTCGCGCATTTTGAAGATGAAGTTACCTATTGAAGATGTGATGAATTTAATGTAGTCATTTTTGAATTTAAAGTTTTCTCTGAGAATGTATACTAAGATCTATATCAGTTTGTCGAGGTATATTTTGATGAACTCATATTTTACCTGAATCTGTCTGTATATTAGCTTTATTGACTATTAAAATTTTGTGGTGAAATAGAGTATTATTTGGTTTAGTTAGGGTAATTAATTTGAAAGATATTCATTGAAGGATAAATTCAAACTATCATCTATTTATTCAAATAAATTTTCCATGTGTTTATGTTTTTAAAGGTTCTTAATGAAAGATAAAGCCAGTTATTATAATTTTTGAAGATAAGTATCAATACATTTAGTAATTTGTCCATCTTTTTCGTACAAAAAAATGAGAATATCAAGTTTTTAGTCAAAATTATCAGAAGCCTATGTCATGGCGAGTGCATCAGTTATATTGTAATCTGCAAACTAGCTATTCTTGTTGAAAATATCGATAAGACTTTCAGGTTTTAGCTGCAAAATGAGTTTGATATGTAAATTTGTATAGTAATTTTAGATCTGCTCGCCATCCCGACCTTTGTTGATGATGAGTTAGACGTATTATAATTGTAAAGCTGGGTTGTTATCTATTTTTTTTATGGTTTCTTTCTATCGATCTTGGAAAAATTACTATAAAATCATACGTGACTCTTCTTTGTCAATTTCAATAAGATCTTTAAGTTTTCTTATGATTTATTCTTGTAGATTGATTCTCGTATTGCTAAGAATAGGCAAACTGTACAGAGTTTTTTTGAGCCAGAGGAATATTCGGGATCTTAGAAGTTGGTTATTACATATGAAATACTTATGAATTATTTTAAGAGAGTACTCCTCATTCAAATAATTGATAGATAGCATGATGTGCAGACTTAGATAGGGGAACTTGTAATTTTATTTCTAAATTTCCGAAAGAAAACCGATTATCTCTTCCTTACTACATTTCCTAATCTCCTCAGGTTACTTTCTCTACAATGATTCAAGAATCTATATGTAAATTTCAACCCAAATAAATACCAAAAAATCGTTCATATCTTACTATATTTACTAATAGCTTAGCTCTAGAAGATGAGTTAATTTAATTGTGCCTAACTCACGATAAATGTTATCTAATATCGTACTATCTCTTATCAGCATTTTTAACATTTACTTTAAATACTCTTTTTTGAAACTGAAGTAATATTTAATTTCATACTTTTTTCGATATCTTCTTAGTAAATCAAACACTCCTAATTTTTAGAAGTGTCTGCTATTGAGAATTTAGTATATTAGTGTAATGGTGTCAATTTTTAAGTCTAAAAGATTTTATTTAAAATAGTGGTATTTTAAAAGCATAAGTTTAGAGTGCTACTTGATCATTTATGAAACCATTTAAGGATGAAGTTCGTTAAAAATGCAAGACAAATGGGAAAAGATAGTCTATGCATTTGAATAATTAGTTTTAAGGAGTGGTCTAAATATTTTGTTGAAACCTGAAATATCTTGGAGCTCAAAGGAGTGGTTGATGTGTTAAATACATTTCTATTTGGCAAATAGATACGTAAGCAAAGTGATACTTGGATGGGGTTAGAATTTAACTAAAAATGACCAAAGCTAATTTTTAAATACCAGAGATACGATTTGTTTCAACTAAATTATGTTTTCTTATGCTTATAATTCGGCTAAACAGTACGTGAACACGAAAACAACATATTATATGAGTTGCTGTAAAAAAGAATGACCTTCAGCAGAAAGTATCTATGTCTCTTCCTATGTTGTTTAATTCATTATCTTTTTACGCGACAAAAGAGCCATCGAATAAAGTTTAAGAATGGGCATCTCAATCTACATTCCACTCCGAACCATCGCTTTGAAAGCTCTGATCCAACCTCTTTTAACTGCATGCTACCAACCACACTCTGAGCCACCAATTATCATTTCTTAGACAAGTCTTTAATCTTTTTCAAGACACCATTACATAATCTTATTCTGTAAATCTTAAGGCAGATTTCGGATTTTATGTTAAAGAATGAATGGTATCATCAAGGTAGGATTTTACATAATTTTTATTTTCTGAGGTGGAAAGTTCATTATTTAGTAATATTCAAGCAGTATTTGTTTTGTGAGAGGACAATATATAGAGAAAAAACTTTAAAGCATTTAAAAACTATGGGGTCTTTTGAGAAACGGAGACTATACATGTTTGAGAAGGATAAGAAACTTAAGAAGTTTGATATTCTAAGTTTTCTTCATTTAATTATAAATATCCGACCATTTGCTTATCACGATTCTTTAAATACTCGAAGTATTGATAATTAGAATTTCTTTTTACTTGTATAAGTCCATTCTCTTATACAATCGATTCCTATATTTCTCTTAGGTTTATATTTGTTGTTATATTGTGTAATATTCGACCATTTCTAAGTTCATAAGCTGATTATAAGAGATTAATTTATTTTAATGAGTCAATATTATTTGTTTGCATTTTCCATACCCTTTCAGGACGATTACTAACCCTGGAAATCTACCGATTTCACTTACATATTACACATTTGAGTTGAATTTGATCCTTCTTGAAATCTATACTGTTTCTGCTGCTATTTTGACAAAGTACAATCTTTATCTCAAACCTAAAACAGCCAGCAAGTAACTTTATCTTTGTATGAAATCTAAATAAGGCGAACAAAACATTTAACTCCAACTGTTAAAACCATTGTACTTTCTAAACAGTATATTTATAGTTTAATTTTTCAAGTGATAGTTTAGGATATTTACTTCCTGTTTTGTGGCAACTGAGCAAGTTACAACATTATCTCTTAGGTTTAATGAAAGATTAATGAAATTACTTTGATCTACAGTTTAGTAGAGAATGATTTATCTGAAATCTATTTTAGAGAGAATACCTTCTTGAGAAATTAAAATCTTTATTTTGTTCTCAGAAATATGAAAGATATAAAACTTATTATTGTATTCGATACCATAACTTTTATGCATTTTGAAGTTATTCTCCTTGGCATAGATAATATCTAATTTTGTGCCTCTTTTTAAACCATTCTTGTTTTCTAAAATATGGAATTAGTCTGCACAGAAGATAAATAAATATGATTGGTGGCAATTGGCACTTACTATTTCTTTATTTGATCTTCTTGAACTGTTTGGGATCATGTATTTATTGAAATTTTGCTCAACTAAAGAGATAATTAGCAACCAATTTTATGATGTCACTCCTATCATAAAATCTTTTTGTTTTTCTTAGACCATTTCAGCAAACCAGTCTAACTTACCACAACCCAAACAGTCAAATTTTAGGGGAATAGGATTCGCTTTTCTCATGATTTTTAGATGATGATTATCGATGAAGAGGTTGCATCGAGACAGATAAAAGGGATAACTTGCTTCTTTTTGATAGTGATTGATGAGTTATTGCGAAACCTCCTCTGACGGTTCGTCTTCATAGCCCCTGGGGAACAAAATTGTTTGATACTAATGTCGAGGTTTGATCCTTTTGGCATATTTTTGGCAAAACTAGATGATGGCTGATGCATTACGCCTTATGAAACGTTTTAGAAAAGGATTAATGTTGCGATGCTAGTAGTGACGTCCAAAATAAGACTGCTATATCGACAAATTCATCTCTAATTATAATTACTATAATTTGTCATGATTGATTATAGATCCAAAATAGCTTAATATAAAATGACCGACCATTTATTTGAATAAAATCATTAAAATTTTTTATGATTTGCATTAATTAAGATGAGAGTATTTAAAATGCAGATTTTTTTGTTTTTTATAAATTTTAATATTAAGATAACAGTTAATACCATGTTAGCAGACTATGTCATGAAAAGTATAGACAACTTGTTCTCTGATAAACTTTTTGCCTCCAACAACTCTCAACTTCTCAAACACAATTCTAGCAATACCTCAGCTCCTCAAACTAAAACTAACTTCAACAAAGAAACTATAAAGAATATCTTACCCAATGTCATAAGAAAGGATGGAAATAGTAAATCACCCATTCGCAACAAATAGAGATCTCCATCCCCTATATCCAAGTCTCGACTTAAATGTATACTTGAAAACAACCGGGTTTAAAAGATAAGATCTGTTGTGAAGAGACCCTCCCATTTAAAATAATCAAGTCCCTATACTAAAATAGAAATTGATATGAAATACAAAGGAGGACAGGAGTAGCAGAATGACTATCCTGATCCAAGTAACAAAGAAAATAACATGATAAAATACTATCGTGACGAACGCAAATCTACCTAAAAATATAGAGGTTATGAAAGGACTCAAATCAAAAACGGAAAATCAAGAATATTTATGAAAAATTCGATAATAAGTAGGGAAGCTTCAACTTCAAACTTCCATTGAAAAATGATTAATATGACTTTTATGAATGCTTTATTCATAATGATATCATTGTGCTTTGTAGATTAGGAAAGTTATCTTTTTGAATTCGAAGTATAAAAATCTATTTTTTTCATGTTGAGCGTGACATCCGAAGTTGTTGCCCAAAATGACGTGCCAGTATAGACCAAAGTTCTAGTCAAGATATTTTTTCAGACTCTATGCTACCTACGTTTCGTGATGTTTACCTTGAGACCGTCTTTGTCTAATGCAAGTTTAGAATCACTTTACAACCTTTTGATTTCTTTGATGACTGCTTCTAGGATATCATCAGGGCAATCGAGAGGCATTAGCACTTCTGCACCGAAGATGGTTCTGAAGACAGGTTTGTTGTTTTATGTTTGTTATGTGGACATGCCGTTTAAAGATTATAAATCAATTCAAATTAAATAAAAGCCTTTAAATCTATAACTTGAAATGATAGCTTTCTCAAAAAATTACTATCATTTTTTTTATTTCATAATTGTAATCTTAATCAGATCTAAATCATTTTAAAA
>Ga0194117_10001590_pt1 | contig 25930 bp, 44 predicted proteins | sample TA2MahsurfametaG_FD_160579 | JGI IMG/M metagenome (GOLD analysis project Ga0194117, IMG submission 160579) | Freshwater microbial communities from Lake Tanganyika, Tanzania - TA2015009 Mahale N1 surface | ecosystem: Environmental > Aquatic > Freshwater > Lake | place: Tanzania: Lake Tanganyika...
ATTACCTATATGCAGGTGATCACGGCACGGATAATTTTATGGAGGTTATCCAGAAAATAGAGAAGAACAAGTGATTCTTTCCAGGCGGAGATATATTTACCAATCATGAAGATCACAGTTTCACAACTACGTAAAATCATCCGTGAAGAAGTGGAGAAGAACCTTACCGAATCGAGCTCATCACCCCTAAAGGATGGCGGTGTTGTGAACCGCGATTCCGGCCAGATTCTCTATATGGATAGCGTTCCTCAAAAATACCTTCCTCACACTGAGGTTGATGAGATGGGCTACACCACGCTCCCAAATGAACAATTCGAGAAACTCCGCGGGGAACTAAAAGGCTTATCCGCAGGAAAACCAAAGAAACAACGGAAAGCCCCCTATCAACTTAATAAGATGGGTTGATCCACACAAAGAGTAACCGGGGGTTACCTTCCGTGCAACACCTATGAAACCCGGGGACCTCGTGAGGCTCAGGTCGGACATCGACTTCCCGGTGGATCTATACTCGACATGGGGCTCGAACTCCATCATCAACGAAGTCGGAGAAATGTCGTTCAGCGATGTGGGATTAGTGCTTGATTTTATTGATACCCACTGGCGAATTGCAGGCGTACGAATCTCGGTGGGCGGAGTTACAGGATGGACTTATGCGGAGTTCTTAGAGGAGATCAAGGGAGGGTGATCACATTGCGGTGCAATGCTTGGCAAAGATGGTATATACTGATATAGTGAGAAAGCCTCGCCTGAAGAAGGGCCAACCAAAACGATTTCGTAGAGGAAACCTCGCGAAGGTCGTAGAGAAGAAGAGAGACTTCGTATCCGACCTCGTTGCCCTGTGGAGCTCGCACCCGCTCTATGATCAGGACGGCGGCGTGTTAGACTGGGGTGGTGAGGTACGCGTCTCGTCTCATGTGATGCAGCAGGACATCTTATTGGTAATTGACGTCCACAACCTAACTCATCCTAGCAAGCACCAGTACTGTCGCGTGATGTGCTTCAGGACCAACGAGTCGGGTTGGGTCTCTTCAGAACACCTGGAGAAGATTCAGTGAAACCAGGGGACCTTGTCGTGGGAAAAGCTCCCGATGGTTTAAGGAATATGTCACCATTCAAGCCATTCAGGGCTGTGAAAGGAATCCTCTTAGAGAGAATTCACTATAAAAGTCCTAATAAGTGGTGGTCGGTCCTCTGCGATGATGGTCTCGTTGTTGAAGAAACAGAAGAGTACATAGCGCTTCTGAGCGAGGCACCGTGAAGAATAATAGGATCGACAAGATAAATGTGGGTGACATGATCACCTGGACGAGTGCTAGGGGACATGCTTATTTTGACGGTCCAAAACATCGCGGCATTCTTCTAAGAAAACTAGAGGAGTACGAATATTGGATCCGTGGTGACGTTCTCGATGAACAAGGAAAGGTTGATAGAGTAATGTTGTACAAGGAAGAAAATCCGTTATGAAACCAGGCGATATGGTCGCGCTGCGGCCCGACAGAGTTGCTATCAATCTTTTGAGTGATTCGCTAGAGAAAAGTACTAATGTAAAAAAGCTGGTTTTTTCTCCCGACGATTGGCGGTCATTTCGCAGGGGAGAAACCGCGATAGTCGTGGAGATCGATCAAAAGAATGCAGGAAGAGTGAAAGTGTTGTATGATTCTGGCATGTGGTGGTGTAACGACGCTGACATTGTGCGCCTATGACAAGCTGTGATGCGGAGCTGTGACATGAGTTGGAATTATAGGGTTTTTCGAAAAACTTGTGCGGGGCACGCATTTTACGAGATTCACGAAGTTTATTATCGATTAGATGGCACTATAAAAGGGTGGACAGAAAATCCAATTAATCCATCAGGTGAAACCCCTGAAGAATTAAAACAAGATTTTTCTAAGCAGCTTCTAGCCTTCGAGAGTCCTATTTTAGATTATGACCAGTTAGCGCGGGCGTCGAATGAAGAAGGGTGATTTAGTTCATTTTGAATACGTGTCCAGACATCCTTCCGGAGTCGGTTGGGAATTTCACAAGGGCATCGGTGTGATTGTTGATTACAGACCAGAAAGCGATTCTTATAAGATAATGACGAGCGACAACAAAATTTTAGATCGCCTCGACATGCATCTTCAGTTAGTTCATAAAACATGAAATGATAATTACATGTCTGTCTCAGCATCTAGATATTGTTATTTGTATGTGAGGACTATATATAGTTAGCAAAAGATTTATCAGCACATACTCGACGCACTTAACTTAATGGACTAAAATAATTTGGAAATTATAGCGTGAAAACGGGTGATTTGGTAAAAATAAAACTCCAATTTAAGAGCCAGCCGCAAGTAATAATCGGTACTGTCTTGTCTATAGAACATAATTCTTCACATGTTACAAAGCCTTTACAACCCGGACCTGTCTATCAAGTAAAGATTCTCACAAATGAAGGCAGCATCTGGGAATCCTGGATTGATCAAAGAGACTATGCAGAAATTTTGTTGTCTCACTAAAATTTAAACTATTTTAAATTTCTGAATAATGCCGCTGTCTCATTAAAACTAAATTAAACCTGCGGGTCTTTGTAATTTTAAATCATAAATTCATCTACAACTACTATGACAACATCTCAAATCAAAGTTAAATACAGAATTCGTGATATGGTCACGGGTCTCTATCAGAAAAGTGGTCATCTAAAGCGAGGATTTCACTCTGAGGCTGTATGGTCAGACAAAGGTAAGACTTGGAAAGATATAATTGAGCTTAAGCGTCACTTAAGCGCTCTTCAAGAACAGCACGTCACAATTTCTCCGCTTTGGCAGATCGTTGAACTTGGACCAAAGAATGTCGAGCGCGACTGTTATCCAGCTTCTGCTTTAACTTAAGATCGTTCTTGATATAATTGACATCATGAAAAAAGTAGACAAACCCTGGGGGTATGAGCTAATCTGGGCGCACACTGACAATTATGTTGGCAAAGTCTTGCACATAGAGAATGGTTTTTCTTTGTCTCTGCAGTATCATAAGGTCAAAGAAGAAACAATAATGGTGAAGAAGGGCGTGCTCACACTAGAGGTTGGTGGTGAGGAAAATAGAAATTTTCTTACGCTAGGTGAAGGCGACGTTTACCACATACAGCCGGGTTTAATTCACAGGATGTCTGCACTGCACGGTGAAGTCGACGTCTTCGAGGTCTCAACACCAGAGCTTGATGATGTCATTAGATTGGCTGATAACTACGGAAGAGTTTAATTTGAAACAAATAAAGGGGCGCTTTCTATTATGAACAACATGTTAGATCCAAATCTTAAGCTCTGCTTTGTCAAGAGAAATTTTGCCTGGTTTACATCATGTCCGATCGCTTATCAGCGGGGTGACGATTGGGATGATGCTCCCTATGAATTCAGCGCTGGTGATCCTTACACGTTTCACGAGACAAAAGACGGGAAAAAGCAGTCTCATACTGTCGTAAAAGTCTTCTGGGAAGCGTCATACATCACGCCTGACATGCTTGAAGAAAAATCAAGTTGGTCTGCAAAATCAATTAATCGAGGCAATGTTCCATGGCTCAGTGCATCCCCATGGGCCGATCAAGAGTTGTCTCCCATTCATTCTGGTACTGCACTTGGTGATTTTATCAAGCACATTAAAAATGCAGGAGGTGAAGTGTACACACCTGCGTGTGAAAATCTGTCCTTGACTACGTCTGAATTAGCCAGAGAGACGCCTGTTGAGGAAAAGAAAGATCGCGCTGAGAGCAAGAGCAAGCCTAAGAAAAAGAAGAAGTCAAGGTAGTCTAGTTATTTCGACCACTAGTTCACTACATTCTTTTTTTCTGATGACTCTGTGCCACGTGCACTTTTTAATAATGTAGGTTTCACCCGGTACCATCAGCAGGGGTAGTTCATTGTCTCTTTGAAAATACCACCCATCACCTTTCAGTACACGAATAGATCGGTCCTCTGCATCGCGGTGCCAGATCAGTTCTTCAGTGTGTGCTGAAGCTTTAAAAGTTCTAATCTTAATATTTTTGTCAACTTCCCTTTCATCAAAGGGAAGCATCACCACCAGCCCGGTATATTTCTACCAAAAAACTTAGTAGATCTACAAGCCCAATAGCCAGGTTTTGTTCTGTCTTTTTTATTAGCACAGTCGTGCCTGTTTCCAAAAGATTTTCTTCTTTTTCGAGCGGCGTCGGAGTCTCCCATAGCGTCTGGCATTGACGATCCAAAAGAAACTTTTTTCACATTTCCTGATTTTGGGTCCCTAACGTAAACGTGTGCTTTTCCACCTGAGCTTCGTTTGGGTTTACCTAGTTGGACCTCGCGTCCACGGTACTTCGCTTCGCTTAAACTATCTTCTTCTTTCATGGGAAAGTCGAGAGGCACTATTTGACCCTCATACAAAGCCCATTCTCCGATGTTAGATTCAAGTAAATCTCTTTCAAAATCGCTAGTGGGTTCATATGAACCGAGCGTGTAAAGCGCCCTAGCTTCTCTCATGAGAGAGAAGTATTTCTCAGATCCAGCTCTGTAGACAGGTTTGTCAAAAGCAACACCTTCCTGCAAGTGCCATCTCACGCCGCTCGAGACCGTCGGTGACTTATTAAGCTGTGCTGAGACACATAAGAATTCTTCTCTGATGATCTTTCGAAGATTGATTTCAGAAATTGACATGTCTATATTTATTGCTCAAGACCCAATAATGTTAAAATTCGTAAAATAACTGTTATACTTAAGATTCTTAAGTGCGGTAGAACCAAGAAGAAAATGAAACACGGCGCAGGCCTTCACATCATCCTGGACGGTTACGTCAAAGATCCAAGCGTTTTCAATGGACCATCTCTGAAGAATGCATTTGAAAAACTTGCTGAAGAACTAGAAATGAAGATCATCATGGGACCGGACTTTCTCGAAGTCGATCTTGATCCTTCAAAGCTTCAGTCAGACGTCTTCCAAGATGAGGGCGGAATCACCGGAATGTGTGTCATCTCCACGTCTCACATGTCCATCCACTGTTGGCCAATCCGCAAGTGTTTCTCAATGGATGTGTTCTCGTGCAAGGATTTTGATGGCAACAAGGCTAAAGAAATTATTTGGGATCTTCTCGGTGTAGAAGAAGGTAACATAGTTGCTGTCAATCGTTATTTTCCTAGACGATAAATTTTTATAATCTCGCGAGTCTTTGTAGTATACTGGGACTTCTAGCCGATCGGCTTTTAAGGAAAGGTACGTATGAACAAGAATCTATTCACAATCGTTTGTTTGTCTGCCGCACTTGTCGCATGCGAGGACAAGAAGGAAGAGACGCAAGGCAGCACTTCTGCTTCAACCGCATCAGCTGGTGGATCACAGGGGCAAGGTGGCTCGACCGCTTCTTCAGGCGGCGCGCCAGGCACGGGTGGTTCGACTGCAACAGCTGGTGGTCAGACCGGTCAAGGCAGCGCGGGCCAGGGTGGTGATGCCAGCACTGCAACAGCTGGTGGCGCAGGCGGTAAGTGACACAATAAAATTGCTCAATTAAGCAGGCCTCGGTTTTTTACCGGGGCTTTTTTGTTTCTAAAGCTAGATACTTACCCATCAAAGGAACGACATGATGAGAATCAAGATTTCACAGCTAAGATCTTTGATAAGAGAAGCTATTGAAGAAAGTGAATTTACTTGGAAAATTGCGAAGGCTGCAAAAGACGGAAAAAAGAAAGTAAAAGTAGGAGATAAAGAATTTCCTGTAAAAATGTCAAAGAAAAAAGCTGATGATATTCTTGACGAAGAAGATGTAGACGAAGGTTCTACGTGAGGCTCATAAAGAACGACAGTTTGTCGTTGTAGTCAAATAGTCGCGGCACAAGGCCATGACCTTGGAACTCGGTTACTCGTGAATCGAAGCGACGTAACGATCAACGTTTATTTAATTCTTCAGCAATAAGTTCAGCGATTAGATTACGTAGTTTTGATTCTTCGATAGATTTTTCTATTCTTTTATCGTCGCCTGTTTTAATTGCGCTGGTAATTTTTCTAAATCGCATTAACATTTTAGAAATATCAGCGGACATGCCAAGTACGGCGGCTCGCGATACGGGTGTAGAAAAAGACGATTGAATTTCTTGTAACTTCATTGCGGCATCATACATCGATTTAACTAAATTGTCGAGTACAACATTACTAGCCGGCGAGACGATCGCTACTTCTTCGCGAATTTTTTTCGTTTTCACTTCTTTTTTCTTTTTGATTTCTTTACGACTGCCCAACTCTTAGACGGGTTTGCAGAGTTTACACGGGCCATCGCCCATTGGTGTTGCGACATGCCTTTTCTTGATCCGGACGATGCCCAAGCTGCTAAACCTTTTTTGTATTCTGATTCTACAGAACCCGGAGTCAGACCTCTCTTTTTCGCTTTTTTCTTTAACGTAGCTTTCGTTTTTGCGCTTAATTCTTCTTGTAGTATTTCGTTTATTAATTCGGCGATGAGTGGCAACAAGTTATTTTCTTCTATCGATTCACGCTTAGCTGATTTTGAATCAGATCGAGGTTTATTTTCCCACCCGGGTTTTTCTCTTTCGCCTTTTTCCATTTTTTCGCGACGATTATAAGCCCTTTGTATTCTTTCGGGATCGCCACTCTCAAGGTCAGCTTTAGTCATGTCGAGTTGTTTATCCCGTTTGCTACCTTCAGGTGCTTTATACTGTTTTGGGTGTTTATTTTTATTTTCTACTAAAATTTTTTGCACCATTGTTCGTATATCACTAAGTGTGCTTAAGATCATGTCGTTCATAACTTTAATTATACTTTAACAAGAAATAAAAACTTTAATTGAACAGGTGAAAAAGTCTATGTACAATACTTTCAAGAGGTTTTATATGTCAAATGATAGTTTAGAAGAAAAAACATTACAAGAAGAGACGAAGACAAACACGCAGAGACAAGAATTGCTTTGCAGAGTTGTCGACGTTGAACTTTCTCTTCTCACAGCATTTAAGCGATTTGTCGAGGAAGAAAAATCTTCGCTTGAAGACATGATGAATCTTGCAAGAGAAGAACTCTCTAAGATGGAACTATTCGCACCTAAGGTTACTGACGATACATCTGATGAAGTTCAAATAGAATCAGTCTGACCTAGTATAACTATGCACACCTATGTCAAGGGATTTTGTGATAGATACGCGTGTGTTGGCAGAAAATTCAAGCATGTTCGTTTAAGAAGATACAATGACAACGGACCAAACTGAATTACTAAATGTAGATGCTACCGTAAAGATCGATGCATATCGTGTCATTGATGTTGCAGTTGAGAATGCTATTAGTTATGGCTACTCAAGAGCTTTTAAGTACACTGATAGCCCAACAAAAGATCATATCATAGATGAAATTCATAGAAGTGTGATGAATAATCTCTGCGATATCTTAAAATTTGACGAGTGAAGAGAAGAAGACAAGATTTTAGTGTTAATTTTTGTCTTGGCGACTTAGTCAAGGGAGATTTTGACAATGATTTTATCTATACATTTTCAAGAGCTGCAGAGACTCAACAGGGATCTTTTTGCGGCGACGGACCTAAATTTTGCAGAAATGATGTGGGATTGGTCATCGGAATAATCTCAACACCAGAATCTTTTTATTCATCAGGATTCTGTAAATTATTATTTAACTCAGGAGAAGTCGGTTGGTTACCACATCGCTGGCTGATTAGAGTGGATGATGTAAATAAAACTTCTAGAATTTTTAAGAGTATTCGCGCGAGCAAAAAGTTAAAGAGTAATGTTTAAGCAAATCGACAGGGACAAGACAGCGCTGGAAAGACAGCGCTCAGAACGCTTGACATGTTATGACACAATTGCTCAGGTCTATCTGTGCAAGCAATCACCCAAGAGTTAAGTTAGGCTCATTGATCTTCACACCAGCGTGAGTTTGCTTCATAATTATTTTCTATCAATGTTATAATTTTTAAACTAATGCGATAGTATTCAACAACATGAAAGACAGATTTACCGGAATCAAAAAGTTGTATAGTAACGAAGACGTTGCACGCCTCCGCGGAAAAACCAGGGTAGAACATACCCTAGCAAGATTAGGCGCAGAAAGGCTTTGGAAATTGATAAATGAAAAGCCTTATGTTCACGCTCTAGGAGCATCAACAGGTGCTATGGCTGTCCAACAAGTAAAAGCAGGACTGGATGCGATCTATCTTTCTGGGTGGCAAGTCGCAGCTGATGCTAACTTGTCAGGAAACACATACCCAGATCAAAGCTTATATCCCGCAAACAGCGTTCCATCCATCGTAAAAAGAATCAATAGTGCGCTGCTAAGAGCAGAACAAATTGATCACGCAGAAAACAAGAACAGCGATAAACACTGGTTAGCTCCGATTGTAGCAGATGCAGAAGCAGGATTCGGAGGACCCTTGAACGCTTTTGAATTAATGAAAGCTATGATTGAAGCCGGCGCAGCTGCAGTACATTGGGAAGATCAACTAGCATCTGAAAAGAAGTGCGGTCACCTCGGAGGAAAAGTCCTCGTTCCAACATCACAATTTATTCGGACTCTTACTGCAGCTCGTTTAGCAGCTGATGTCATGGATGTTCCCACCGTGATCATTGCACGAACAGATGCAGAGTCTGCAAATTTAATCACAAGCGATGTTGATCCATACGATCATGACTACATCGAAGCAGGCAAACGTACACCCGAAGGGTTCCATTACCTCTGCAGGACAGGAATGGAAAGATGCGTTGCGAGAGGTCTAGCATATGCTCCTTACGCTGACATGCTCTGGATGGAAACTTCAACACCTGACCTAGAAGAAGCAAGGGTCTTCGCGGAAGGCATTCATGCAAAATTTCCAGGTAAACCTTTAGCATACAATTGCTCGCCGTCTTTCAATTGGAAGAAGAATCTTGACGATGCAACCATCGCAAAGTTCCAAAGAGAACTTGGAGCCATGGGCTACAAATTCCAGTTCGTGACATTAGCAGGATTCCATTCACTTAACCATGGAATGTTCGAACTAGCTAGAAAGTACAGAGATCATGGAATGTCTGCTTATTCAGAGCTTCAACAAGCGGAATTTGATTCTGAACAGTTTGGATACACTGCTACAAAACATCAACGTGAAGTTGGAACAGGTTACTTTGACGAGGTATCAAAAGTAATCTCAGGTGGTAATTCTTCAACTCTAGCGCTTAAAGAATCAACAGAAGCACGCCAGTTTGATAAGTAATAGCATGAGACTATTAAAGGGATTATCAACAACACTATTTGTCGCTACAGCAGCAGGTTGCATAACTCAACTCGGCACTGTGCCGCTTCAAGACGACAATGAGAAATCTGTAGATAAATCTTCAGTTTCTCCCGCGCATCAAGAAGAGAAACAGAGCTTAGATGACTGTGGTTATCAAGAGATAGTTGTTGATAATCCTGATAAAACCAAGACTATCATTGTCGTACCGCTCGAATGTGTAGACGAACCTGTAGATATTGTTTGCGATCCTGATCTAGAAGATCCCACTAAACAATATGAAGTTGGTGCTACAGAAAAGATTAATCTTTGATGTACAGCCACCGCATAAATGCAGAAGCTAGAGCAAGTCCAAGAAAAATCTTAAATAATAACTCGAGAAACACGTCGAACAAATTTTGAAATATCTTTTCCAAGTTCATGTAAATATGTAATAATCAAGACATGGTCGCTGTGGGTGATTTAGTTCTTTATCCTAAAATTTAGATGAACAAATTATTATGACTGTAGTTAGAGTCTCATCTAATGATGTCTATCAACTCTGCAACCTCTTGTCCTGCGACGGCACGATGCTAAAAGAAATTTGGATAGGCTGCCTTCAAATTATTTTCTGAATAAAGACATAATCTTAAAAATCTTTAATGTTTTTTAGGACTAAATCTCTCTGTGTTAGACATACTTAAAGCTCGGAAGACGCACGTATGTCATCCCGAAAAGAAGAACTTGTTGAGCAGCTTGAGATCATCAGTGCTCAGATAAATCAATTGAGAAAAATTGCTTCAAAAAACAGCAAGGAAGCTAAAGAAAAATCTCGACTGATGAAACTCATGACCGCGTTGATCATCGAACTAGACTCCTTGAAAGATCCCGAAGATTCAGAAGATTAATTTGATTTTACTGAGTGTACTTTTGTTTCTTCAAAGCGTTTAATAGACTACATGACTAATCTTGAGAAACCGATTCCTAGAAATTTATTTTTAGCGCAACAAGTCGACCAAGACACAATGAACGTGCTATCAAAATCGATCTTGGAGATTCGTGAGCACGACGTGCATCTTGAAGGGTATTTTAAGTTACACGATTTAGAATATAAGCCGAAGCCCATCATTATACACATCGACTCGTATGGTGGCGCAGTCTATCAGTGTTTTGGTCTGCTGTCTATCATGAAGTCAAACGGAACACCAGTCAATACTGTTGTTACAGGATGCGCCATGTCTTGTGGATTTATGATCGCAATTCACGGCGCGCATCGATCAATTCATAAGTACGGCACAATGATGTACCACCAAGTGAGTTCGGCTGTTTGGGGGAAAGTTGCAGAGATGGAAGAGGATTTAATTGAAACTAAGCGCCTTCAGAAACAAATTGAAGAGATGACACTCGGTAACACAAAGATCACTAAAGAAAAATTACAAAAGGTCTACAAGAGAAAGCAGGACTGGTACATCGACGCAAAAAACGCGCTCAAATGGGGCTGTGTCGACGAGATTGTCTAGCAGCTATCTATTAAATTCTCTTAATTAAGACGTGGTTTTTTGTGTTCTATTTTTTAGATTTTTTCATGGTTCCATCAATGCTCAGCGTTCCAATGAATATAAAAAACGCAGTTGAGACAATGAAGAAACCAGCTGCTAATGTTAAAATCATGCATCTTTATTTATTCTGCGGATTTTAAATTGACAATTTTAGATGCAAGTTTTTGCATGGGCATTGTAGATTCTATCTATCTTAAAAAATGTATTAACATCTAATAAGACGCAGGATGCTTCATATCTACACTTAATTAATATATTATATGCGCAGGTGAAACTGAGGATGAAGCCCTCAGAAGTAACCCACTTATCTTGCTATGACAACGACCCAATTCCCAGAAAATCTAAAGAGTAGAGAGATCTTCATCTTTGATCAGATCTTGGCAGGCAATTTTGAGGCGATGTGGACCGAGATCACCCACTACGTAGATGGTAAAGAAGTCAAACTTCACGTAATGGAAGACGCGCTCTTTGTGGGTGGTGTCCGAGTCAATGTGTCTGCAAATCTTGAGCAAAAAATTGCTGATCTTTTCGACGCATCTCTGCCCACCGCGATGGTAGCTGACATGATGTACTTATCTGCCATTAGAAAAATTGGGCCGTGTCCAATGCCTATCTCATCTACTGTGAGCGCAATGACTACTCATTCTAATGCTGTAACAAAACAGTTGACCTCACAGATAGGTCTTGCATCTACTACCGGCAAGCACTGGATTTTAGACAAGAAGCTTGAACTTAATCCGAAAAGAGCGTGTAATTACGGCTGGCACTTCACGGGCCCAACATACAAGGGAATTAAGGGGTATCCTGCTGCATCGAAGATCGCAAGCAAGATTGCAAATGTGATTCAGCCTAACGCGATCGCCCACGATGCCCTACACACAGATTACTCTCAAGTGTGTCAGCTAGTTTCTCAGCGCTGTTGGATCAATGGCTCTGAGCAGCGCTTCTCTGATGTCGTAAAAGATCCACAACTTGCCAAGCTAGTATCACATACGGGTGCTCTTAAATTCGACAGACAACCCGGTACTGCACTCTACACAGGATGCAAGCTCACGCTGCCTTTTAGAATTCCTGCTTCTTGTCCCGCTGTATAGGTGAACCATGCCAACGTACGACTACGGTTGCTTAGTTTGCAACAAAGAGTTTGAAGTTCAACAATCAATTAAAGACGAAAAGGGTGCTGAGTGTCCGCACTGCAAGACATTCTCCTGCAATCGCCTCATTTCTAAGGGAACTTCTTTCACTTTGAAGGGAACTGGGTGGGCCGCAGACAACTATACGTCTTCTAAGACTTAGATCACACAAGAAAAATTAGCTTGTAAAGAACTAAAGACTTAGATTAGTATTGCTAATATCTGGTGGAAAGGAAACAAACCAACAGATAAGACACGCAACGGAAGTCGTATCGGTGGCAGACATCAATCTCATAAATTGAAGGAGAAATCCCCTTGTGGGTTCGAGTCCCACCCGTTGCACTAAAAACGAGGATATCATGATCCGCTTTCTCGGAAAGATTCCTAATAAATGTACGGTAGCTTTTTCAGGTGGAGTCGATTCCGTCGCAGTAGTCGACTTTCTATTGAATGGTAAAAAACAAGTCGACCTGGCTTTCTTCCATCACGGCACGAAGACATCGGATGAAGCTCAGTTTTTTGCAGAATGTTTTGCTTCCGAACGAAACCTGAATCTTCGCATCGGAAAGATCACTCGAGAAAAGTTGCCCGAAGAATCGCAAGAAGAATACTGGCGAAACGAACGGCATAAGTTCTTCGCCACCTTCGACAAGCCTATCATCACTGCCCATCACCTAGATGACGCAGTTGAGACCTGGATCTTCACGTCCCTACATGGTGAATCACGATTGATTCCATACACAAGTGGAAATGTGGTTCATCCGTTCCTCATCACACCGAAAGCCGAGTTTGTTTCTTGGTGCGAGAGGAAGAACCTGAGATGGATCGAGGACGGTTCGAACTGTGATCTGCGGTTCATGCGCAACCTGATCAGGCATCGAATCGTGCCTGAAGCCCTGCGAGTCAATCCAGGCTTGCACAAGGTCATCAAGAAGAAGTACCTCGATCTTTAAGAAGCTTTTGTCCTTAAGAGTTCAAACACTTCACGTGGAACTTTTGTCTTAGGATCATCACCCAAAGAAAGACAATTTTGACTTGCAAACTGAGTCAAACCACTTAAAGTGCCCGGGCCCCAAACGCCGTCTATGCTCTTATCATACAGACAAATCTTTTTTAAATATTCTTGTGCTTCTTTAAGCGAATTTTTATCCCATATTACAGAGTCATCCTTGTTTGGTTTAGCAGCGTCGATTGTCTTCATGAATAGTTGAGATTCTGATTTTCTTCTGCTCAGCAGACCTTTGTTGACCTTCATGACACCACCGACGCGAAACTTGCACCACGCTTCTAACTTCGCAGGAACGCTAGCAAAATCTCTTGAATTAACAGCCTTTTGCACGCCCGTGTTGACGATTCCTCCTTCGCCTGTGTTAAAGATGAAACTAACTAGCGCGTCGAATTGGTTCTGGTTGAGGGGCACAGTTATGTGTTTCTTGACAGCGCTTTCGAATCGCTCTACGTCTTTTGCGAGAATAACCAGTGCTTGTTCTTTTGTGATTTCTTGATAATTTTCACCCGGGAGAATAACGTGTCCCACTCCGATTGTGGGCTTGCCGGCCGGGCAGATGTAACGCTTAAGCACCAATCCTTCCCATTTTGTGATGTGTTCTAGACCATGTGCGGAGATTTTTAGATGATCATTCATATTACTAATAAATATCTCTTTTGCAACTCAGCGACCCGTTGTTGTATAAATCTTAATACAGTATGTCTATCGACAAAAAGATGCTGAGAGTGGCAGCGCTCGCGGCTTTGCAAAATGACGAGAGGGGCAATGACATTAGGACTTTCTTTCTTGGTTGCGTCGGCCTAAGAAATGATGGCGTTCTTGTTGCCTCAAGAAATGTTGCATCACGCGATGTAGCTCTGAGCCACCATGCTGAAGCGCGTCTATCGCGCAAACTTACGCCCCGCTCTGAAGTCTGGGTGGCACGAATTAGAAAAAATGGCGAGTGGGCCATGGCAAGACCATGTTCAAGTTGTCAAAGCAAATTACGTATGGCGGGTGTCTCCCGAGTCGTATACACTCTTGCGCCCGATGAGTGGGGCGTCATAGATTTAAAGGAATCAAGAAGATGAACATTTTAATATTAGATGATGACGCTGTGCGACATCAAGCATTTGACAATTATTATAGAGCATACGCACCCATAACACACACTTACCGCTACAGCGACTGCATTAAGAATCTAAAGCTAGGCGGTTGGGATATCGTACATCTTGACCACGACTTGGGTGAAGAAATTGGCGATCCTGACATGAGGGTTGATGGTTGGGGCAAAGCAGTGCAGTTCAATGGGCTCGACGTCGTAAGATGGCTGGTCGATCGGGTAGACGAACCGCTTGCACTGAAAATCATAGTTCATTCCATGAATCCGGCCGGTGGACAAAAGATGTATGATGAGCTATGCCACGCAGGCTTTGATGCAGATTACATTCCGTTTGTCGAGGTTTATTCAAAATTTCTCAAATGAAAAAAGACAATATCATCTCTCTAGTTGATCGACTTGAACGCTGGCGTCACGTCTACACTTCACCAAATGGTGAATTTAATGTCACAGTTTCATCTCGCGGATACTTAAAGGTTTCATTCAGGGAGGATCAGAAAGATACTATCTGTCTTGATTTCTTTGAATCTGTGAGATTTATGTCTGAAGTCTCAAAAGGATTTGAGATGATTGTGATGGATGCAAATTGACGCGTAGAGAAATTATAAAACTATAGGGGTTCACGCCTCAAAAAACAGTAATTAATTAAAGAAAAAAACATGTCTAACAAGAAGAAAAACAACTTTTACAGCCACAAACTTCAACTCAACACTGACAGCTTAGCTTACGCGCCCGATGAGGAGCTTCGAAGTCTTCACGACTCTCTTCAGCGCGAGAGAGACATGACGCTCCGAGAAGATCATGATTCTCGTAGTGTTGAAGACTCTATCAGCTACGTACAGCGCGAACTTAGCATCAGAGAAAAGCGTCGGTGCGCTCATGCAAGCTATTTGAAACTTAGCGGCTACGTCGAGCTCGCTGAGGAGACACAACAACACGCGGTGCCTGCTCCTGCAGATCAAAATAACTAAATTATTGAAAGTAGCTTATGGATAGTATCATTCAAGATTATCTTAAAGACTTAAAATCTTTTTCACTACTCAAACATCCTGAAGTCGTAACTCTTTTTAAAGATTATGTCGAAGGTGATTCTGCGTCTGCAAAAAAAGCAAAGAAAAAGCTAATTGAAAGTAATCTTCGACTAGTCATATCAATTGCCAAGAAGCACAAGGGGCACAACATTCCTCTTGAAGATCTTATTCAAGAAGGTAATTTAGGCTTACTCAAAGCGATTGATCGCTTTGATTATAAACGCGGTTTTAAGTTCTCTACTTACGCAACTTGGTGGATTAAGCAGGCCATTTCTCAGCATATACTTAAAAGAAAAAGAATGATTCGCCTGCCGGCACATGCTGCATCAGTACAGAAGAAGATCGTACAAGCTGCAGATGAATATCGCTCAATGATGGGCTGTGAACCTTCAAATGATGAATTGTTGGACTTGATCGATGCGTCTGAGACTGTTGTGAAGGCGACCATCGCTTCAGGAAGAAACACTGTATCTCTTAATCAAACTTTGTCTTCTGATCCTGATTCAGGCACCATAGACGAAAAGATTAAAGATGAAGATGAAAATGTCAATCCTTTTCACGTCACTTCTTCTAAGGAACTCTTATGTATTGTGCAAAAAGTTCTTCAGACGCTGTCAGAAAAAGAGTCTGCAATTTTGCGATTGAGATTTGGTCTTTTTGACGAGAACATGGACACTACAGACTATGTAATTAACGAATCAGACATAGATAACCTTTTAAATTCTAAAATGTAAATAGATGCGCTACATAGACTTTTTTTTAATTGTGTCAAATTTTCTTACGCTGACATTGTTAATCATTCTTAAACATAAAATTAATAAACAATTAAAAGAAATTGATAGTGTACGTGAATGCTTGACAAAGCGTAAAGATGTTGAACATGACTACATGCAATCGTTGATGACAAGACTGGGTGACGTTCAACGTACAAGATTTTCAAATTATTTTAAAAATCACGGAGATTAAACTTGAATCAATTATATTGTAAAAAAGAAAAATCACAATATGCCACTGTCACAGAAGATGGAACTAATTATAGAGAAATCGCTGACATGATGACCACGATCGGCTACAAAATGAATCATTCTTCAGCAAGAAATTACGTATTGCGTGTCATGAAAAAATTTGCGCATGCAATCACCAAGAATTGGAATATTGATCTATCAGAAGACAGACTCGATCAAATCATCAAAGATCCTCAATTTCAAGAGGGCATTAGTGATATTCTTCAAGAAATTGAAGCAAATAGAAAGCTAAATCAAGCGGAGATTAACGCAAAATGAGACTGCATCAAAGAAGTATTTCAAAAGTCACGTTGCTTAATGTTCTTAAGCGAAGAAAATCGGATCTAAAGAGATTCTTAGCAGAAACTGGAATTGTTACATATGAACTACTCAAGTCACGATGTAATTCAATGGGAGTAATCCCGCCAGAAGAGAGAGAATTTCTTGACACAATTGAAGCAGATTACACTGGTACCGCTTCAGTGTCTTCACCTGCTGAAGGCTTGATCGTTCTGGATCCTCCAAAGATCATTAATGAATTAACTGGTAAAGAAGTAGAAATGCCGCAGATCGATCCTTTGGCAGAGCTGCCTGAGCCTGTCTTAGATGAGCCGAGCGCAGATACCACAAACGAAGAGAATTCATCTAAGAAAAAGAAAAAGAAGTAAGTTGCAATCGCTCGACGTCACATGTTAAATTTGACACATGACGACAGTTATCGATATTCTCGAAGCTCTTGAATCTGACAATTCACGTCTCTTCAAAGAGGAAATCTTAGAGGTCCATGGCAAGAATAAACTTCTCCGTGAGGTCTTCAAGATTGTTGGTGATCCATACACAAATTTTTACATCAGTAAGTTCAAGATGCCCAAGGCCGAAGGAAATGGCGCCGACGATCTTGTTCTAGAACATTTCCTAGAGGATATCCACGAAAAACTCTCCACCCGCAAAGTGACCGGCAACGCAGCGAAGGACCTTGTAGCTCGACTATTCGCTGACATGACAGGACCGCAGCAGAAGTGGTGCCAGCGCATTCTACTCAAGAATCTACGATGTGGTGTTTCGACTACTACAGTAAACAAGCTGTGGCCGGGAACAATCGTCGGTTTCTCTGTGCAGCTTGCAGAATCTTTGAAGACTCGGCACGAACTAGGCAAGGGAATCATCATCGAAGATGAAATCACTTATCCGGCTAGAATCGAACCCAAGCTCGACGGACTCCGCTGTATTGTGGTAAAGAAATCCGGTGAAGTTACAATGTTCACTCGAAGCGGCTCTGTCCTCGAGACGCTGCCTCGAATCAAGTCTTACATCGAATCAGCACCTTGGGACAATTTTGTCCTTGATGCCGAAGTGATGGGTGCAGACTGGAATGAGACGGCCTCTGTTGCGATGTCTTATAAACGTGGCAAAGATGACTCGTGCATGTTTCTCCACGTCTTTGACGCTATGACGTTTGACGATTGGCGCGACCAAGATTCTACGTTAGATCTGCAAGATCGTATTGAACTTGCTGATGAACTTGTTTCACAAGTCAACAATGCCTGCGTGGTCACTGTCCCCGGCAAGACTGTCAACAATCTAAAAGAACTTCTTGAGTTCTATAATGATTCTATGGAAGATGGTTACGAAGGTATCATGTTGAAAGAACTGAACGCGAAGTATGCGTTCAAGCGGTCTAAGGCAGTTCTCAAGATGAAACCGGTCACCACCTACGAGGGTGTGATCGTGGGTCACTACCTTGGAAATGTGGGTTCTAAGCGAGAAGGTCTTTGGGGCGGTTTCAATGTAGTGATGCCCAATGGCGTGGTGACACGTGTGGGCGGCGGTTACACCGACGTTCTGAAGGCAGAGATTGGAATTGAGCCAGACATGTACATCGGTAAAATTGTGGAAGTGGAAGGACAGCCCGACCCGCTTACTGACGATGGACTCACTCGTGACGGCAAGGTCCGTTTCCCGGTATTCGTCAGGTTCCGTAGTGATAATGACGTTGATAGTAAGGTCGTTCAGGCAGGACGTAATTATCTCGACAGAAAAGATGTCTAAGTTATTGCAATCATTAGAAAAAACAATTTTGCAATATTGCGCGAGGACGTGTTAGTATATGAATATGTTCAAGGCTTGCCAAACCGATTTCAACCTGGACCGTCACCTGGTGTCTTTCCTGCAGGACTCCCCCTTCTTCGCGGAGCTCTCTCGACACATCACCAAGATTCCGACGGAAGACATGCCCACGGCGGCTGTGGCCTTCGATCAGAAGCGCGACGACCTCGTGCTCTATTGGAACCCACAGTTCTTCTCGAGCCTCTCACCGCGAGAGATTCGGGGTGTTCTCATCCACGAGTTCTACCATCTCGTGTTCGGGCACCTGTACGGTCGCAAGCGCACTCCTCCGCAGCTGTGGAATATTGCTACTGATCTAGCCATCAATTCCATCATCCTCGACCCAAATCGCGCCGGCTCGAACCACTTGGAAGGTGAACGGCTTCTACCCGACTTCGCTCTTGTTCCTGGCAAGGTTCTCAAGCATCCCGAGGGTCGCGAATGGTCCGAGGACGAGAAGGCTTCCATGAAGCTCTCTCAGATCATTGCTGAGCTTCCGCCCATGCAAGCTTCAGAGTGGTACTTTGAGAAGATCTACGACAAGACCAAGGACGACCCGGACTTCGAGGATGCGATGGATTCGATCGGTTCCATGGACGACCATGGAGGCTGGGACCAGCTTCCCGACGAGGTCAAGGAGTACGTGGAAGGAAAGGTCAAGTCGGTCGTCGAGAAGGCCGTGAAGACCGCTGATTCTCAAGCTAACGGCTGGGGTAACATTCCCAGTGAGCTGGTCGAATCTATCCGAAAGTCGGTGTCAAATGTCATCAATTGGCGCAAGGTGCTTCGACAATTTGTGGGTCAGCTAGTTCGAGGAGGTCGGACCAGCACGATGAAGCGCATCAACAAACGCTACCCTTACATTCATCCAGGCACGAAGCGTGGCTACGAAGCAAAGCTTCTCGTCGCCATCGACCAGTCGGGTTCTGTTCACAACGAGATGCTTGCCGAGTTCTTTGCCGAACTTGGAAGTTTGACCAAGAAAGTCACCATCGACGTCCTACCCTTCGACTGCGACGCTGACGTTCGAGATGTCTACGAGTGGCGACGCGGTTCGAACGTCGCAGCTAAGCGGCTCCGAGCCGGAGGCACTGACTTCAATGCTCCCACTGCAGTGGTCAACGATCCCAAGAACCGCGGCCGCTGGGACGGCATGCTCATCCTCACCGACGGAGAGTGCAATGCTCCCGGTCCGTCTCGAGTCAAGCGCGGTTGGGTCCTCGGTCGAGGTTGCAAGCTCCACTTCAACACCTCCGAGCTGACCATCTCGATGCAGGACGGCGGAGAAGCTAAGGGTGCATGGCGCTGATCTAAGCCGCCCAGATTAATCCCTTAAATAGGGGCGAGGTTTTTTACCTCGCCTTTTCTGCATTTATTCCTGCTGTTCAGGAGTTGAAGCAGGCGCTTCTTGAGCAGCCTCTTGAGCGTGAGCCCGAGAATTCACCATGTCAGTCATGTCTTTCTTGATGAATTCTGCAGCTCCTAACTTTACGTAATAGTTCTTTATCGATTCTTCTTCTACTGACCGCAAAGAACTCATGACGTTGTTGAGAACTTGGTGTCCCACATCGCATGACTCTTTTGTGATCTTGTCAGAAGATAGCAAATTCTGCAGTTCAGCGCTTTGAGTGCTGACGAATCTCTGAATGTACAGCAGCGTATCTTTAGCGCAAACAGCATAGGCTTCGAGCTTCTTTAACTCTTCGACGTGCTGATTAAGTTCATCGCTTCTCTTTGCAAGTAATTGGCTGTAGAAATCATTAAGGGTAGACATATGGGTTAAAATAATGTCAAAAAAAGAAAAGTAAAAAGCCTCGAAACAACTTCGAGGCCCTAATTTAATTTTACCTATCTTTTAGATTTATTTATTTTTTCTTCTTTTTCTTCTTGCCAACATTTAATGTTTTTGGATAACCTTTTTGACCCGGCTTCAGCGGCGGCTTATTTGCGCGTCGGCGGGCGTGAATGTTACGCCAGAGACTTTCGTCTAGATCTTCTTCTTTTGCTTCGTAATCAACAAAACCTTCTTCAAAGCCATCTTCAAGATCATCTTCGTCACAATACATATGCATCTTTGGTTCCATATATGATAAAACCTGATTTAAATTTTCATATGCTGTTGTGACGTGAGCTTGAACCCAAGCAGGAAGTTGATCATCATTATCTAACATGTCGCAGAGCATGATAGAAATTTCTTTTACTCTATGCAGCTGAGATTTTGCCATTAAACCTTCAGCATCGTTTGCATGACCATCTTCATGTCCATGCAAAAAAAATTCTGAATCATCTTCGTCGTCTAGGTATTCGTCGTAGTGTTCAAAGTTGTGGTCATCACTAAGGTTCGAAGCTGCAGCTTCGCTTATTAATTTTCTTAATTGCTTTGCTGTGAGTCTCATGTAATTCCTTGAAGAAAAAATATAATCTTGACATAAATATACAGCCTACTAAGTGTTTAGGCTTGTTTTAACGCTAACTGTGAAGAATAAAATTCAATGTAAAAAATTTAACAAAGGAGACATGTTAGTCGTAAAAACTTTTGATGGACGCAACGCGCACGTCTGGTCGATGTCTTACGTGCCCAATCCAGACGTGGATATAGTAGACAGTCTTGAGGATGGGGACGTGTGTTTGTGTATATCTCATAGCCCGTATTTTAAGGGTTATGCGATTGTGTTGACACACAATGGATTTTTAGGTTACGTGCATGAAGACTGCCTTAAAGACATTAATGAGTTATGTGTCGTGTGATTATTTTAACGTCTGGGTATTTGATCTTGAGGCGACTCACGGCGTCTATATTCTTTTGGCTGTCGTCAAAAAATTCTACAATATTAATCCCCTCATTTATCCTAGTCTCGATGTAATCAGCTTTGGCTTGAGGATCTGAGCTACCTAGTGCAACTATTTGTGACACAGGAAGTTTGGCATCATTAAGAAACTCTTGTATCGGTGCAGCGTCCCCTCGCGCCGTTAAAATAACAGCTTCACCACCTGCGGTCAAAACATTGCGAAGAATTTTTACAGTCCACTTGATCTCTTTGGGATTTATGAGCTTAGAAAAGTCGCTGTAGTCAAACTTATCACCCATTCTAGGCTCGTACACGGCGTATTCACCGGGTGTTAGATCGAACTGTCTACCTAAAGCGTCTGACACATGGATCAATGATGAAGTCTTCACTAACGTATCATCAAAGTCAAAAACACGAAGTTTTCTAAGGGTTTTCTTGACTTCTTTTTCTATTGATTCTCTAATGAATTTTCGAAGAAGCGTAGCAGACATGTTTCTTTAAATAACTAATTAAATTGTAGATTTTATCATTTTAATTTTACAAATTATTCTGGTTGAATTCCATAAACACTATGACAAGGTTGGACGTCATTCAGGAGAGATCTTGCGGAGAGTGCACTAAATGCTGTGAAGGCTGGTTGTCTGCCAACATTCGCGGACACGAGATGCATCCAGGCAAGCCCTGTTTCTTCTTGGCTGACGGCAAGTGCACTGACTATGAAGCGCGGCCCAATACGTGCAAAGTCTACAACTGCGCGTGGAAGACTGAACCTGAAGTGTTTCCGGCGTGGATGAGACCCGACAGAATTGGCGTGATCATCAGCAAGATTGTGTTACCGTCTCGTGCTGATCTTTCTCACTACGAAGTCGCTGAAAGCGGTGGTAAGCTCGATGTGAAGACCCTCAACTGGCTTGTTCAGTGGAGTTTAGACAAGAATATCAACCTCTTCTACGAGATCGAGGGTAAACATCACGCAATTGGTAGCCCTGCATTCAAGCAGTCGATGTCTGGGAAGTGACCCACCAATCAGGTGCCTTGCTGAATCGCCACCGAGCGAAACGAACTTTCTCACCGATGTAATAGGCGCGGTACGACGACACAGGGTCTCCTCTATGATACTGTTTGTCTTTAATAGCTATCGCAAAAGGAGTCATGGGAATAACAGGCAGATTTTTCGGAATATTCTCAGCACACCACACAGCAGCATCATGAGCCTTGTGGCGCCTTCCGTAACGTCTTGTATACTCTTCGAAGAGAGACAGCGCGTGCTTTGACAGCCACTTATAGTTTTCCACAGAACTTCTCGTCCACACAGTGCACGGGTGATTGTAGTGAGTTCTCTTCCACGGAGCATCACCGGGTGGGTGAGCAGCACACAGCATTTGTGTGGCTTCTAGACACATTTTTACAACGTGTTTATCGCAGTGGTCCCGCGCCGCCAGATCGGGATCAAGATTGAGAACAAAGATATTCACTTGTTCTATTGTAGGCGAGAGAGAGGTACAATGTACTAACGAGTTAAGTTTTAGAATCATGCGCATAGCAAAGGGCGACCTCGTGGTCGTGAGCAAGAACGTCGAGCGAGGAAACAACACGATGTCTCAATTTAACATCGACAATCAAAAGCTCGACATCTTAAAGCTGGAAAAAGGCAGTATAGGCATCGTGTTAGAAGCACACGAGAGATCCGGCTGGATGTCAAAATATAAAGTGCTATTCGAGTCTGGGTGCTCTTTTTGGCTGTGGAACGAAGAGATTGAACTTGTCAAATGATGTCTTGATTGATATTTGAGTTTAATAAACTGTAAAGAGTGCTTTTCACTGAATCATATAGCGCTTGCTCAAATTCTACATCCACCAAGTCTATCTTATTATTTTCTTTCACAATAAAGTTACCTGACGTATCTATGAAACCTAAAGAATAGTGAATTGTAACTTGACGACTCTCAGGTGTGACTGTAAATTGAGTTATTTTGGCTGTGTCTATAACGACGGTTTGTGGTGTGTTGAGTGTTAATGGCATATATGTTTAGTCGAGTGTTCTTTTGCTCGTCATGCTCCGTGATATGTGCAACAAATTAGAACTGATTTATAACCTCGTACTGGGTCAATTGGAACTGCCGAAAAATCAACTGCTTCGGTTGCTTTTGCTACGGTATAGCTATGCAACAAGTCATCATCTTGCTTCATTCCATGCCCAGGCATGTCTGATGAGCAGATAAAGTCACCAATGTTAATGTTGCCACCTTGGTCCGTGACCAAAATGTGACCGTCACCCAAGCAGAATATACTGTGGTAGTCTCTTAGAGATTCATCGGGAGCACTTGAAAAATCACCTGAATATGCTCCGAACACGGCAGGATCTTTAGCGGTTGACGTTTTTTCGACGATGTACTCTACTTTCTTACTGCCAGCTGCTGACGTAGAGGCACTCACAATTTTTAAAATAGTTCCATATAATTTTTCCGTGCCAGAGTCGATTATCTTTGCATAATGGTCGCCTGTAAAAGCGCCGTAAGTAACTGTCGCACCAGAAAATGTTATATAACCTATATTATCACCATTTCCATCATGAATACCTACAGCATAGTTTGTACCAGTTGATGCATCAGTGCCAGATTGAATATATAATCCATATCTATCTGCATTATTTCCATCATTAAATATACGAGCAGCCCAATTTGCAGAATGATTTGAAATTACATCTAATTTAACAGCTGGAGAGCTTGTTCCAATTCCAACTTTACCGCTTGAAGACGCATTGGATGTACCAAGAACAACTGTATTGTCAGAATTGCCTATACTTACTGTTCCGGCGCCGTTTATTCCAATATTAATATTATCACCATGAATTGCGCTAACACACGTACCAGCTCCAGTTCCATAATTTCCAATATTTATAGTTGTAACTGTTGACCCAGCACTATTTCCTAAATTTATAGCTTGTGTTGCTGCTGAGATGGAAGTCCCTATATTAATAGTGCGAGAAGAGGCAGATGTTCCAATTGCAATAGCTCCAGTACCAGAGTCAAGTGTTAAAGATGATGCGCCTGTTGTTGCTCCAATAGTGACCGTTGATCTGCCTGCGCCGGCGCCGATGTTAATGGTTTGATTATTAAGAGTACTATTACCTGCGTTTCCAATGCTAATCGTATTTGCTGCTGTCGATTGACCGACAGTGATTGTTCCTGTGCCGGATGATGATCCAATAGAATAAGTCGTAGTCGTGGCACCGGTTAAAGATATATTGGCAGTCCCAGCTGTCAGGATTAGGCCAGAAGCCCCGATAGCATTTCCAATGCTCACGAGCGCTTTCCCAGTACCTGTAGCCGATGTTGCTATGTTGACTGTCTGCGTAGCTCCCGACGCGGTCGTACCAGCTCCTATGCTGATCGTATTAGATGCAGTTGACTGACCTATAGTTATTGTGCCTGTTCCGTTCGACGCGCCTACTGTGTAATTGCTACCTGGGGATCCTGTCAAGATGAGATTTGAAGATCCCGCAGAGAGTGAAACTGGGCCGCCGCCCGCTGCACTAAAGACGTCTGTTTGATCAGACGTAAATAATCTGTAGCCGTCGGAGCTAGTGTTAGCAATCTTAAATGCGCCGCCAATTTGCCCTATACTCCAGTGCACAACGTTGGTGTCCCCCAATTTTATTCCTGTTCCATTTGTAATTGTCTTCGAATTAAGAATATCTCCTACTCGAATCCACGCCCCTTCAACTTCTAACGTTGGGTACGTGGTTGCATCTACTGAACCGGACACGTGTAGAGGCGAGTTTTGTGTACCGGTGTTTCTAATACCAACGTTACCAGTAAATGTAGTGCCGCTGACCGTCGCAACGATCGAATCGTCAATAGATAAGGTAGCATCTCCAGATGCTGCGCCACCTGTGAGGCCAGTTCCTGCAATTACAGCAGTGATGTCACCGCTTCCACCACCCCCTGACGCAGTAGACGATATCGTGATAGCACCGTTCGAGGCAGAAGATATAGAGACATTGCTGCCTGCGATCAGATAAGAAGTCCCATCAGAAAGCTTCGTGAGAGAACCGCTGAGACCTGCACCAAATGTTGCAGGCATCTGAAAAGCTGAAATTCCTGCAACTATAAGTGTGTCGCTAGACGAATCGCCAAGCGTGACGTTGCCATCCGTCACAAGTGAGCCAGAAATTTTAGCTGCCCCACCAAAGACAGACTTTGAAGATTCTGAACCCGACACGAAGAAAACTGCATCTGAGCCGAGTCTCGGAAACTGTGCGCTGGGTGAGTTAGAGATGACGACGCTGCCCGTGATGCCTATCTTAGAACTATCGCCGCTTGACCCAGAAATATTGTTCGTTATTAGAGCCATGAGAATTATTCGTCTATTGTATTTATTCTCTAAGAGACAAATAGAGCCACAAAAACAAAAAGGGACAGCTTACGCCGTCCCTCTCTGTCAGTAGCCTAGACTAGTCTCACTCGGCGGGATCGGGATCAACGATCTCTTCGAGAACGAACTTGTACATCTTACCGGTGTGGTTGTTGCGGATGGAGAGGTAGGATTCCTCTTCGATCACGGTCCAATTTCCTCTCTCGTTGCGGAGGTGTAAGTCGCCCGTGTATATGTTGTTCCACCTTGCAGAGGGTGACCCTAAGTTATAGAGTCTGTCTGAAGACGGTAGAACGTTTGAAGCCACCACGCCGTTAAAGGTAACAAGATCGTCAGATGCGTTACCTAGTGTAGTTGAACCTCCAACAGTTAAGTTTCCGGAGATCGATCCGTGGCCTTCTAAAGTTGTCGTCACAGCTGCACCCACGAAGGTGGTCGTTCCGTTGACTGTGACTGTGTCGGCCGCGGCATCGCCGAGAACAGTGTTGCCAGTAGAAGTCAACGTTGTTGTAGAGATACCTCCGTTGTGTGTTGTTTGGCCGGTGAAGGTCGAGGTGCTAGAGGCTAAGACTCTACCAAAAGAGCCAGTAGCTGCTGTGATTGTCGAACTTGGTGAATTTACACCGCC
>Ga0194117_10001596_pt1 | contig 25830 bp, 13 predicted proteins | sample TA2MahsurfametaG_FD_160579 | JGI IMG/M metagenome (GOLD analysis project Ga0194117, IMG submission 160579) | Freshwater microbial communities from Lake Tanganyika, Tanzania - TA2015009 Mahale N1 surface | ecosystem: Environmental > Aquatic > Freshwater > Lake | place: Tanzania: Lake Tanganyika...
GAATGGATCTTTGGCCAGAACCAATGTTTGAAACTCGATATCCGTATTACGCAGAAGATCCAAGACAGATGTGGTCGTATTCTGATTCGTATACCGGAATAGAACTTCCAGAAGAACAATGGTACGGTAGAGAACTTCCAAAACAACGATCTGCAGATATGGATCCAGAACGAAGAAAAACTCATATGGGAAGCGGCTTACTTATGGGATCTCATAGAAAGATCAAACCTCATCGATCCTGGTGGTCCATACATCTTCCAAAAAATATCTTTATATCTCAAAAATTATATTCTCAACTCACAACAGATCTAAGTAATGTCTGGCGACACGGTCATCATAATTACACTAATTTGCCTGGAGATCCGTACGACGGATGGTTAAATTTCTTGAATAATGACCCGATAATTGAACAAGAAATAGATACACTTCTACGTAACACTTCATTCAATCCAGGATAAATTATGGCATTTTGTTGTTGCATAGATCAAAATCAATGTTTGCCTCAATATTATAGTTTATCTCAACAGGGGTTGATTAATCCTGACAATGGTTGGAATATACCAAATAAAGATCCAAATAATATACCTAGAAATCTTCCAATTTCTATTGATTTTAAGTTTGAAGATTCCGAAAACTGTGGAGGAATGAACAACAACTATCAATGGGGAACTATTAATGGCTGTATTACTCTTTCTTCTCAATCCACAATAGAATTTTCTGTTAGTGGATTAACTGAAAGGGAGGATGACCAATTCGATATCTCTAATATATGGTTCGAACTGTCTCCTGATTACTGGAGTCAACTTGTGATTATAACGGCCACACTTGAAGGGCTTGGGTGTGAGATGGGATTTAGATCTGATACTAAAGTTCTGCAATTGCCTGCTGGAACATATCGATATCAATTGAATTCGTATACTAATGATGGGAGGTTCCACAAGAATATGATTCATAGTTTTTCAATAAAAAAAATATAACAATATAAATAATATATGGCCTACGGCGATCCTAATCCTCCCACAAAAGATCCGAATTGCGAACCCGGGCCCTGGATTCCAGGATTAACTTTAACTGAAAAGTATCCGCAACAGGTTCCGACTGCAAACATAGAACTACCAGAACAAACTATTCAAACGTATAAAAATAATTACGTTTCTGTTTATTCTGATCAATATACGAATACTTTAAAAAAGTGGTTTACTGAAACTACTATGAGTTGGATCCGGGGCGACGGTCTTATATACAGTCCAGATCCAGATCCAAACCAAGACTTAGACCCCAAAGACGTATGGAAATGGGATCTCAGTGGAGAAAGTGAATACGGACTGGTTGAACCTCCGGTAAATGAACCAAACTACGATCTTTTTGACTCTAATTGGGCAGCACAGTTTGTTGTTTTCGGTCCAGGCGATGGCATGTCTTGCAAGAGTTTGGATTTAGACTGGTGTTCGTGGTCTCCTACAACCCGACCAAAACGAGGTCCAGACACAGATATACATCAAAATTGTCCTGCACAATCTGCAAAACCCACAGAACCTGAGCCGTCTTATCTAGACTTGTATAAGGCCTATCTGGAAACAAACGAATGCGAAAAAATAGAAAAAGTTTTAGGACCTCAATATTTAGGATGTATATGGTCTGATCCCAAGCATCCATGTAGTTGTAATTGTCCAGAACAAGGAGTTTCTTTTGCAGATTATCTGGCAGCAACCAGAACATATGCCACCTTTTGGGATACTCCTCATTATACCCCACTTCATAGAGCAGCACAGGTGGGCCAACTTACAGATAATATTATCAAAATAAATTTAAGCAAAACAACAAGAGATCTTAAGCTGGGAGACATAGTAAATATAATACAAAAAGATAATATTAAATATGAAAATCCACTTAAAAATAGTGGAAACTGGATGGTGGCTTCTATTACTCACCAATTTAGTCCATATGCAGAATCGGGAACAACTGTAACTTTGATCAGAGATACGAATAATATAAATTTCCAATCTTCAGAAATGGGATGGGAACCTATATATTTGAATGACTGGGAAGAAATAAGTTAATGCCATTACTTAATAATCCAAAATACACCGATTTACCTATTTTTTTAACAAAAAATAGATATACCAATGATTTCAATGTAGTGTTAGATAAAAATACAATACGAGCTAGTATAAAAAATATTATTTTAACTAAAAATAGAGAAAGACCATTTAATACATCCTTTGGAACTCGAATTTATGACAGTCTGTTTTCAACAGAAAAATTAGAAATTTTAGAATATGAAATAATAAACCTAATATATCCTGCCATAGTAAAAAACGAACCAAGAGTAGATGCTCAAAGTTTAAAAGTAAGTTTAGAAGAAAAAATAAAAAATCAAAAAAGGAATTTATTTATTACTCTTGGTATGAAATTAATAAATTCAGATGAAACAGTAACAATAATAATAACTCTATGACCCAAACTCCTCCCAATCTGACTAAACTTAACTTCGCTGAAATTAAATCTTCGTTAACTGATTTTTTAAAAAATCAAACTGTTTTTAATGGATTTAATTTTGAAGGAACCGTTATTCAAACAGTTATAGATTTACTGGCTTATAATACGTATTATTATGCCTTCTATTCTAATATGATTGCAAACGAGGCATTTTTAGATACTGCACGACGACCTACTTCCATCATTTCTTTACTGAAGCCATTAGGATATACTGTACCCGGAAAAAAATCAGCCAGTTCTAAACTAATAATTTATACACCAGATCCAGCTTTACAAAGTCTAGATATTCCTAGATACCGACAATTCATAGTTTCGACGTCTGATGGAAATTATTTTACATTTTATAATATTAATCCGGTATCTTTGATCCAAGGAAGAGCTGCAGACGTCACTGTAGTGGAAGCAAAACAAATTGTAATAGAACAAGATATTACTACACAAATAGATTTAACAAAACAAAAATTTTTAATAAATGACAGTGATGTAGATTTATCTACTATACGAATAGAAGTAAAACCACAAAACGTACCATACTGGGAAGAATGGACCAATGTGAATTTTTTTCCAAACAACGACAGTAATATTTTTTTCATAGACAGATTAGATGATACTTTCGTAATAGATTTTGGAAAAGATAACAACCTTGGAAGATCGATAAAAGCAACAGATCAAGTAAGAATAAGTTATTTAATTACAAGTGGTTCTGCAGCAAACGATTTATTTGATTGGACAGATCCTGTTTTTCAAATACAGAATGCTCTGACTACATCCGGTGGATCTGATGGTCCTGATTTAAATTTAATAAGATTTCTTGCACCAAAAGTTTTTTCTGCACAAGAACGTGCAGTAACCAGTTCTGATTATGCTGCATTATTATTGAAATCAGGATACATTACAAATCTAAACGAAATTGCTATATACGGTGGAGATGAAATGATACCGCCTAAGTATGGTAGAGTTTTTGTATCTTTTTCCGGAGGAATAGGAAATCCTAGAGAAATAATAGAATTTCTCAGAGAAAAAAATATGATTACTGTTATTCCGGAATATATTATTCCTCAAACACTCGATGTAACTTTGAATGTTGAAACAATATTTCCCACAACTTTATCTCAAAGAACTAAACAATATTGGAGAACAAAAATACTAGAATCTTTTAGACAAGAATACAGTACATATTCAAATAAATATTCTTTTAATTTGGAGTTTAACTGGGAAGATTGGAGAAATAGTATTTTAGAAAAATTTCCTATAGTACAGAATCTGGAACACATTAATACGACATATGAGTTTACTTTACAAGATAAACCATTAAATACAATAGATCTATACAATACTGTGTCACGCAGTGCAAATCGACGAGATGAAATAATTTCTACTCAGTTTGAATCAATTACTGGACAACAAATACGATTATCCTGGGATGGTTTAAGCTTAATTGCTGTAAATGAGGATGGAGATCCTATTGTTGATTTCCCTGTTGGTCAAATACTACAAAATCGAATTATTCAAATAAAGAAAATATTTAAAGAACATTTGGCCGTTAGATTAAAATTAAAATCTTTCAATCCTAATATTAATAAAATCAGAACAACAATGAGTAAAATGACTCTTAATCTGACATGAGCTTTTTTCCATACATTTCATCGCAAGAACAAAGTAATGATATTCCGCCTGAAGCGATTTTAGCGGAAATATTTGATATATTAATACCAAATGCGAGTAGTGCAAATGATGAAGACAGTACCATATCAGGAACAGAATGTTGTATAACTAATTTTGATATATCCAAGCAAATACCCCTCTGGATTCTTATCGAAAAAGAAGAACGAGGAGGAAATGAACTAACTGTATTTGATTTTGTGCAAAAATATTATGATTGGTTGTATTGTGACTTAGAGTGTGGTGCAGGATCAGGTTATTTGTTAGAAGATAAATTTCTTAGTGTAATAGATATAGAAAAAACTAAAGCAAAATATCTTAAAAGATTATACTCTACATATTTTCCAGAATACGATGATAAAGAACAATTAAAAGACAAAAATGGAAATAATATAACTGCAGTTTCTTTGGGATCTTTTGTTAAATATATAAAAACTAGATTTTATTTGAAAAAAGGAACAGCAGAGGCCCTAAAAATATTTTTTGAAAAAATATTTTCTGTTCCGTCATCAGAACTTTCACTAAAATATCCAAAAAAACAAATACTGAGATTGAATGGAGGTGCATTTCAAGACTCTAGATTTCAATTTAATGCAGTAACTGCAGATCGTTTACTAGATCCAGAAAGTGTTGCCAATGAAATAATCGGATCTAAACTGAATTACAGCAGATTTCAAGACGGAGAAGTTTTTACTGACTATTCGTATATTCTTACTGTAGGAATATCTCAAGAAAATTATAAAGGTCTTTATCTTCGTTCAAATCATCCAGCCGGAACAAACTGTATATTTGAATTAGAAATAAATCAGTTTCAACCGCCTGGTTCCACCGCAATACAAACTCAAATATGTGAGTTTCCTCGATTGCAACAGTATTCACCTTATGTTATGGGAAATACCTATGCAACCGGATTAACTTATACTGAGGGATGTAATTTGAGTGGTGATTTTGGAGGAGTTCCTTCTTATTTTTTTCCAAATTGGGCAAACGAAATGACCGATTATAATTCATTTTTTGATATTCCTATAGAAAACATGTTTAGTTTATGTCGTATAAATAATGGCGTTAATCCAAACAGTCAAATACCAATAGAGTGCCCCTAATGAATAAATTTTTTCTAATAACTGGATATACTGCAGGGGCGACAGGTTCCCAACTGAGTTACAGTCAAGTGTTGCAATCTACAAATTTACAGTTATTTAGTATTCCTACTTCTAATATTAGCTTAGGAATAAATAGAAAAAATTGGATCAGAGGAGGACAATATGTTCCGTATTCCAAATCAAATTCTCAAGAATCTTATGTGTTTCACAACGAAAAGGTGTATTTGTGTATAAGCAATAACGATAAAAATATAAAAAATATATCAAATTCTTCCAGATATGTTCCGATTCATACTTCAGGCATCGTTCAGTATCCAGACGGGTATTCTTGGTTATATTTGTACAAAATTACAGCAAATGTACAGAATATGGTCAACAGTAATACGATTCCTGCTCCAAGTACATACGGTCTAAAAAATTTAGTAATAAACAGAGAAACAGATGATATCGATTGCGGACTAACTGCAGGAATAACTGGAACGTGTGCAATTTATTTAATGAATTCTGATAAAACTTCTGCAAGTCTGATACATCAAACTGGATTGTCTTGTTCTATTTGTTTGAATATTGCAGAAGAGACAACAAAGACTGATTTATTAACAACAATTTTTTATTCGACTGGAGTTACACCAGACGGAACAATACTGATAAAATCTACTCAAGATTTTTTAGAAAATTATATAACAGGAAAAAAAATAGATTCTGATTTAAATTTTGAGGCACAATGTTATGAAATTGGAAAATCTTCTGGTCTTTCAGCGGGTGCAATATTGTCTGCTCAAATAAGTCTGACACAAATAGAAGGAGTGTCTTCTGAATATTTGTTATTAACTAATTCAGAACTTCCTATAACAATTCCCGGAGGAACTGATGCCAGTGCATCTTTTATTACTACACCAATCAGTAATAAAAATAAAATCATAGGAATACGCTTGACTGGTTCTGGATACGGATATGTACCAGAACAACTACGAGTTAGTTTAACTGGTATATCGGATTCAACAAAAAGAACAACAATAGAAAATGCAATTCATTTAACTGGAACATCACCATCATTAACTTTCACTAATCTGAATTCTATTTTTGATGCAGCTTCTATAAATTCAATAGGTACCGATAGTGTTATTCGAATAGTAAACGCACAGATAGACTCACATTCTCCCAACACCAATTTTTACGGATTGGTAGAAGCAGATTCGTTTACCCCGGAAACAATAGCCGAATTGTGTCCTACTAGTTTAAAAATATATCCGTATTCTACTAGTGGTCTTACATTTGGTAGAGAATATTTAAATCTAATATTTAATAAACCCGTAAGTCAAACTGAAATACTAATGAGATAAATACAAATATGGAAAAATCGCCCTTCTCAATCAATACACCACTTTCATCATTTCCGTATAATTCCAGAACGGGTGTAAACGAATTTGATCCCAACACTGATTCTAAAAATTATGTACTACATGGGTTTAAACCAGGATATCCACTTCAAGCTTCAGAATTAAATGAAGTTCAAGAAAATTACTATAAAAATTTAACTCTATATAATATTTTACTTAAAAATTGGTTTAAAATTGGACAAATGATTCCTGGAGATACTACACAACCCATAAGAGGCCCGTCTTGGATGGGAGCAGTTCCTTTACATCCTGACATGATCGAAATATCTTCTGGAAGTGTTACAATGACAACTGGTTGGTATCTTGTAGACGACTCCAGTGGATTAAAATTTTGGATATACAATAATAAAAATCGTTCTCTTACAGGTGCATTTCCTCAGGGCGGAGTAGTAGGATTAAATATAGAAAGAAAATATGTAACTGCTGCAGAAGATTCTACATTAAACGATAATTCTAACGGATATTCTGATTCTTCTGTCAGTTCTGGAGCTGACAGATTTCAATTAAACTTTACTGGTAATTTAGTATCTAATCTAGTACAAAACGAATCTCCAATAATTCTGAGAAGAGACATATTTGGAATAAGTTCAGACAAAGTATATTATTTAAATAATCTATTAATACCAATATTATAAATAAAATAATATGCCATTTTCCAATCTAACTAAACTTCTGCCCACTGATACGTTTCAGATATTATTTCAAAGAAACAATCAAGTTATCGATAGAATTAATGATTTAGAAATTGGAACTATTGCATCTGACGGCAGTATTATAATTTCAGGACCTGGATCTAGTGGAGGAGTGACACTAGGAATCAATAATATAACCACCCTGAATACAATAATAGGATTGAGTGGTTCATCTAATATTGTTGTATCAGGCAGTGTTCCTGGTGGACTAACACTTAATTCGCCTATTGGTATAAGTGGTACTGAATTGGGAAAAGTAACAAGTTCTGATGCAGCTTCTGCCAGAAAATTCGTTGGATTTATAAGCGGTATATCAGGAAACGATTCTTATACTGTAACAGTCTCGGGTCGAATAAAAAATACAGGATTAGCAGATAATACTCTGTTTTATTTAAACTCCGATGGTACATTGACTGATACAAGGCCCACAAGTGACGGAACCGTAATTAAACCTGTATTTCTAAACATTGGAGCAACACTCGGAGGCATTGTTCTTCAACAACAAGAACAACAAAATACAGCATTATCTAATTATACCAAGTCTGCATCCAGAACGATTGCGGAAATATCTACTAATCCAGGACTAACACTGGGTAACGTTGTTTATTATGACGTCACCGGAACTACCTGGGCAAAATCTCAAGCAAATGCTTCTGTTTCTTCTGAAGTATTTGGTATTGTGGAAAGTATTGCGGGTGCAACTGCTATAATAGTAACTCACGGTTCTGTCAATGTACCCAATAGTATTTTAAATTCAATGGGAGCAGGCGGTGCAGGAGGAAATGATATATGGTTTCTTTCTGCCTCTACAGGAGGGCAATTACAAAATCAGGCACCAAATGACGCTGGACATATAATTAAACCAATATTTTATCAATATCCACACGAAATGGGAGGAGTCACATTTAGTGGATATCTTATCAACTATATTGGTTATGCAGTAGGAGGAACAGTAGACGATTTAGCCTCTCCAGAAGGATCAAATGAAATAAGACTTGGAGAGTTTAAACAAGTTTCATTTCACGGAAACAGATTAGGATTTGCTCAAGACTGGTTAACTACTTTTCTAGAACTAATACAGCAAAATAATACTCCAGCTACTAGTGTTCCTTGGTTAAAATCTGTTCCTTATGAATTGAATGAATCTGGTTTATTGGATGATTATACTAGTAGAAGTTATATTGAATTATCTGGTGGCTTAATATTGACTGAAGAGAAAGGTGATATTAGTGAAAAAAGTACATTAACCGATTCTGATGCAATTGGTATCAATTGTTTGCTTACTACAACTAACAGTAGAAGTTCGTTGAGTACGCCATACTCTTCTTTTCAAGACATTCCACTCAATAGATTTATAGATTACGGAGTTTCACATATATGTAAAATTAAATCAGATGTCAATTGGGCCAATGCACAAAATTCAGATGCTCAAGACCGATGGGCACAATTAAAACGATTGTGGTTCAGCAAAACAGATCTATCTGGAAATAATGTTAAAGTATTAAACTGGGCTAATGCTAATCTAGTATTGTCTGAGTCTATTGCCACAGATAGAACTCATTTTGGGGATTTTCAAGGCACACAACAAGGAATTCAACAAACTGATATTAATAAATTGACTACAAGATTGCAAGATAAATTGAAAACAGACATCTTAACCTCATTTTATTTGCCAGGTTTTATTCTGAAACGCAGAGGAGGAGTGCAATTTCCGGCTCCTAATATATCAAATGACTCCGGAATTATACCATTATATTCGGATTGGATGGGTACTGTTTCAGAAGAAATAGGATTTTATATTCCTCGTCAAGGAGATTTAATTTATATTTATTCTCCGTGGTGGGCAATAAAAAATCAAAAATGGAACATTCGAACTATAGATCTATATAAATTTTTAAATAATTGTTGTCGCTCTGCTGATAATCAAATAGACTGGACCATAACAACACGCGAAAATTCGTTTCCGACACAACAATCGCAATCATTTAGTTTACAGTTAACATCCGATCAATTGTTAAAATCTGTTATAGGTATACAATTACCTAATTATTCTAGCCAAGGATATAAAACCTTAATGAGAGTATTATGATATGTCATCAAGTTTTATATACCCTAATTACATAATAGGAGTTTGTGGAGAAAGAGGCCCAACTGGTGCCACTGGATCTACTGGACCGATAGGATCAATAGGTAATTCTGGATTAAATGTTTTTGGCACAACTGGACCAGGTGTAACTGGATGGACTGGACATTATTCGTTATTTTCTGCACCATTTCGTGCTTTAGAAGGAATAACTGTACAAATAGGAAATCATATTGGTTTACGTTTTGTGAATCATTTCACAGACGGAACTGTAGTATTATCGTCTGGTAATCCTTTTATAGGATTTACTGGATTTTGGTTTGTTCAAGCTGGAGCAACTTGTCCAGGATGTACATTTAGTCCCGTTGTTTCTACGAACAATACATCTTATTTTAAATTCTCTGATAATGTAGATTACGATCCATTGTCTACAAAAAAATCTACTATTACATTAAAAACTATTAATACTAGAACTCCAGAAACAATCGGAATCACATTAACAGATGATTTAAAAAATATAAGAGTAAAATACACGGATTATGGCGGTATCACTTTATTTGGTGTAACCGCACAGGCTCTTGTAATTGGAATAGGAGAGACTGCGGCTGCAGGCGCAACAGGAAGTCGTTGGTATGGTGATGAAAATGTAGTTGACTGGGTTACAAGACAGGCACTAGAAGGAATAACATCGATTTCAGGAATTACTACAGATGGATCGGATGCGTTTTATCCTATAGACACGAAAAATAATTCTATATTTCAGATTAAAAAATCTGAATTGAATTCAATAAAAATTGAAATTCAAGAAGATAATACAATAAGTCCAGATGAAAGTAAATCTTTACTATTGATCATTCCACTAGAAACAGCATTTACTGGAGCATTCGAAATAAATGGAGCAAATCCAATACAAGTTTATTTTCCACTTAATGTGATTCCTAAACCAGAACCCGGAATAAATGTTTACTCCGCAATAAGTTACGGTCGAGATTGGTATATGAATTGCGTTGGATTAGGAATAACACAAGATTATTGGTCAAAACAAAATTTAAAAATAGACAACCTATATCTTCCTTCAGACAGTTTATTAACTTTGTTGTTGGCAGCATGGAGAACTCCATCGTATGATTTAAACAACGACGAAATAGTAGATGCAACAGATGTTACTATTGCATTCGCTTCATGGCAACAAGACCTATTTCAACCTTATTATAAAAATTGTGTCAATATTACTGGAATATCTTACGGCAGAGAATGTATAGGACCAGTTCCACCTCCTCCTCAACCTCCCCCTACTCTCGCTTCTGTCGAGCCCGCGACTGGACCAGAATTAGGAGGAACTGATATAACCATCACTGGAACAGGATTTACTGGAGCAAATTCTGTAAAAGTGGGATCGAATCTGGCAACAGATCTCCGGGTAATCGATCCCACCATAATTCAGGCAAAAACGCCATTTGGAAGTGGACCACAACAGATAACTGTAACTACTCCGGACGGATCTGCAACTGGTCTTTCGTTTGTTTATTCAGGAAATCCTCCTGCTTTGCCCACAATAACTAGTGTAATACCACAAAATGGTCACAGATACGGTGGTGATGAAATAAAAATATATGGAACAAATTTAGATACTACTATTCAGGTGGTTATACAAGATCGGGAAGCAGAAATTATAGAGAAAAATACTGGATTAGTCAAGGTAAAAACTCGTGGAGGAAATGTAGGATCTGCCAGGATTAAACTTGATAATGCAGAGGGTCATGTAGAACATGATGGCTGGTCTTATAGACAAGCAGTTCCTCCAATCATTAATAGTATCGATCCCAATACTGGGCCGGCAGATGGAGGATATTCTATAATAATAACAGGACAACATTTTAACCAGGTAGAATCTGTTCGAATTGGAAGTCACGAATGTTTAGATCAAAACATTATTTCTTCCCAGCAAATAAAAGCTACTGTTCCTAGTGGACAAGGAAGTCAACCACTAACAGTTCAAACATACGAAGGTTCAGATAGTAAACCATTTACATATCAGGGAAATTCTCCTCCCCTGCCAGTAATAGATGAAGTTGTTCCTGATCACGGACCAATAGAAGGAGGCACCGTAGTACAACTTCGTGGGCAGAATTTAAATTATCAAGGCACTCTTACAGTTACAATAGGAGGTGTGGAAGTCGAAATTACATCTAGAACAGACGATCTAGTAACTATAACAACTCCACCAAGTACTGAAGCAACACAACAAGAATTAAGATTTAGTGCAGAAAATGGAACTGAAACCAAGACTTTCACATACAATCCAACTAGTCCGATGATTCAGAGTATAACAACTCAAGTAGGCAATCAAACGTTAGACAACCAGTTAAAAACTACTCCTTCTGAACCAAATCAAACAGTGTGTATTTATGGTCAGAATTTTATGGGACAATATCCAGTTAATAAGATCAATATAAAATCAGCACATCCCGACGGCATAGAGGGAATTTATTCTCCGTTTTCTATTGTTCAGCCAGTTACTCCTGTCGATGATACAAAAATTGTATTCCAGTTAGAGGGAGTTCCATTTGAACACAATCATCGTGTAATGATTACAGCAATAAAATCTAATGATATAGAAAGTAATGAATTCCCGACTAACTGGAAAGTTGATGGTATTATTTCTTCAATAAAATTAGACTCTGATACAACTTTGAGTGCTCCGTACGGAATTGGTATTGGTGAAACTCCTGTTATTAAAGTCTATGGAACATATATGGATGCCAAAAATGATCAAAGCGGTTTTGATTATTCTGGAATTCAAAGAGGAGAGTCCGGAATAACATGCACAGACTCCAGATTATTTGAACAATACAATGATATTTACTTTAAAGTCAAACTTCCTGCCATTACAACAAAAGGAGAATATAAATTCTGGCGTAGACGAAAAAGAGATATACTGGGAGAATCGATATCCACTCTGCAATTACCAAATCAATTTATTTATTATCAACCCGCGCCTCAAATAAATAATATACAACCGAATAGAGGACTTCGTACAGATTCACATCTTGTAACAATATCAGGACTTAGATTATACTATTCAGATGAAACTACTAAAGTTTTTGTAAATGGAAATGAAGTTTTAGTAACCAATTCAACAGAAAATCAATTACAAATTGTTGTTCCACCTTCTCAGAGTTCTGGATCGGTTCCTATTAAGGTTCAAAGATCCGAAGGACCATGGCCGGCGGATGGTGATGGTATTCAAGAAACAACAATAACTCAAGGCTTCGAGTATACCCAAATTCCTGTACCAACCATAACCAATGTTAATCCTAATAATGGTCCTACTACCGGCGGAACATCTATAATAATTACCGGTACAAATTTTGTTAATGTAAGTTCTGTTCGTGTTGGAGGAGTTGCTGCTGTGACCTACACCGTTAACTCCTCAACACAAATAACTGCAACGACTCCGCTTGGTACAGCCGGAAATCAACCGATAGTAGTCACCACCCAAACCGGTTCTGCTAGTATACTATTTACATATACAGTTCCTCAACCAACCATAACCAATGTTAATCCTAGTAGTGGTCCTACTACCGGCGGAACACCTATAACAATTACCGGTACAAATTTTGTTGGTGTATCTTCTGTTACTGTTGGAGGAGTTGCTGTGACCTACACCGTTAACTCCTCAACACAAATAACTGCAACGACTCCGCTTGGTACAGCCGGAAATCAACCGATAGTAGTCACCACCCAAACCGGTTCTGCTAGTATACTATTTACATATACAGTTCCTCAACCAACCATAACCAGTGTTAATCCTGATAATGGATGGGGTAAACCAGATTATGGTGGTCAATCTGATCGTCCAGCAACTAGTGTTACGATAACAGGATCTAATTTAGATGATTGCACTGTTAAAATAGGAAATAAGGATTGTGTTATAACAAATCAATCTTCTGGTAGCATAACTATCGATGTTCCAGTGCAAACAGATGGATTTGAAGGTCCGCTGTCATTAACAGTCAATAGAACTGGTGCAACATCAGTTACTAGAACCTTTACCTATACATTGCCTCCTCCATTACTTAAAATAATTAACGGATTCCATGATATTTCACCAACATCTTGTGTTTATACAGGAGGATGTGTTATTCAGGCTAACGGATGGTATCTTAAAAATTCTTCAAATCAAAGTCGTGTTGTCTTTAGTACCCAGCCTCAAATCGAAGTTCAATGTAATTCTGACTCTACTAGAAATCAATTAAAATTTATCAGTCCTATGGTTTCAGTTTCTGATATAGGACTATGCGATTTAACGTTTAAGAGACATGATAATCAAGGCGACGACTCTGACGATTATTTTACTTTTACTTCAAGTCAAACTCCTCTGCAGATCACTTCAGTTAGTCCTAATGAGGGACCTATGGGTGGCGGAAATACGATAACAATAACAGGACAGGACTTTACTCAAAATGAAGGAGTAAATCAAGTCTTGATAGGAGGAGTAAATTGTGACACTGTCGATGTTTTAAATTCTACCACAGTAACTGCAATAGTTCCTGGTTCGAGTTCGCCTGGAACGCGAAGCGTCCAAGTCAAGAACGCATATCAACAGTCTAATGTGTTAGGCAATGCCTACACTTATACAACTCCATGCCCACAACCTAATGCAATTGCACCAAATAATGGACCAGCTTGTTCATCAACTGGAGTTAATTTTACAATTACTGGTTTGAATTTCCAAGAAATAAATAAAATTATATTTAATAATGATCCTAGTCTTTCTGCCACTAACATTAGTGTCCATACTAATGGAAAGTCTTTGACAGCTATAACACCAGTTCAATTCCCTCTTACGACATGGGATCTGCCATTAACGGTTACAGTAATAAAACCCGGATGTACTGATACAACCTTAAATGCTCGATATACTCCACGCAGTGCAAATTACACCATAACTAGTGCAACATGGCAAAATACAATATGTGTTGGTTCAGGAAATTTTGGACAATTAAATATTGCCGGAAACAATTTTACAGATCAAGGAATACACAGAGTATCATTGCAGAAGATAGGTGGTAATTCAATAATTGCTACATCGTTTATCATCGACACGTCAAATCTGATAACAGCTCAATTCAACACTCCTGTACAATCAGGATCATGGAAAGTTTATGTAGAAACTCCATGCCATAGTCAATATTATCAGTTATCTGATATTTCAGATTGTTATTCGATATGCAGTGGCATACTGAACCACCGGGTGCCCGTGAGTTTCCAGGGCACTGTCATCAACTTCGTCACGAGTGAGATCGAAAACGCGCCGGCGAATAGCATTCCTGGGTGGGATGTCAATCCCTACGGCACGAGCGATACCAGTGTGGCTCTGCTGGCAGGAGCTGGCACAGGGATCATGCGAAACCCTAACGCAGGCACAAGCACCTTCCGCACCAATCTCGCGCTCGGTACCGTGGTCGGCCCCTCGGCATTCTTCTACATCAGCTCCGCCGCCGCCATTGGAACTTCGGTTGGCCAGTGGACAGCAAACTCCATTGGCTACTTCGGAGTCAAGTTCAAAAACGAGGCGACAAATACGACCCACTACGGTTATGTAGCGATGCGAATCGGTGCAAATGCCACCGACCGAGAAATTGTTGGATACTGTTGGAATCCTACACCAAATGTTTCAATAACAGTTCAAGAAATAGTATGATAAATAACATGTCATGAGTCTATTTTCTAACATACAATCTAATACACAAGGAGCCTGTATCTGGAAAGGTAGTACAGGAGAAAGATGCATTAATACCGATGCGTATACTTGTGCTGTCAGATACGGAAAACTAGGAAGTGTATTTCGAGCTGGAGTAACTTGTGGTCAAATAAATCAAGAAATTGGATCGTGTTGTTTGTACGATCCTCAACTAAAACAAGTTTTGCCCTGTCAAGATACTACTTTATCTCAATGTAACGCACTAGCTACTCAATTTAGATATCAGTCTTCTTGGTCTAATGTGTTGTGTCGTAATACTCGTTGCACATTCCGAACCGTAGAACAAAAAGGAGCATGTTGTGATGGAAACGGACTATGCAAAGAAACTACTAAATCAGATTGTGAATTACTAAAAAGATATTATCAAGGAAACGGAACTTTATGTGAAACTGGTTTGTGTTATGGAGGTACTGGAGCGTGTTGTGATGGAATAAGTTGTGAAAACGGGATAACTGGTAGTTATTGTCTTGAAAAGAAAAATATATATTTTGGAAAATCTAAAACTTGTGCGGAATTTGAATGCGACAACGGTGCATTAGATTGTTTTAACAGCATATATCAAGAACGACTCAGACCAGGAGATAATTATGCAGGAGGTATTGTTGTAGGAGTATATAATCCGGGGAAATCTCGTTGTTTAGGACATCCTTACTTTGGTCCTAAAACAGATTTGTCTTTGAGTTCTATTAATGAAACAAATTCTGAACTTTATACTGGACGAATTGACGGAAACGGATACGGTATAGATTATTCAAATGTTTGCGACTCTAATGATTCTTATTTAATGATACTTGCGCCAAGTGATCTTACGACTTCAAAAGACAGCACTCGTTTTACTTGGAGCAGAGGAGGAAACGATTGGGGTCCTTTATACAATGAAATAGGAAAAATATTAGAAAATAATGCAACAGATTTAATTTCTTTTAATGAAGGATACATAAAAAATTCTAGTTTAACAGATGATGAAAATTCTGAAATTATATCAAATAATCATAATTTGTTTTGTCAAAAAAGAGAAGACGGAGACAATCCTTTCAGACGAGCAATACAAAAGGCAACTCAAGGAATAAACGGAAGATGGTCTTCTGATTGGGGCATATACAATACTGTTAGATCAGTTAATGCCTATTTGTTTAGTAAATACGGAATAAATCATCAAGGATTAAGTAAGTCTTTGTATGCAAATTCTTCTCAATGGAATTCCAGTATGACTAGTGCTGCCGAGGCAATTATAGAAATAAACAATCTTTATAAATCAATGGAAGATTTATTTACTCGTCCTGGATTTTTCTCTGGAGTTTTATTAACAGAACTTTTAGCAAAAGGCGTATCTAGAGTTTCAAATAAAGTAAATGTAAGTCCATGGTTTATTCCTAGTCATAACGAACTAGCTTACATCATGAATCAAACACAAAATCATTCATTCAATGAAATTCTTGTTTCCGCTGGAGTGACACCATTAACGGATTCATATTGGACTTCAACTGGTGCATTTAATTATCCCACAGAAGGAATTTGGTCTGGGTCTACAATATCTGGTGGAAGTCAAGCATGGATTGGTAATTTTTCTAATCGTAAATTCAAAAAAATCAATCGTCTAGAAACAGCAAAAATTAGACCAATTCGAATGATACGATGTGATGGAAAAACTTTAATTAAAACTAAATACTCTAGTCTTTGGGAGATTAATCCAGAATGAGTATTAATAAAGGAAGTTCATCTGCACGAATACGACTAGAAGTTCGAGGAGATCTAGGTCCAATTGGACCTACTGGACCTACTGGACCTACTGGACCTACTGGACCAGACGGTTTATGTTTTCCTGGTGTCACGGGAAGACAAATATCTGGTGGAACTTTTGGATTCCAATCTGAGTATCTTTTGCATGAGCAAAAGTATTTATTCATCTTAAATTTTAACGATGGATTTACTTTAGCAGTAGTACACGGTGGAACCGCTGCAAAGTTAATTGTTCCAGCAAATGGAGCACCCTTCATAAATGATTCATACTATACGTTAAAGGGAACAACAACAAACGGTCAACTTATATTTAAAACAAGCACACCAGAAGAATATTCTAAAGCCACTCGTGAGTATCAGGCAGCTTCTCCTACTCAATTAGAAGCGAATAGTTATCCAGAATTTTACGGAATAACTTTGACTGGTATAAATGCAACTGAGACTTCTGGTGGCATAATATTATCTTTGAATGAAGTAATAGACGAATTATCTGGATCAGGGTTGCCAGGTCAATTGGTATTTGTTGATACTTCAGAAAATGATAAACTTGTTCTTAGAGGAACATCTGGTGCTCAATGGAATAAAAATCTTGGACTACTTAGTTATACTTCTAAAAATACAAGAGAAATTTATCCGTTTGGTTGGGACGGTTCCACTTATTACAACGATAATTGGATTACCGCAACGGGAGGCGTGACAAACTCACTTGATACTTTTATTCCTAATTCTGTTTTGATGGGAAACACTGGGGCCCCAGTGGGTTCATCCTACGCAAATGCAATTACATTAGTGAACCAATTAGGAACAGAAGGTATCACTAAATCTATACAACCAGTATTAAATATAGTAGGAGATAATAAAAATCTAAGAATTCCGTTTTTGCTTCAAGATTACAGTCCAGGAAAAACTGCAAATTTAATTACGGGTTCTGGTCCTACGATGGGATCTTGTTTTATTGCCAGTATACCGGATCCTCGTAAAAAATGTGTAGACTTTGTTTCTAAAACGTATTGTGACTCTATTGGTGGAACATGGGACGATGAACCGTGTAAAGAAAGAGATGAATTATTAGAATTTCAGACAGCTTGTTGTCTGTACGATTACGATACAAATGGAATAACTTGTATAAATACCTGGCCTGTAGAGTGTCTTGAATGGATGGGAGTTGTAGGAAACGTCAAATGCAACATATACGAGGGAATATTAAACAGATGTTCGGATCTTCCTGATATGTGTTTTAGTTGTTTGATTGGAAAATGTTGTTTTAAGGGTCGTTGTATTCCAGAATCAGAATACAATTGTTTGTTAAATTATCCAGGAGCTGTCTGGTTCGGGGAGACTTGTTAAAATGGGTATAGGCGGTCCTGAAGTTCATGGTTACTGTTATGGATCAATCGTAGGGCCTGATGCATTTCCACACAGTCTTCTAGCATGCTTGTGTAAAATATTAGAGGGAAATGGTGTACCCTGTCCATGTAATTTGTGTACCGTTCAAGATGTTTTAGCATGCGCTGGTGGTGGACCGCCACCGCCACCTGTGCCTGGGGATCCTTGTTCCATGCATTTCGGCAGGTGTTGTGGAGATGATACCGTACAATGTGGGGGTTTTTGTCCGTATTGGTGGGAATCGTGCGAGATGTGCTTTCCGTGTGTTGCTGGAGGAGGAGGAGGAAATACCTTTAACTATATTCCTCCCATAGGAGTATCAGGACCTCCTGGAGATTTATATCATTATGTTTCTCCGGATTTAGAAGATGAGCCACAAGCAAACGTAAAAGAAGTATATCCTTTTATGCCAGGTACACTGGTACCATGGTGTCCAGGAGAATGTCCAGGTCCTGATCCGTCTACGGTATTTATAAAGTGTCCTCAAAAATGTTCTGATTTACCTTATAAATGGGCTGTGAAACTTGGACCTCCGCCTCCATGTGACGACACAATTACTGTTCAATTAGGAGGATGGAATCTTGCTGATCTTTTTTCTCCTAACTTAATTAGTGATGGAGATAACTCTCAAATAGTGCCCAAACAAGCATGGTTAGGTGAACCAAATTTATTTAATAAAAATATTGGATCTAACCCAATACGATCATTAGGACCAGATGGATGGTATGTTGTAAATAATCGAGGCCTCGGCATTGTTCAGGAACCGGATACGGTATTATATCCAAGCGCAGTGGGTGTGGAAAACCAGCCAAACAAGCGAATAATATTAGAATGGCAAGATCCTAATAGTGTTTCAGCACCTGGTGACTATTTACAGGTTGCTGTTGGTTCGAAGTACGGTACTATTATTCATTCTAATGCAGCTAATCTTATGGACAATCTGATTGATGAATACACGTTCAAAGGTAGCACTGGACTAAACGAACCGGATTATTCTAGTTTATTTTTTTGGCCAATTAACGGTCAGATTGTATATGATAACGGATTATTACGAGATGATAAAAAAATAAGAATATCTGCAAGAAATTATAAATCTCCATTTTCTTTTAACGAATTCAATATTCCGTATTATATTTCTAGTGCGTCGACAACAGCAGGTGATGTATTTGCCACTTTATGGTCAAACACAAAGAAAAATCCGTACAGAAGTTTTGGAATGAATTTATACTATTTGAAAGACGATCCTTCTTCTGAATTAAACGGAATAACATGGCAATTAAACGGAGGAACTGCACAAAAACAGGCATACGGTATTCGTCCAGATTTAATACTGTGGAAATTCGCACATCAATTGTACCCTGAGGCATTTACCAGAGGATATACAAATTGTGAAGGGTTTACATATACTAACCAGCAATGTGACGGCAGAGAATGGTCTGGATTTATGGGACAAACTTTTATGGAGGAGTGTGATTCTAATCAAGTACCAACTTCCTTGTATTATAAACAAGTCTCGTTAAGTAGTGATTTTGCTTTAGTTACTCTTGCTCACTACGAACCACAATACGATGAAGACTTACTTAAAATTAGTGATTCACAGATTCATGAAGTTGGAAGACAAGTATGGGAAAATAGAAGAGAACAGGCACGATGGTTATTCATGATATCCACCACAAATGAGTATAGAACTGTGCCATTGATAAATACTGATACAGTTACACCACATTCTATCTTAGATCCTGTTAAAGAGGATGTGCGAACTCGTTTATTAACATTTAACGAGATGGATACTATACACTATTACGGATTTACTTTGGAGAATGGAAGTCACGTTAAAATACCAGATTACGATAACGACGTTTGTAGATTTTGTAATCCGCCGGTTGAGAGTGGTGGCGGTGGACTCGACGGCGGTGGATCCGGCAGCGGTGGACAAACAGAAAATAATTATATTATCAATCCATTGGCATGTATGACTTCTTCTCTATCAGGATTTACTTCATGTTTCAAAGAGGAAATAGAATTTGGTGATTCTAATCATCCTATATGGAACACAAAAACAGACGGTAGACCTGATATGCCTTATGTTTACGTCTTAGACGCATTGGCTCATGCAAAAACATTTGATAATGATGCTGAATCTGCCAGTTGGGATTGGATCGATGCCAATACGTTGAATGCAGTATTGTCTTGGACGGATCGTTTAGATCAAATTACTAAAAAATTTGTTAAATTATATGAGGGTGATTTTTTGCCATGGCATGACTGTTTAGACGTAGTACCCTTTACGGGTCCACCAACGAATTACAAGGCATTCCCACCAGAAGGACCTTGGTGTTCGGATACTGCAACTATTGTTAAAATTAAAGGTAAAAATCTTGATAGAGTAACAAATGTATATTTTAGTAATAAGCCCGGTACTATTGTGGGTGTTGCTGATTCTGAGGATTACGAGAACCAAATTTTAACGGTAAAAACACCACTTCAATTTGACGTTGAAGATCAAGATATACCGGTAGATATTAAATTAATAAACCCACCTTGTAAAGATTTTATTATTCCAAGTGCTTATACTCCACTCACTTTGAACTCTACTGAGATGCATGGTGCAACTTGGTATTATTATTATTTCGATGGACATGGTGAGCCCGCTCTTACAGGAAAGGTGCAAAGACCATGGATATGTGCATCTCCTACCTCTAACGAAAATAATGTGTTTCAACAGCTAATAATCAGTGGAACGAATATTTCGAAAAAGTTAGGAATCAATAAAGTATCATTACAAAAAGAAGGCGCTGCTCCAATATTAGCCGATAATTTTATAATAAAAGTAGAGGGGGCACACGGAGATGACCCCGTGATGGTAGTTTTTTTCGACGACGCGCAAGTGCAACCAGGAGTCTGGAAAGTTTGTATGGAAACTCCATGTCAAGAAAAATGTTATGAGTTGCCTGAGATTCCAATATGCGAGATCATATGCAAAGAATGCAATCATCCAGTCCCCCCCACAGGCAGTTTTGTTGATCAATACTTTACAGGTCTAAGAACTCACATTGATATACCCAACGGTCTGATCTTCAATGCTAATAGCGTAGCTGGTGTGAACGCTAATACCTCCGTCTACAATCAATTAGCTGTTGGTGTGACAATCGGATGTCCCCCCTCCCCGATCACGGGACAACAATTCCCCCCAGCGTTTAAGTATGTGAGTCAATTTGTTTTGAGCCAATCTAGGGGCAATGCCCCGTCAGCGATCGACCCCGGGGTGCTTGCGGGGCTGCACGGCCACATGAAAACCCCAGGGGTAACAGGCCCCGATGAGGTTTTCCCATGTTGTCAACCATATGGATGTCAACCATCAGGCGAACCAGAGAACTGCTGCGGGTATTCTGTATGGAACCGCACCAACCTCCCTGTCGGTACCCAGGTCGGTGAATATCGTAATGACCAGACTACAGTCAACAAGTGGTACAACGCGAATTGTGAAGGACCAGTATGTTCCTTTAATTGTAATGAAGAGAACGAACAATGTTGGGGAATGTTCGGTGGGCCAAGCGGTCGGGTTCGGCAGCAATGCACGATTGGAAATATACCCGGTCAGTGGCCAGCAGGAGTTAATACAGGTTACTATGGAGTCAGACTTCAGCCAGTGCAGATAGGTTTCAACGTCTGGGGAGGAAATTATCGAACCCCACATTACGCTTACGTAGCGCTGAGCTTTGGACCAAACCCTAACGATCTAACAGTTAAAGGATTCTGCTGGAATCCTGATCCGGGGATTCCAATAATAGTTCAACCAATAGGATAAATAATATAATGGCCCCATGTTGTAAATGTAATGACACACCGATTAGAATAGGAGCAGTTGAAGCGTTATTCTCAGGAGATGATCTTGAACAAAAGACGGAAAACTACGCTCATTGTAATAATCCAATAGATATTACTTGGAGTCCGTGTCAAGTGGCTGGATGGGGTAGGTCTCCAGATCAATCAATATTTTATATGAAGTCTTTACCGTATGTCTCCTGGTATGAATCAAAAAATAATAATTTAATTGCAAATACCTATAACACATTAGCAAAAACAATATCTCCATATAGATCATCTGGAGCTTTTATTTTCCGTTCTGATTATAATGCAACAATAGGAGATCCAATACCGGTACATTATACATCAGAACAAAATAAAACAAATAGAAATTTCAATAGAAGATTTAGTTATCCTTCTGGTTACGATTATTTTCAAAGTGAAATATATGCCATAACAGAAGGAAATACTTATCCATTCTTGATAGAAGATTGGCTAACAACTCCTAGTGAGACAGTTGTATTAGGTTCTCCGTATTCTGATTTTTCGTCTTCGGATGGATTTAATCCATATACTCAACAATGGCCTAGTATTCCATATTGGTTAAGAAATTATTGGTTACCTTCGTGGACTCCAAAATATCCTGTCATAGCCTCTCACAATCTTTGCTATTCAGGGAATAAAAATAGACGAATTGATAATGTTTACAATGATAAAAAGCCGTATAATTGTGATACGTGCAAATACGATGGAACTACTGGTTGTTGTAAAACAAATGGAGCATGTAAAGAAAGTGTTCCAAAGACTCAGTGTTGTTTGTCTGGAGGAGAATGGGCTCAGGGTACATGTTCCAGTCTGTGTCCGTCCTGTAAACAAATAAACAACACACCAATAACAGAAAACTTCAGTAATACTCAACAATCTCGATCCGTTACTATACACAATGAAACTCTTTTGTGTAATTGGACAGCCCAAAAAGATGTCGACTGGTTCAGTATAAATCCTGACCAGGGAACTGTTAATTCAATAACAGTCACTGTACAGGATAATTCAAATGGACAGTTTAGACAAGGCGATATCACGGTAAGACAAAACAATATTACTAAAATAATAACAATTAAACAAACTGGTTCTAATCCAAATCCCACTGGTGCGTGTTGCCAGGGAACTGGTTGTAGTATCAAAACGCTTCTTCAATGTCAAAGTGCTGGTGGTGTTTTTAAGGGAGAGAACACATCCTGTACCTCAAATCCGTGTGATGATGGTGGTGGTGGTGGTGGTGGTGGCAGCGGAACAGATTGTTGTGATTATTTTATAGGTCCTTGTTGTCAATATCCTTCCGGATGTGGATATAAGACTCCACAAGAGTGCAAAAATTTAAATGGAATATTCTTAGGCTTTAATCAAACTTGCGATAATTGTCCCAGTTAATTAATATAAAGTAATCTAAATAATGCAATGAGTATCATCGGATCTAGTTCAATATCAGTAAGAGGATTTACAGGTCCTAGTGGCCCAGAAGGTCCTATAGGCCCAACAGGAAATACAGGAATAAATGCGACAGGGTGCAATGAAGCAACTGGATCCAAAGGAACATGGTTAGATTCTTTGCAATTTGATATTGGTGGAGGAGCAGGATCATCTTTTCAAAAACTATTTGGTAATGAAGGTTGGGGTAGTACATACGACTATTATAAAGCATGGGAAGCTTTATTCTATTTTGATACTCTCTCATGGCCCGTTAAAATTCGTGATAATAATCAAAAACAATTTAATATCAATGTTGGTAGTTTGGCAGGATCAACGTTTTATATTGGCGAATATCATGGAACCAGTTATTCTGACAGTAGTGGGGTAATCGGCGCAACAACCGGAAATCTTTCTTTATTTACAGGAATTTCCGGTGGCACTTTTGTTTTCCGTTCTTTTGGAATATCCGGATCAGGATTAACTGTAGGCTCGGACTCTAATTACATATACATAGACACAACTCAAATATCTGCTGGTTCTAGTGGATTTGGTCAAAACGAGTTATTGTATTGGATTTCTCATTCACAAACGAGGGGAATAACATTAGACAACGGATTTACATTAGGTTATGTTTCTCAACCAAGTGGAACAACTAAAGATGCGTATTTTAGTTTAAACAGTAGAACTCTTTCGAAATCTAAAATAAAAACAATTCCTATTTCAAGTCCAGTAGGAATAACATTAGATTTAACAGAAGCTGGAGTATTTTATATTCATACTCCGGCGATAATAACAGGATTTACAGGAACAACAGGATGGCATCCTGGAACAGTTTACAGTACAACTTTAATTTTAGAAAACGATTATGTTTTTCAATTTCCTACAAATATAGTATTTCCTAAAAATAATAATACTCTTTCTTGTGGTGAAAATATTATCAATTTAACATCAATAGATGCAGGAAAAACATGGTTGGCAAATATTTTTGGAAAAGGATTCAGATCCACTACTTCTACTTGTCATTCTAGTTGGGATATAGGATCTTGTACTGTTGGAACAACATGTGAAAACTATGTTACTCGATGGGAATGTGAAAAACAAAATGGAATATTTTGTTTAACTGCGTGTGCTCAAGAAGGAAACACATACAACGAAGGATCTTGTTGTGCAAATGGAGTTTGTCGAGACGGAGTATCTCAGTTCTTGTGTAACAAATACGGCGGTAGATTTTGGAGCACACAACAAACTGGAGGTTCTGGTTGCAACGCATTCACTTGTTGGGATCCTTGTTTTCCAACAATAGGAAGTTGTTGTATAGGATTGACTTGTATGGATCGGCATACAGAATCTGAATGTGATTTGTTGAATGGTCAATGGAACCCATGGCCGTGTTCAATACCATTTCCGTGCGAACCACTTGCCAATTCTATAGGTGCATGTTGTAAATCAAAAACACAATGCGAACCTTTATCCTGGAGAAACTGTATATTGCAAGGTGGATTGTATACGGGAATAGGAGAATCGTGTGAAGATGTTAACTGTGATTGTTTTGAAGATCCTGGAGCTACTGCGGGGTTTGGATGTAACTATGTAGGAATAACTTTTTCAGGAAATCAGATTGTATTTAACGAATATAAAATAGATTTAAGAGAGTTAGACTTCACTGGATCAGAAGAAATCTGTTTAACTTATAAAACATTCACTGCAAAAGATCGTTTAATTATCACCAAAACTAATGATTCAAATCTTGCTATAAAAAGTAAACTACAAGGACCTGTTGCTACTAATTACACTACTACACAATATCCTCAATTTGCAAAACAGTCAGAAAGACATCCTGCATATTATAGCGATACTAATTCGAATGGTGTAAAAATTAATGATTCTATTATATACGACACTGAATGTGTTGACACAGGCATTATTTCAAAATCTACTACAATAACAATCGATCCAGATGATATAGAACTCGTCTCTAATAGTGCTTGGTATAAACAATTAAGATTATGGATTATTGCAGGATGTGAGACTTCAAATTATAGTTTATGGAATGTTAATATTCAATGTAATGCATGTGCAGATCAATACGGAGCATGTTGTTCTTCAAATAATTGTGTAGAAAGAACATCAAAAGAGTGTGCTGATATAAATGGAACATGGAAAGGTCAAGGAAGTGTTTGTACATTGAATACTTGCGTGTCACCGCCGCCTCCGCCGCCAC
>Ga0194117_10001598_pt1 | contig 25821 bp, 12 predicted proteins | sample TA2MahsurfametaG_FD_160579 | JGI IMG/M metagenome (GOLD analysis project Ga0194117, IMG submission 160579) | Freshwater microbial communities from Lake Tanganyika, Tanzania - TA2015009 Mahale N1 surface | ecosystem: Environmental > Aquatic > Freshwater > Lake | place: Tanzania: Lake Tanganyika...
TTGCAATACCTGCTATAACTAAACATTTTGTAGAAGCTGCGTTGCAGGTTACTACTATTTTAGCAACTATACTTGTCTTTCAACCTGTCCCACTGATACAAGCTACTTCTTTACTAATATCTCAGGGATCGTCTATTGTTTACCCTGTTACGATGAAAATATATGCCAGAGCTGTATTAATTCAAGTTCAAATGGGTGCACGAAATGTTACACTGGTGTGTTGTAGAAAGGCACATGTAAAACAGCGTGCAGTGATTAAAATAGTTATATCTCTCCGAATAATGTTTGTATGACCTGCGACCAATCTTGTAACGGATGTACTGGTCCTTCTATAAGTAGTTGTAAAACTTGCAACTATGGGTACTTTAACTTTTCAAACTTTTGCGTGAGTAAATGTCCGAATGGGACAGCTCCAATCCTCCACTCTCAAACCTGTGGTTGTGAGGGTAACTGTATAACATGTGATGGAAGTTCTACTTATTGTCTTTCTTGTAAGGATGATTAGAATAATCAAACACAGTTAGCATATCTCGGGCAATGCATTTATTCTTGCCCTCTCTACTCATATTTATCTGGCAATCAGTGTCTATTGTGTGGATTTGGATGCTTCAATTGCACTGCTAATACCTGCTTCAATTGTGATACGGATAAGTATAGCCACTAAAATAAGTGCTATCAAGACTGCAACTCGGTAGGGCTCCAATACGATGGTGCAGTCTCATAATGGAAAAAAGTGTGCCTTATGTGCCCTAACGGCTGTGATACCTGTACGGGAGTAGTATGTCAGAGCTGTTTAGCAAACTATTCTTTGCAGAACAACACATGTTTGTCGATTTGTTTGGTTCTTGGCAATTGTGCCTCCCCTGTCCCTGATAAAATTCTACCTCTTCCAGGAATAATATCAACTGCTCTATGGGGAATCATCGTTATAATTTTAAAACTTCTGATCAAAAAGATCTATGCGCCGTTCTCTCTCCTTGTAGGTTTCTGCCTTGTCTAGCTCTTTATTATCATAGCAACGATCAATACAGTGGGCAAAATGCCCTCTGAAGCTAACTCAGTCGAAGTGGGAAGATTGTTAGTAGGTATGGACTATTCTTACAGATTTACGATTAAGGCACTACTTATTGATGGCTTAGCTATCAACTATGTTACTAATATACTTTATGTAATCATTTTCTGTAAATATATGCGTCCGCTGATAATGGTGCCTCGTCAAATAGACTACATCGTTAACGGTGTTATTCTTTTCATCGCTACGATGACTAACTACAGATTTGGGGTGGTGGCTTATAGTAAAATGTTTGCTAAACCTTAGATAAGGATTTAAAATCCAAGCTGGCTAACTCCCATAAACTATCTCCTGATAACATCAATTATACTTGATGCGCTTCCTCTGATAGCATCAATAATCATTGTGTATAATTAGCAAGTGTTGACTAACTTCTTCATATTGGGAGTGGATTTATTGATCATTTTATCATTAAATATTGCAGTGTCCATTCTGACTGTAGCGTTGCCGAAGCCATAAGATTACTATGATTAATAAATAAAAAAGACTGCTGCTTAGGAAAATTATAATTGCACAGAAGAGGATATCAATTAAAAAAATAAATCCTTCAATAAATTGACTTCTTCCAACCACAATCTACAACAATACGACAGTTCGCTTGCTAACTAAAATATTATGACTCATCCCATCGATAATAAGACACTCTTGCTGATGGCGACCAACCAGAATGATTTTGCGATCAGCTCTGAAGAGTAACGTCCACCTCTTAATCAAATAACTCACTCTACTACCAGAAAAATTGAAAAGGGCTCTACCCTAGCCATCAACAATAATGAGGAAGGATAGGTAAATCCTATTGAAGATGTTATCGAATTTGAGAAAAATGGGTCAATTATAAATTCATCTGGAAAAGTTCATAGATATAAAGGAGAGGATCCTCTTGAGAACAAAAAAACTAAGAGAGTGATGCTTAGTCCATAGAGATCTAAAGACAAGCATGAGCAAGAAGATAATATATAGAGAAGGATCATTTAAAAACCTGTGAATTTCAGCAAGGAAAAGGTACGTAGACTTCCTCATTTAAATGGCTCTTCAACTTAAATTAAAAATCATGCTAATAAGTTGAAAATTAAGGATTCCTAGCAGTAAGTCACTGAAATTGAAGAGGCAGAAATAGTCCCTGTATTTATCAAAGGAAATAAAAATGCAAACCATTAAAAAACTAAAAATACAGAAGGTGAGCCTAGGAAAGGACAGCTTCGGTCAAGCAAAAAGCATCTGAAGATGAGTGACAACAAACTGACTGTAAAGAGTTAAAGAGTATTTGATTTTTCAAAGGATCAAAAGTTTTCGCAGCAGAGTTCCAATTTCGACTTCATTTTGTAGAGTAAAATAAAAATAGTAAAGTGATGGGTAGTAACATGGAGCAGATAGCTCTAGTCAGGCAGGATCTGAATGAAGACATTAGTCCAAGTTGGTTTAACATCAAGAACCAGAGAGTAGGATTAACCAAATAATAAAATTTGTAATGATTCTCTTATCTTTTATATTGGACTGTAATAAAATAATCACATGGAGTTAGATAATATCATGAACAATCGTATCGGGCTTGGATCTTTTCAGTTACGATGTTTTATTATACTTTGCTTGGTGGATATGAATGATGGGGTGGAGCTTGTCCTAAGTTCATTTCTCAATACGATTATTAAAGCAAGTTTTCCTGGAGTAACTTCAGAATACATATCTTCTTTAGCAAGTATATTCTACTTCGGGATACTGTGTGGGTCTATAACAAGTGGTCACCTGGCAGATATATACGGTCGGAGGAGGTTGATCAATACTGGTGCTTTATTGCAGATGGGTGTAGCTATTCTTTTTTACTTTGCAAATACTCTCACTCTGATGTTCATATTGCGATTTTTTTATGGTTTCTGCTTTGGTTTCACGGTAGCTATTACTACTAGTATGTTTGCGGAAGTAACTCCTGAAAAATATAGAGGCAAAGGTATTTTGCTTATAAATTTTTGCATATCTATTGGTAAACTTTATGGAGTCGTATTAGGCTACATTTTTTTGGCTGATAAAATAAATGAAACCAACTGGAAACTTATGATGATTTGTGGAAGTTTCCCAAATCTTATCGTCCTGTATGGTAGTCACTTCATCTTGACATAATCTCCTAGGTTTTTATTAGCCAACAAAAGATTTTAAGAAGGATTCTAAACACTCAATACTATGATTAAAGCTAACAAATAGTAAGATGCAGTCTAGCTATCGGTTCGTGAGAAATAAAAATTGACTGACTAGTATTCAATAGAAATAAAAGGATAGAGTTCTAATGTTATGGCATTGTTTAATGACAAGTATTTGAGAATTACAATATCTCTAAGTATATGCTGGTTAGTCATTAATTTTTGTTTTTACGGACAGCTCATCATAGAAGCTCTGCATATCAATAGTGTAAAAGGTCATATCAAATCAAATCTTTCTAAGTATTTCTTTACTGTTTTCGGAGAGATTCCAAGTCTTTTTGTGGCTTTTTTTATGATAGATAATCCTAGATATGGTAGAAAATTGTCTCTTGTTATTTATTTTATAGGAGCAGGTATCTTTCATTCTCTATTTGGAATCACTAAGCTCACCGCCATGGGTTCTATCGCTAGATTTTTTATGAAAGATGTCTTTCAAATTTTGTACCCATTAACAACAGAATCTTTTGAAACTAAAATTCGTACAAAAGGTTTTGGTTTTTGTTCTGGTTTTGGACGAATAGGTTCTATTCTAATGCCTTTTATCTTAATTCCTCTTGACGAATACAGTCAATCTTCTGTCTACTTCTTATTTGGAGTTCTCTCAATAGTTGCTTGTGTTATTTCATACTTCCTGATCGCCTAAACTCTCAACAAAAGTTTAGATTAAGTTAAGCAAGGAAATCTCCTAGAAGAAAAGTTTGCAATCGAGTAAAAATGATATAATCTAATCTTAATACTTCATAATTTGGTGAAAAAGAACTATATTCAAATCAATCATAGAGCCGAGGTTAGTAATCTATAGATCCGGTACAACCAGTTGTTTGTACAAAATCTTGCAGGATAATTCACTATTGGCAGAGCGAGTTATGTTTTTTACTTACCGTGGCGCAGCTTTATGACTAAGCATTTTTAGTATAGTTAGAACCTAGTCCACATTTATTTTATGTTTTTCATCTAGAAAGTGCATTTATCTCCTTTGTATGACTCGATTCTATCTGTTAATATGATTTTTCTGAGTTTCCAATGGTGCATGACCTGGCTTAATTTGTAAATTTCTCCACTCATCATAAATTTATTTGTATTTGAGTCATCTTTAGATTTCAAGTCAACTTAACAATCTAAAAGTATTAACTTCTAAAGGATTACTTTAGAAAACAAAATGTAGAGATCATCTTTAAGATCATTTTCAACAAAAATTTTGAATTTGAATTAAACATTCTTTTTACCTTTCACTTAATCATAGGTAAAGCAAGTACACTTCTGATAGCTCTAAAATAAAACTTTGATTTTTTTAATCTTAGTAAGTCTAAAAGAACATCCTCCATTTTCAAACTGCATTTAAGCATCTTTTATCTTACACACAGTTTTAACTTTTTTGTTGTTGTATTCAATAATACACCTCAATTATAGCTCATTAAGCCAGTTCGACTGGGCTACATATTTTTCTTTCTATTTCAAATGAGAAGGCGTAATTTAGACTCTTTTTTCTTTTGTTATCGAAAACTCGCTGGACATACTTATATTTGAGAAGGGCTGATCATTTTGTTTGGGCATTTTTTTAATAAAATCTTAGAAATCCTCAAAGCAAGAATCATCTACTTTTCCGTTGGGAGGCTATTCATACTTTGTCTTTGTTTTTTAGGAAATTATTTGAGTATTACTTGTGCTATCGTATTCTTTGCTCATTCCAGTCTCTTTCCCTTCTTTAAGATATCTCAGCAGCTATTCATTCACTTAGAAATCTAGATCTTTAGCTGCCTACATGGAGAAAAATTGGCTGCCTTCTGGTTTTTGCCTTTGCATTTAATATTTTTATTGAATAATGCTAACACACAATCAGATCTCCACAAAAAGATTTATCCAAATCAAAATTTGAATTATATCTTAAATTTTAAATGTAAAAAGGAGAACTATTCCCGACAAGAGTCAAATTTTGACTTTTCAACTTTTTTTGTGCTATTTTGAACTTTTTTAAATATTCTTTTTTGTAGGGTGAAAATAGCTTTATATTTAAATAAGAGAAGTAATAAGTAAACTATGATTATTCTTTTTTTAATTTTAGATAAAATTATATCCCACAAATCATTGATATAGTTAGTTAAACAAAGATTATAATCAAATGTCAAACAAATCTTGCATAGGCTGCCGCACTTCTTTCTAATAATCTGAAGAATTAGGCTTAGAAAATCTTACTGTCGAGTTCAAAAACTATCAGATTCCCCTAAAAGATGATATTGCAAAGTGGAATCTCTTGAGAGCCATTCTCTCATTCATGAATAGCAAAGGAGGGACTATTTACATCGGAATATAAGATAAAAAAGGTGCCGTCAAAGGCATATTTCTCTAAAGGAAAGAAAGAGATAGCTTTAAACTTACCATCAAGCAGTTACTTTAAAAGATATATCCCAAAGTTGACCTCAACAACAGATAAGAAGTATTTTAGTATTAACTTAGGTAGAAATAGAGTTTATACCTGTCTTTAGAGGAACATTTTTTTAGGGCAAGTTTGTAGTCAAGATAATTGTATAACAGGGAGACCCTTCTCAGGTGTATTGCATCAGTGAAAGAATCAAACTAGATGGTGGACCCAATAATAAAATTGATGACTTTTAGGTCTTTTATGCATACGAAAGGCAAAATATGGGAGGCACTGAGTAGATAAAAGGTATCAAGCTGATGAACTTGATTCACTAGCGAGCTTTAAAACCAAACAAAGTTGCTTCTACTTTTCACGAAAACTGTAATCCGCCTCCTCCATATTTATAGGTGTAAATCAGAACTATAATGTTTTTCAGTATAACTGAAGAGCAACATAAAATACTTGAAACAGTATACAAAAGTTACTTTTAATCTGAAGATATTGAGTTTGAAGACAAGCATTTAAACTAAAAAAGTTGTACATAAATTTACATTGAAGATGAAGAATAGTTTAACATGGTAAAGAAATACATAATTGATAAAATTGCATTTTTGAATGAATTATTCTTTGATTCAGGATGCCCTACTAATTTTTAAGTGAAAGGCTAAGCTTTTCATTACTTTTCAGTGATCAATAATCATCGAAAATAAAAACATAAAAAAAAACATGAAAAGGAAAAGAGCGGGAAGAAGGAGTAAAGTAAAAAAGAAAAAAAATTCCCCTATAAAGATAAATTAAATTATGAAAAGAAATAGAGTTAATTTAAAACACCTGGATTGAAAAAAGAGTAGAAAAGATAACATTAGCATTTTAAACATAACAATTAACTCAATTTCAAAGAAAATGATAACTAATTCGTTATTACATTTACTCATATTGAGCCCAGATCCATATAAACACTTTAAAGATTTTTAAGGTAGAAAATAAACAGAGCCTATAATAAAAAATTCAATTACTACATTAATACCTTATAGATGATTTTGTAATCAGATAAAGAGAGGCATAACTATTTGGTCTAGCTACTTAGTAAATAGAATCAACTCTCAAGTTACGGATTTAAAAAAGAAATCAGATACGGAATAAATTCAAAATAACTCAAAATTTGTAATGTAAACTGGGAAAGAGGAGGATAGTTGAAAGCTTACTTGAAAGAACAAATGAAAGATTAACTTGAAGCTTTTAAACACGAAAAGAATGTTTTGGTCTGCCAAATGAGAAGTAAATCAGCAGCATGCACATGGCTTGACAACTTGCTGTCCGAACGTAAATTCAAACATACGTTTTCTTTAAAAGGAGCAGCACAGAATAAAGTTCCAAAGATAAAGATTTACTTGAATGTGGAAAAGGTAGTAAAATCTTCAAATTGATGGTGTTTAGTATTACTAAATCAAATCGATGATTATAAATAGAGTGAAAGTAAGAATAAAATATAAATGATCAAATTATTATCAAAGATAAGTAAATTTTATCTTTGGAATATAGAAACTACCATTCTCCTCTTTCTGTTGACTGATTTGTTTGTTTGGGAAATGAAAAGGTGTGAAATTCTTGTTTTTGATTTGGATAATAGTTTGTGGAGGAGAATGTGAATGAAATTACGTTTTTTAACAATTTCTTTTCTTTTGATCTTGCATCTGGCTATTTTTCCTAAAATTAATCACCAAATTCTGCCTTTTTTTGATATTTTTGGCAGATAAAAATGTTTAATTGGGAAATGCTTAGCTAATTTTATTGAATAAGATAACTCGCCCGTCTCGATTCATTTTTACAGTTGGAATATTTTAGCTGATAGAACACTGAGAAGGTTGTTTAGTGTCAATGCTTTGATTATTGTTTCCAGCACTTAAAGTTGTTTCAGGAAAGTAGTTAAAATTTTGCCTTCTAAAAGTTTGATTTGGAAATGCATATGTTTGAGGTATACATTTTTGACTTGAAAATTGATAATTATTTTGATCTCTAGTCTAAAAGCGATTCACCTTTCCATACGAACTTTCTTTAATACTTCCAAAGTTTTTCGTATTGTTTTGATAGAGATCCAATTAAGGATGAGATTTGATGTCTTCAAGGATAGAATTTTCTTAGATACTTAGGATTGTTTCTCCGAAACTTCTCAGATCCGTTATTTTATTAACATATTCAATAGTTTTAGATTGAGTTCCTATGTAGGATTCGCTATTAGAGAGATCATAGGTTCCAGGTTTGTTTATATTTTCTTCGGTATTATCTTTAAACTAGGTCAAATCCAAGACCTATATCTGTATATTTTTTTTGGTAACATCTCCTGAGTAGAGATCATTGTTGTTATTCCATGAAAGTTTCTTTTTATTTAATATAAACTTAGGGGTAAAAGAAAATCTTTCTTATTTGTTTCTTGATTTTGCGAAATCGAAATTTGTTCTCTTTAGCTAGTTTTCTTTGATTTATCTTTCTAGCAATTTATTCAGATATTATTTGGACTCTTCGATCGCAAAACAGGGTTTACTGAGTTAGCTTAGATCTTTGCGTGGAGTATGTTTTGATTTGTCAAGCTTGGACATCTAGACCACAAAGAAGCAGTCTTTTTAAACTGTCACTATGAACTCTACACACTGTTGTGATTTTTTTTCAACCTCTATTTCAAATTTAACATTTTAATCCGAAATTACTTTCATTTTCATGAAATTAAAGATTTTGTTGTATACTAAATACCAGCTTATGAAGTGTATATTGCTCTTGTTACCTCCCTTTTCTAGTCGTTAAGCTAACTCAGCTCGATACTTTTGCTCTATCTTTTTAATAGAGCTGTTGTAGTAATCGGAATTTCTCAATACCTGTGTTTTCTCGAAGTCTGCTTATCTACTTTTGGAAGGGCTGTTGATGACAGATGTGGCAAAAGATTTGGGATTTAATAGTTTACTTAAAGGTCTAAAAGGTTGTTTATCGTAGAAGGGATGTCTCTGTTAAATTTATTTGAAAATCTTGAGCAGGATACCCTCTATTTTTTAATATTTGTGAAAGAAGTGAAACTTATCTTACGAGTACTAGATGAGACAAAGAAATTAGATTAAAAATTTTTGCTAATATTGGGCCAGATATTTACGACTTAACTTATACATAATACATTTGAGCTGGAACATTGGATATTTATGGCTTGAGCAACTTATGATAGCAATGTAGAAGTAGGAATAGATGTAGGCATTCTGTTCATTTCCCATCCATCTAAACGTGTAGTGATAGTTTTAGAGAATTCTTTGCAACGTTTCACCAAGTTACCACCCAAGGTATCTGTGATGTTGGCAATTGTCCTGAGTAAAAAGACTTTCAGGACATTTCTCTATCATCTGAATTTAGTATTTTAGAATTTTTTGCTTACTTTACTAAGAAACAGGTACTTTAAACATCTAAAATTTTATCAACAATAAAACAAAAGGATTTCTATATGCTGACGACAATCAAATATCCAGGTGAATATGCAAAAAAATATGAAGAAACTTTACTTTTTATTGAAGTTATGAGACTTTTTACATTTCCTATTCACTATAATAAATCTGGCAATAAAAATAATGTTTTTTAGATGCCATATTAGAAATAATGCCAGCTTAGACATTTTATTATAAAATAAGAGTTTTCGCTCAAGCAATCATTTGAAGAATATTTGAGGCTTGTGAGTCAACGACTAATTTAGCACAACAAGATGAGATTTTTTTGTTAGATTAAAAAAAGCCCAAAATAAAAAAAATCAAATAGAAACTGTCAAATATGATTGAAAAAGACTTATTATGAATGATTAGACAGTTGTATATAAAATAACATAGAGATCATGACTCCAAAAATAAAGATAGTGTACTATGACATTTTCGGGCAAATGATTGAAGCAAATCATATTTCATAACTTTACTTGGATTTTTACTATCTTATTTTATTCTAAATTTATTAAACAAAACTCATCTAAGTTTGATTTATAAGGTAAGGTTAATATGATACTCTATTAACTACTAAATTTAATTTCATAAAAATGGAAACTATCAAATAACAATAGCTTGAATAACTGCTCAGAATATCGCAATCTAATTAGCTTTCCTCTGAGTAGGAGCCCTCCAAAGGTTCGCTTCTATTTACGCAGAAGAGCCATTTCAAAAAAGCCAATATCGCAAACCCTTGAAGAACGCATTCTCAGACGATGAAGAATAGTCAGATTCATCTATTTAACCTTAAAAGATCGGCAAAACTCCATTACCTCCAAAACCAGCCAAACAGAAATCAGTAATTCAACAGGCACAAGAGGATATCAAATGGACCAGAGAGGATACATCATAGATAGATTTGCTTTCAAAACTAGAGGGTAATGGAATGAAAGATAAAAAAATAAGAGAACTTGCTTTAAAAATCAAATCTCTTAACATAGCCTATGAAAAAGAGAAAACAATGTAATTTAATTCTTATGCAGGCGAAGAAATCTAGAAACTCAGTTGAATTCTACACTCAAAGCAAATTTGGAAGCCAAGAAGAGTAAAGAATAAAGCCAGTCATTGTAAAAGACTATGGGGAATAAAAGCGAAAAATAAAAATAAAAATACAGTAATTGTGCATAGCAATAGAAAAAAATCATGGATTTTAGGCTTAAAAATCAGAATATGAAAACTTAGCTTAATAAAGCACATAGAATCATTGCTCGAGAGATAGGCTAAAATTTTGATATTGATCAAGCACTTTCATAATAAAATAGTTGGAAAGGAAGGCAGCAAAAGATAGAAAAATTGAAAGGAAGAGTTAAATAGTTAGAGGAAAAGTTGGCTAATAATGGAGTAAATGTTTCACATATGAGTGGATTTACACAAGCAACTGTACCTCCAAATAAAAATAGTTCATTTACAGCAACACAAAGAACTTCAACTTTAGCTGATAATAAGAGAAAAGAATTAGAAAATTTAAAGGTTCAGGTTGAAGCTCTAAGGACATAAAATGATCTTCTTCAGAGTAAAGTGAAATCCCTAAACTCAAGAAAGATCAATTTATAGACAGAATTGAAGGACTTAAAAGCTGATTTTGAGAAAAAAAAGTAAATCTTTTTAGAGAAATCTTAAAATGATGATAGATTCATAGCACTTCTGAAACAAGAAAACGAAAAGTTGAAAAAAGAAGAGAAGGTAATAACGAAAGTAGTCTACAAAGATGCAAAAGAGAACACTTAAGAAGTCAATTTGCTTAAAAAATAAGTAGAAAACCTTAAAAGAAAACTAAAATAGTCTCAAAAGCAAAAGGAATAGCTTCAGAATCAGCAACAACAAGAAAAATAATAAAAGGTCGTCAAGGCAGTGAATGAAGTTAAGTAAATATCGGTTGAAAAGCGTAAGCAGCTTGAGGAATAATACATAAAAGGTGCTAAATATTTAAAGAAATTTACTGTGTAAGACTAATAGTAGATTTATAAAGCTTGGAAATAATCTAAGGGTAAATTTTGATTAATTAACTATGCCAAATATATGTTCTTATTTTTCATTTATATATCAAAAAAGTTATAACCTATATCTTATATTCAAGCATGTCTAACTAAATTATTATTGGGATTTGCTCTAACTGCAAGCAACACGCATGGTGTACTCGTCACAACTAGGCAACTTATCTCACCTTAGCTGAAGAACTTAAAAAAAATATACTCTCTCATCTTAATAATGCAACAGTCAAAATCAATCTTGTCGGAGATTATAAACTTGGATCTTTCTAAGTCATCTGTAAAGGTATTACTTTGTTTTCAAAATTATAGCTTGGATATTTTCCTCATACTGTCTTGCTTACGAATAGAATCGTATCTTTCTTTGAGGATTTGAAGAAAGGAAACGATCTTTCAAAATATAAATTTTCTAATAGTCCTGTTAAGAACCATCCTCAGTTCCATAGGTCTCCTACAAAATCTCCTTCCAAATAGGCTACAAAACTTCCCAATAGTGTTATAAATCTTGAACCTACACACCAAAATCAAGAAAGCCATCAAAATGAAAAACCAAAGCAATAGAGTCCAGTGAAACCCAAATAAGCTGAAGTTAAAAAATAAAAATTACCATAAGAAAAAGAACATAAAAAAGAAGAGACAAAAAAAGATGTACCTAAACAATAATAAGCCCCTAAAGCTAAGTAATAGCCTAAGAAGGAAGTCAAAGAAGTAAAACCATAGGTTAACACATAAAAAAATTAAGTTAAGGCTGAAACAAAACCTATTGAACCGAAACAAGAGCTGAAATAGCATAAGAAAGAAGCTGAAAATAAATAGTAAAAGATTTAACATAAGTAAAAAAAATAGCCGACTCACTCTGCTTAAAGTCACTCACCAGTAAAACCTACAGAGAAAAACTAAAAGACAGTATAAAAAAATGCCTAAAAAGAAGTTCCAAAAGTAGTTTAGAATAAAAATCCTATAGAAGTTCAAAAATAAACACACAAATAATAAAAAGTATAGAAGAAATAAGCCAAAGTTGAAGCACCTACTGAAAAAAAGGCTTAAAATACAGTATAAGATAAGCCAGCTGTAACTTAAGTCAAAAAAGAGAATGTTGAGATCAAGAAAGATTAGAAATAAGTAGAAGCACCATAAGTTTATAAATAAAAGTAAGCTAACAATGAGGCCAATTTGACAACTCCAGTTAAAAAATAGGAAACAATACCTCAAAAAAAAGAAGCTTAATTAATGAAACAGACTGAGAGTCCTTCCAAATAAGTAAAAGTTAATGTGGCGCCTACGCAGAATGTGGCTCCTATTTAAAAACCTGCGGGTCAAGGGACAGTTATTGTAGATGCAAAGCAACCTGCAGTCTAAAACAAGGTTATATCTGAGGTAGTTCCGAAAAAATAGTGATTCAAAGAAATAGTGCATATGTAATGATATGAATAGAAATTAAGAAATAAAATAATTCAAACAGCTAAGTATAATATAGTAAGCAACAAATATTTATGTTTTTGACGCCTAAGTTTGTTTTGCAGGTGTAATATAACCCATTAGCAATCTATCAATACTATTTTTATAGGTTTTGGACCTATGCTTCGATTAATCGAGATATCATCTTCAGATCTATTGAAGTTTATGAGACTATGTTGCTAATATACATTTTTGTTTAAGTTTTTTAACTTGAACCAACCATAAAATAGTAATGAAAAGGTCTCAATCATTTGTCTTTAGTCTGGCCTTCAATCCATTAAAAATCAAAGCTATTGAAGATAATTCTAGGATCGACTTATTTTCTCGCTTTCTGGAAAAGATTGTTATTTATGAGTTGTGGAACTCCAATAGAGCTTGGTGTCGTGAATTTAACACTGGAAGTCTATGAGGTGGGATCTTCTTTCTTAGAAATTAAATATTTTCAATTAAAAGAACAGCATTTCTATCAGCCATAGTCCACTTGCTAAAACTTCATAAATATCTTTAAATCTGGAGCAAAATGCTTCAGTTATCATTTTTGAAAGTTAAAGACTCATCTTTACAAAAGAAGAAATGCAATTTATAGACACAGAAGCAGGAGTGGCCTCAAGAGGAGAGCTAAGATTAGCAGGTGCAAAACGGGAGGGAAAAAAGTGAGGGATGGGTTTTAAAAATCAACAGGTAAAGAGTTGATGAATGAGAGCATGAATATAATTATTTGATATTTTGATTTTAGATGCGATCAAGCAATTCATGTTAGGATTAGAACGAAATGATGATTGCTGAGAATGGATAGGCAATCTTTTAGAAGCCCCAAAACTAGCACCACAAACAATTTTGGGCTACCAACATCCATAAAACCGTCCCCATCGGCTACTAATTCCACCAAATTTAAGTTCCAGACTTTCAGCCTCTTTCTCCCTCGCTTTGTAACCTTTTCTTTATAAAGCCCGCCAACTATTAGTTAGTCTAAAATGTCCGGCCGTCTTTCTAAGGAGCAGAGTCCAAGAAGAGGAGCTGTAAGAGTATCTTTCTTTCGTATAGAACTACTTTTAGTAGAAAATCCCTGACTATTTTCTTCAAGGTAATATACTTAAATATGGACATAAATGTCCATCTTAGAAATGAAGATGCATCTCTTGCTTCTTTGTTTCTTCTTTATTCTTTTTTTAACTCAATTAGGTATAGGATCAAGAGATCGTAACAGAACCAAGGCCATGTAGTTTTTACATCAGATGGACTACAATTATATCAAAGCAAAATTCTATATCCTTTTCCCTTACTATCTCACATACAATCGCTACAGATGTCATCAACCTTTGCTTCTCAGTGATTAGGAAATGTTCCGCAGAATCGAGGACCATTTGGAAGGTTTGAAAAGCACCAAAGAAAAATAATTAGAAAAATGGATTGGAAAAGTTTAAACTTCTATATAATCACGTATTCATTTAAGCAAATTGAATACACTCATAGAAGTCGCCAAACAAAATAAATATTAGATTCCTGAAGCCATAAAAGAGCATGTTGATAAGTCTATTCGGACTGGAAAGGAAATAAAAAAAACATTACACAGTTCAAGGATGCCTCTTGATAAGCTGATAGCTAAACGGGAATCTCTACAGTAATGCAAAATTATAACAAATTAGATGATTCAGTTTGAAGAAACCGTGGGAAGATGTGAATAATGGTTGAAAAAACAGACAAAATTTTAATAGGCCTTTTTTACAAATACTGCTTAACCTCAACTAAAACCTATGAAATAGAAAATAGAGTTTAGAACCCTACAGCTTTTAGTTAATGAATTCAATAACTTACCTCTAGTTTACTAAAATTTTTAAAAAACGACTGGAGCGCTTTATAACTCAACTTTAACTTTACTTTAGCGCCTACCTCCTCTAAACAAAGCAGCGAAGACTAGAACAGCTCAAACTAATGTTGGAGGTACAAGAATTAACATTTAAACAGCGAGATAATACTTGAAATAGATCTAGCTGTGTCCAGTTGAGCATTAGTAATTCACAAATTTCGAATCAAGTATTAGATAAAATCTGTAATGGCTATAGAGGATCGGAATGTGGCTCGAGGATGAAAAATCATAGAAGTCCTTAAAAGTTCTTAACCAATATTCAAAAATTATCAATGATATTCCAATTATTAATAAAATCCAACACAAATTACAGTCAAGGCTTTAGTACTATGAGATTATGGAGAGGGTCAAAAAAGATATCAGCAATCCTGCAAAATATTAGCAAATTAAGGATGCGATAAGAAGATTAAAAGAAAAAGGTTATGAGACTTGCGAATATGCCAAAATTGAAACAAGAATCATTAGCTATATGGGATGGTATGAATCTCAACAAATTCTTAACTAAGACAGGCTTCCAAACTCTAATCTCGATTTCATTATGAGACAAAAACCAATTAAAATGAGAATGATTCAGTAAGAAGCCTTTAAAAATCAATTGATTTCTGCAAGACAAGAACTTAATATTCCTTAAGAAGTTTGGATTGAGAGTTAAAATAAGGTGAGAACAGTTGAAGAACTTAAAGTGAAAATAGCACAGCTTAATTAGCTCAAATAGCCTTAACTTAATCAAATGCTTTAGATTTTAACAGTTTGTATCAAAAATGGTTTGCTTTTCCCTTAGTTCTAGCAACTTTATGAAAGGGTGATAGAAATCTTTTATTTATTAGCTTAGATTTCTTTTATTCTTTTAAGCAACGGGGAACAACTACCTTAGGGTCAAAGCTACTTTTTCTCTCCACAGGATGTAGAGATAATTGTTTCTGCACTTTTTGAATTAAAACAATCAGCATAGTTAAAAGATTTTCAGACAAAATAAGCTGGAGATTAGATTCTATAGAGAGCTAAATAAAGCGGATTCCCTAGAAATCTTCCTTAGTATAACTCATTCTAGCTGTTTATGGGAAAGGCAGAAAAATGGAGTATCAAGGCAAGATAACTCATAAATGCTTTTAAGCAAGAATAGAAAGAAGTTAACATTAAGTAACTTATTGAAGAGTCAAAGAATTGCTTGCATTCTAAAGCTATTGAAGAGTAGCTGAGTAGAATTGACGTAATTTTGAAGTGGAGAGAAAAAATATCACGAAAAATATGTGAGCAAAGATAATCTCCTTTTGATTAAAATGATAAGGATTTTATACAATAACTTGAAATCGTTTTGCAAGAGGCTGAGTCGTGTCAAGATAGTGGAGAAAAGACAAAATTCAGAGCTTTGTAGTATCTATGGATGAACAGTAAGAAGATCACAAATATTCTCTAAAAAATGGGTTCGGCAGAAATAGAATCCACTTACAAACTATCAGAAATGAATAAGTTCTGTAAGTAAGTAGATAGATAAATTTAAAAATATAAGCTCTAAGACAAGACTATTCTAGCTTTAAAATAAGAGTTACAACAACAATTACTGCTTTCAGATGAATGGAAATAAAAATACTTGGCTATCAAACGTTTTGAAAAAAAGAAGTTAAAAAAAGATGATGAGGATTTAAAAGAAATAGATATTGAAATTGAAGTTTAAGATAATCCTAATAAAGCTAACTTTAATTCAGGACAAGTAAGCGAAGGAACTTGTCTTGTGCCTTATATACCGCAACTTCCGTCATTTCCATCGAATTAAAAAAAGAAATACTATATTAGAAATGGATAGTTTTGTTGGTATTACAAACTTCCTCTATTGATCTTTTAATTCTACAATGGTTACAATCTCAAATTTGCAATTGATGACTTAGTGAGACTCAGAGGTCTCTTAGCTGATGTTCACAAGTTTATAGTTCATTACAATCTCATTATGGAAAAGCCTGATAAAACTGATATTTAGCTCAGTGCGCTCTAAGCTGAATCTGCTAAGATACCCCTGTTTTTTAGGTAGACTTTTGTGTTATCTAAAAAAAATGCATACATCAACACTTGGAAAGAACTTGCGGACTCTGTATTAAAATCAGTCCCTGTGCTTAGTATGTAGCTTAAAGCTCGAAAACCTGAAGAACTTTTATAGTTATTATAGATGAAAAAACAACAACAAGATTAAGGGAGAGAGTAGAGAAGATAAGATATTGGAAACAAAAGAAAGAGAAAACAAAATCCTTATTACTCAAACTAAGATATGACTTTAATAACTGAAGAAACATTTGGACTTAAAACTAAAAAGAAGCGCAAAGGTAATAATCCAGATCAATAGTATAGGAATACTGCAGTTGCAAGCTCAGCCAAAAAATTAGCTAGAACTCAAAAAGAAGATGTAGAGAGAGCTTAAGCACTACTTTCAGGTTAAGTTCCTGCTGAATTGATTCATATAGATGATCCCAAAGAATATTGTATTTGTAGGTATGGTGTTCCAAACGAAAACTCAATTATGATCCAATGTGAGTATAAATGCTAATAATGGTTCCACATAGAATGTCTAGGTATCAAAAAGCATCAGACGAAAAGTGATATAAAGCTCAGATGTGTAGGCTGCAAAGCCCTTTATAAGGAGGATTCTTTGGGCTATTTCTTTTGGGATTCTCATGCAAAGATAACAGAATATGCTTTGACCGAGCTCGTTTAATAAGGACGTCAGCTGTAAGTGGAAACACAATAAATGAAAAAACTTGAGCTCCTTTACACAAAGATGTTGAACTGGAAAGCCTCGGTCAAAGAGATGCTTATAAAGGTGTGTTAGACAAATGGATAAGATTTGCCCGCTCTTTAACCTCCACTTTATGAATTGTTTTTACAATCTCTTTGGTTACCAAGTGCTCATCCTGAGACCACCATCCTTAGAAAGCTGGTTCTTATGGCTAGAAATGAGGCATGATTATCTGACACATATCAGCTATTAACTTTATGATTGATAATAATCAAAATCATTAGTATTTAACTCAATTTTATAGTTACTTATTTGAATGCAGAATACGATAGACTAAGTACAGAATGTGCAACAATACGTTTTTCTCATCTTTGATGAACTATCTCCTGTAAATAGTTCGAACACTACTAATTAAATATTAATGGCCCAAATCAGCAAGTATGGCAGAAAAATTATCCAGTTGAGCTAACAATCAACTTTCAAATATAGAAATTAACACTTTTTACCAAGAAGTGAAGTTGAGAATCAGCTTTCAGCAATCCATCGACTAGTAACAGGTTAGATATCTAATTTTTCTTATTAATAATCAATCAGAAGTATCACCTAAAAGCTTGAGCAGTAAAGAAAATCAATTTGGATGCGATACTCTCTTCCCTAATCAAGGCTTATTCCTCAATCGGGTGAAAAGTCTGGAGAAAGATAGAAAAAGACAGTACTTGAGTAATAAAAAAATAGCATGAAAGTTTCTAGGACAAAATCTAAAGGAGTAAATCGTTCAAGCACAGTCAAATAGGTACTAAAATTAAAAGGATACTTTGAGAATGAATAGAATATAATTAGATAGTTATACGAAAAAGTGAACAAGCATTTAGGTTTTCACAAAGTGTCTGTAAGTAGTTTAGAGCCAGATAATTTAAAATACAGTCGAAGTTACGATTAAAATAACTGCCAGAATATTCTTGATGTTGTGAAATGCTCGACATAAAATAATAGTAAACATCTAAACAATATATGCTCTTTAGTCGAGCTTCTCCATGATAATCTTAATAAAAGGTTGAAAAATTAAGGATTGGCAAATTCAAAGCTAGAGGCATATTTTACAGAAGTAAAAAGGATGGAAGAAGTTTATTCATATACTCTCTCCAAAATGCTTTAGAATTTATCGACAACTAAGCGCATGATTGAAACTGATGCTTCTTTGTGTTTGCCTCACATCTAAAATTTATAAGACATAACAAGAAAACTATATAGTTTATTCCCAACTTCTTAATCAATGCATTAGCTCAATATTCCATATGGAGGTGTCAAAGAGTATCGATCTTATGGTATCCAAGCTAATCTGACAAAATTTTTAAATGAAAAAAAAGCAGGTTCAGAAACATACAGACTTCAGGTGAGAGTTGGTGAACTTTTGGAGAGATTTGAAAAAAATATGAAATTTAAAAAGAATATTGACCCAAAGTAGGTAGAAAAACTATTTTAATCTGTAAGAGAGATGATACCTGCCTCTAAGAGCCCGACTCAGCAAGATCTCAACTATGAATAGTAATTTAAGAAACTTTTATAATTACAATAGAAACGTTAGATGTAAATGAATGAAAGTAATACAAAAAAAGTCAAAAAACTCTAAAAGAAAATACAGGAACTATAACAGTCTATTTAAGAAAATAAGAAGGAAGCATTGAAACTAAGCGAAGGATGGTAGCAGTAGAAGAAAAAATTGAACAAAAAAATCGATCATGAGCAGCATGAGTACAAAAAACTTCTCAATCAAAAATCAAATTTAGAAGTAAATATTACTGAAATGCTAAAGTAAATAGAAGTAATGAGAGAAGCTGTGAGAAGACAGAACAACGAGTAAGCAATCAGAAAAATACAATTTTAGAAGGAAAGAGATTAGATCAACCGTTAGCATGAAAATTCGATGAAAGAACTGAACAAATCAATGGATTAATTAAAATCTTAAAGAGATCGTATGAATGAGTAAAGATCAATTTACAGACAAAAGATTGAATTAGTCTAGGGACAGTTATAATAATAGAAATAGTTGAGTGCGGGCTTGAGAATAGAGCTTGAAAACGTTATAGGTTAAAACTCAAATTATCAATAACAAGTTAATTAGATGAGAAAACTATACGAGTAGAAGATTAAGTAAGTTGAGGAAACTATCGAAAATATACGAGAACTTCAACTTATAAAACAAAATCAAGAAGATAATATAAATCGTTTGAATAAACATCTTGAATCTGCAGAAAAGAAGATAGATAGTTTCGGAGATTTGATGAGAGAATACCAAAGGAAAATAGAAGAACTTAACAGAGATAAATAAAAACTTCAAGAAGAAGTGAACCATTGGAAACAAGAGGGAAAATTAACAGACACTGATTTAAAAATATTAAAGGATTAGGTTGAAAAAGTAAACAATGCTTATTTCTAATCATAGGAACTGATTGAGTCTCTTAAAAAAGAGTTAACTATCTCATAAGAATAGAAAGAAAAATTATTCAAAGAGAAGCTAAAGCTAAGTAAAACAGCTGAGTAAGTGGAGACTCAAAATAGTTACTTAAAAAATAGGTTACAAGCTATAGAATTATCAGAAAGAGATATGAAAGACGATTACTATCAGAAGTGTCAACAGATTAACTTAATGACTCGAGATATAGAGGAACTCAAAGTAAAATATTATTAATTCAGAAAGAAAACATAAAGATCAGAAAAGAACAACACTCAGAAAGATAGTAGAAAAATAAAATTTAAAAAGAGTTGAGGTAGGTCAGACAATAAGCACAAAGTCGACGTTAAATCTAAAGTGCAGAACAGGGCAAAAGGAGATTTTAGATTGAAAATATGAGAGTTTAACTTAGACGAAAAACTTAGCAACTATAAAAACAAAAGTAGTCTTATTAGGAAAAAATAAGTGTAATCATTCAGAAAATGAAGGAAATGGAAGAATGTATGGGACAAAAGCAGCTCCTTACTCGACTATTGCAACATCAAAGTCAATGATAATTTAATAATTGTTTGTTGATATAAACATAACTATATTTTTTCAATCATAAAATCTGTTGTTTGACCATTGAGTTCGAGGTGTACTAAATTTAGGATTTTTTCCTGCTTACACAACGAAATTTGATTTACCCATTCTTTAAGATCTCTCTCTTTCTTAATCTTTTAAGCGTCTTTGTTCTTGCTATTCTTTTTTCCTCTTTGCTTACTCGATTTGTTTGAATATTAAGGTTTGTCCTTCTTTGTTGATCTCAGCCTTTGTTTTGTTCAAGTCATTTTTAATACTAAAGAACATGGGTCCCATTTAAGCCAGCCAATGAGGGTCTACAGTTGTAACACAGTTCATGTACTCTTTAGAAGTCATAACTAATTCATGATAAACACAATATTAAGGAATGTATCCTAAACAAAGAAGAGCACTACTCATGTGAAGCCGACAAGGTACACCTGATCTCATATTGACATACTATCCAATACCTTTTACTTTTGCAGCATTGATAAAATATCCAGAACACACTGCTTTTCTCACAATATCATAATTGTATTCACATGTGCTTATCTTAAACCCTAATTATTTTGCGATATCCATAAGCTGAGAACGTACTTCTCTAACTTTTCTTAATGACTTAAACTGTAAGAAATGAGAAGTACACCATTAAGAGCTAAAATTATGTTTCTTCCATTGTTCATAAATGTTTAGATAAGTCAAATGATCACTCTCAGGGATTAAAAACTTCTATCTAATAGATTAAGCTTATTGCATTTGTTCTTTTGGCTTGTAGAAAATTGAAGGAACAGAAAGCATAGACACAATAGTTACGACTTCATCAAGACAACCTAATTAATTACTCACAATTATCATTTTAGAAAGAGGAGGATCAACAGGAAACTATGCCATTTTTCTGCCCAAAGGTGTTAAATGACCTAGATTGTCCAAAGCTCCCAAAACCCATAACTGATACATTGAGCTTAAAATAGTTTATTGTGGGGGAGGGTCCATGAAATCGAATTAAAGCAAGTTATCGATGTTCAGACTTTTTAATAATAAAACTACATTACACAAATTTGTTCTTTGAATTTATGGAATGTTATTTTAGAACAATTCCTACCTGAAAATGTGTGCACTATAGAGTCTGTAGCAATGACCGGGACCAGTTCTTCCAGCTCTACCAGCTCTTTGATTTGCGTTTGCTTGAGAAATAGGAGTTATTTGAAGTGCATCCATACCTATCTTCGGATTGTAAACTTTCAGCTTACAGAAACCTGTATCTATGACATATTTGACACCATCAAGAGTCAATGAAGTTTAGGCGATATTTGTAGCAACTATACACTTTCTAAATTCAGAACTTTCGAAAATTTTTGCCTGATCCTATGATCTAAGTTGTGAATAGATAGGTAAGATAGTTAGTTTAGGAGCATTTTATAGAGTATCTAGCTTTTACTGTATAAAAAGGCAAGTACACTAAATATCTTATTGACCTGTCATGAAAATTAAAATATCACCAGGAGGTTGCTGTAAATGAATTGCTACAGCTTTTTTAACTGCTGCATCTACATAGTCATTGACAGCTGCTTTTTAAAAGTATTTTTGAACTGGGAAAATTCTACCTGGAATTTCAAAGATGGGTGCATTTCCAAAAAATGATGAAAACTTTTAAGCGTTCATAGTTGCTGAAGTGATAATGATTTTAATATCTCTTCTTTTTTGAGCTACCTTTTTTAAAATACCAAACAGAACATCAGTATTCAAACTTCTTTCGTGTGCCTAATCCATAATAATAGCAGAATACATTTAAAGTTAATCGTCATTAAGACTTTCTCTCAGTAAAACACCGTCTGTCATGTATTTGATTTGAGTTTGATTCGAAGTACAGTCTTAAAATCGTATGGAGTATCCGACAGTGCTCCCAAGTTCAACTCCCATTTATTCCGAAACTCTTTTTGCAACTGATACAGCTGCTACTCTTCTTGGTTGAGTACATCCAATTATTCCATACTTTCCATAGCCATCTTCTAAAAGATATTGAGTCATTTGGGTTGTTTTTCCAGAGCCTGTCTCTCCAACAATGATCACAACTTTATTTTATCGAATAATTTTTCTTATTTATTCTCTAACTTAGAAGACAGGTAACATTTCTCTTTGTTGCTTGAAAGTTTTGTTTCTCGAAAAATCTGTTGCAGCTACTCTCTTTCCATTAAGCAAATCTGAAAATTTAGCTCCATCTTTATAATCAACCTCTCCGTCTTTATTCATCTTCACATCTTACTATTAAGTTTAAGTTTTTTATTTCTTGGAAAACAAATTTTTCAACCTTTCATTCTATTTTTATTCTTTTTATTTCAATTTTGATCTATCGTTACGTTATCTGAACTATTTTACAACTGCTGAACCCTTTTTGGATAATATAGCCATATCAGATAACGGATCTTTTACAACTTGAATTTGACTTGTTTGAGTAGTGTATACAGTATTTCCGTCTAAAAATGGAGGTTTTAGATCATGAACCATAAGCATTACTCTAGCTTATTAATGATCCTAATCTCCTTATCTTCCTCGTAGTTTAAAAAAACCAGAGTTAACAAGCTGATTTTCTTACCATTTCATATTTTATTCAGTTCTTTGCTTGTTATCCATTCTGGTTTTGTGACTGGCACCCTTCAGTTTTTGTTCAAGTTAGATTTATAAATTACGAGTCTTTTAGGTTTCATAAAGTTTTTTGCTTTAAACGTTTTCATCATAAGCATCATCCTACCTTTAATACCATTACTATTAATTCAGTTTTTCTGCTTGCTACCATCCCCACGCAGCATATTAGTCATCTAAATCTCTGTCTCTTATATTTTTTATCTTTGCTATTGGTTTTTTAAATTCAGGTCTAGAGAGGATTTAACTTGTTTGGTCTTCAACTTTTTATGATTTTTTGATTACTGAGTTTCCACCGAAAACGACGGGCCCTGAACGATTTGATCTTTGAGAAGATGCTGAATTTTTTGATTTGGCATCATCACGCGATCTTGAACGTGAAGCTTCGGACTCTTGTCGTCTGCGAATCTAGGACTGATATTTATTATCTCGTTTATTTGAGTAAGAGCTGTCTCTTCTAGCCTCAGAAAAAGCACGATGCGACATATGATCTATTATAAATTATAAACGAAGCCTCTTTAAAATTTGCTTTAAAAATATATCACAAAGTATTAATGATAAGAGAATAGATCATTGCAGATTTGTTAATGACTCAATAGACTTCAGCATCATAATTAGTGAGATGCTTAATCATTGACTCATTGTAGCTGTCCATATACTCAATTTCGAACTATTGCAAACACATATTATTAGAAAGTCCTTGGAAAAATTCATCTTCTTCACCTAATAAGATATAGCAACCTTTGATTGTGATTTTTTTTATTGACGGATTTGCATTTGCCAAAGTGAATAATTTCGACCCGCTAATACTTATTAACTTTGCATTGTAACTGAAATCGATTATCTAGTGGTAGAGTGTAGCTGCAGCATTGATTACATACTATAGACCTAAAATAGATAGTTGATTTTTGGGTAACCCTATCATATGCATGGGGTAGCTTATTTGTTTCATCATGTAACTTACTTGATTATCTTGAAGATTTGTTTCGTAAACAATCAGCGATCTTTTTATATAATCTTTTTTGAAAGGAAAAATATACTTCAGATTTTAATTTAGTCCTTGGACTTCACTTTAATGTAACTTTATCTTGAGATTCATTAGAGGTATTTTAGCAGGTACAACATTAGTAATAACATTCAGCTAACAGTTAGGTAATGTTTTGAAGTGAGGTTTTAGCCATTTAGGATATGTTATCTCCATTGATAGAGTTTTTCTTTTAAAAGACTGTTTGTTTAATAAATACAGAAAACCTCCGATCGACTCTCTGTAATAGCGAGAACCAACTATCTATTTGATTTTGTTTTCATGCATAAAATCTACTCCTTTTATTGTTTCGATTTCTTTTATGACGTATTACTCAACTGCATAGGAAGGAGCTTAGTTTCTAAGGCAATATGCCCCTCTAAAAGATATCAAAAATAGGCATCTTTCTATTGCTTTTATAGAATCTCTTGAATCATTATCCTTCTTAATCTTCAAGACCTTTTAACCGAATTTCAAAGTAAAATTCTCATCATTTTCAGACTGATAGTTGAAACATGTCTAAGTGAAAGGAATCATAAGATCTTGCCTTTATTGGAATTATGGCTAAGTTATTGGGTAAAAGAGGATAGCTCTTTTTCTTAAATTAAAGTGGTAAGGATTATATATCGTGTCATTAATTTTGACATTCAAACATCCCTCAAGTTATACTGCTCCCCAAAATTCATTGAACTCTCGGCCCTCCATTCCCTTCCTTTTCATACAGCCTATTGAAGGTACTTGCATGGGTAGATTGTAGTCTATATCTTAAAATCCCAAAAGTTTCCAATTAGTATTCGGGCTGAAAAGGTTGAGATCATCTGGAAATCTTTTTGCATCATATATGATTTGTTTCATATCATCTTAGAAATCAACTTTGTGAGACATTATGACATCTTGATATTTGTATTTATTTTTAGAGCTGACTTATCTTACTTAGCTTTCATAAATCCATTCACCTTGTTGACTCGAAGTGGCTAAACGTCCATCAACTATTTTTTCAATTTAATCTTACCTGACTCCATATTCGTTGAGTTAAGCTTTTTTTGGGGTTTGCCTCATATTTGAATTATAAAAATAATAAGGATTCAAGGAGGAATATGCATTTGACTAATAACAAATTTTGGTTTGTTTTGTAAATATTTTTCATAGTATGGATATCGATAATGGTATTCTAAAAGATGTCTAAAAATTATTCTCTGATAGAAATAAAGTTGCTTCTAGAAAATATACAAGACGAAGTATTCTCAATACTTTTGGATTCACATCCAAACAACAATAGTCTTTACTTCTAAAATTTCATAGGGATTTCACTTAAAACTATTAAGTATATCAATCATTACTTGAATGTTCTTAATCATGATGAACATATAGGTTCAATTTTAAGTTACATCTTTCAAAATCTACAAAGAAGTTTCACATAATATAAAAGTAGAAATATTTATTTCTAAAGCTGTCTCTCCTCACCCTTTGCAACATAGAATGAAGATGAAAAAAAATAGTAAGATTAAATTTATCATTTTATGAACACTAGAAATAGCACTCTTCCACTTTAACTTTTGGGAAATCCTCATCAATAACGATAGAGGATGGAATTAGCTTTTTTTATTGAGAACATGTCCAAGAAAAATATTATTTTGAAGTAGCCGAAAAGAAGCTTGCAGTTAGCTCAAGAGCGTTAAAATGGATTAAAAATCTTAGGGAAGACTACATTTGACCCTTAGTTTTGTCCTATAATTTAGTAAGATCCTATCAAGAACTATCTAGCCGTTTAAGAGTATAAAATGAAAGAAAGCGAATAAGTCTAAGTTCAAACTCAAACTGAGTGTGTATTGACTGAATTCGAGACCCAGACGTGGAAGTAAGAAGATGTTTAGAGCTGTTTGAAATCTGAAATCGCAGTGGCTACGAAATAATACATAGAAGACTTAGCAAAAAAGAAAAATAAAGGGGGTATTAAAAACAAGAAGAATATTAAAGGAA
>Ga0194117_10001600_pt1 | contig 25801 bp, 15 predicted proteins | sample TA2MahsurfametaG_FD_160579 | JGI IMG/M metagenome (GOLD analysis project Ga0194117, IMG submission 160579) | Freshwater microbial communities from Lake Tanganyika, Tanzania - TA2015009 Mahale N1 surface | ecosystem: Environmental > Aquatic > Freshwater > Lake | place: Tanzania: Lake Tanganyika...
GCTCATGCTTCCATCGACCTTGTTTATACTTGAAACTTTTAGAACAATATTTACAATGATTATTATATGATAAATTTAGTACATTTTTAGAGTTACTTTTGGATGACCATGTAGAGTTACTTTTGGATGATTCTGTAACTTTTAAATTTTCATGATATTTATGGTTGTGATTCCATAAGCTTTGTTTACTAGCGTAATTTTTATTACATATATTACATATATGATCATATGTCATGGTACACTTTATATACCTAACATTAGATATTAATCTTTAAGTATTTTTTAAATTAATATTTTAAAATGTACTTTTTATTGGTACACTTTTTTACACTTTTTTATTCAGAGAGAGAGATACGGATTTTTTTTTTAGCTATTAAAAAAAATTGAAATATTTATAAATTGATTTAAATTTTTATTATTAATGAATAGTGATTATTACACTAAAGAATTTAAAGGTAAAAATATTTTTTATGTAAATAGAAATATATTTTTAACTGAAGAAATATTAAAAGAAATGACAAAATATAATATCATAGAATTTTGTAAAACATTTAATCAACCTATTGATAATTTACCATCAGAAATACAAAGTATTACTTTTAATAAATATTCAAAATTTAATCAATGTATTGATAATTTACCTTCTGAATTACAAAGTCTTAGTTTTGGTTATAAATCAGTATTTAATCAGAAAGTAGATAAATTACCATCAAGATTACAAAATCTTAATTTTGGTACTGAGTTTAATCAACCAGTAGATAATTTACCATCAGGATTACAAAATCTTAGTTTTGGTACTAACTTTAATCAACCAGTAGATAATTTACCATCAGGATTACAAAATCTTGATTTTATAGATGATTCAAAATTTAATCAAACAGTAGATAATTTACCTTCAGGATTACAAAATCTTAAATTTGGTACTAATTTTAATCAAACAGTAGATAATTTACCTTCAGGATTACAAAATCTTAAATTTGGTACTAATTTTAATCAAACAGTAGATAATTTACCAAAAGAATTAAAAGATCTTTTTTTTTGTGTTAATTTTAATCAAAAAGTTGATAATTTACCATCAGAATTACAAACTATTAATTTTAGTAAAAATTTTAATCATCCAGTAGATAATTTACCATCAGGATTACAAAAAATTACTTTTGAACCTTTTTCTAAATTTAATCAATCAATAAATAATTTACCATCAGAATTAAAAAATCTTACTTTTTCAATGTATTCTGAATTTAATCAATCAATAGATAATTTACCATTAAGATTACAAAATCTTACTTTTGCATCTTTTTCTAAATTTAATCAATCAATAGATAATTTATCAACATCAATAAAAATAATCAGAGATTAAATTATAATTATTTTTATAATCATTATAATTATTTTCATAATCATTATAATTATTTTCATAATCATTATAATTATTTTCATATTCAGATTGTAAATTAATGCTATCTTGAATAGATACTATTTTTTCATAAGCAATTTGTCTATCTTGAAAGTTATTTTCTTTATTTGATACAATATTATATAAATTTTCAAATTGAATTAATTTACGTTGATTATCAATTATTGCCTGAATTTCAGTATTATTTATAAAATTATTAGGAATATTATTTTTATTTAATATTACCTTTCTAGCTATTCTATAAAATATCATAGATGCTAAAATAGGAATATATGATATTACAAAATTATTTAGAATAATTCCGTATTCAGCCAATTTATTTAAAATTAATACACTAAAATCGGTAGTAATACTAAAATAATTTATAATAGTTTTTTTAATGAAAAATATTAATTTTCCAATATTTGTTTTAAAAATTCCTTCAAAAAAGTTATAAATTCTATCTTCTTTGTCCATATCCTTATTATTTAAATTTGAAACTAATAAATTGGAAGTTAATGATATATGTGGAATAATATAATCATCTAAAAATTCTTTTGAAAATGTTTCAGAATATTTTGTTAAACAAAAAGATAAAATCAAATGAGAACTTAAAACTATAGCACTATAATTTTCTAAATACATATTAACATTATTTTTGATTTTTGATTTCAAATAATTTTTAATTCCAATATAGTTTATAGTTTTTATTTCTTGATCAATATAAACAATTGAATTAGATAATGAACCAACAACGGTAGAAGCACCAACTTGTGCCATAGCTTCAACAGAGATATCATATTCTAATTGTTTTTTATTAGCATATATCATAATCTGAAACCTAGAGTATTTTTCTTTTTCATTATTAGCATCTTCTGTTTCTTGTTGTTCAAATGTGTTTAAATTATCCTTTTGTTGTTGTGTTCTTTTTTTATTAAGCTCAATAATTAAATCTTGAAATTGTTTCGATGTCATACTATCAGAATTTGCTTCATTATTCGTTTTCCATAATATATACAAATTATAAATGAATGTAATTATATTTTCATTTTTATGTCTATCCCAATAATTGGGTTCTGCTTTAACAATGTCCTTAGGAAATATATATGAAAATATATTAAATCCACATTTTTTCCAATTATTCCATATAATTATTAAGTAATCAAATATATTTACATCACTTTTTTGATTTCTATAAATAAAATTTCTTAATTTAGCTATTTGTTCTTGAGATAAATTATTTTGATTATTCCAATAGTTATTTAATATTTCTGTTAAAAGTAAATCAACATACTGTTGATAAAGAGTTTTTTTAGGTTGACTATCATCTTGTGGAACATATTTTTGCCAAGTAAATCCAGTGCATACATATGCATTAGCCTTAAATAATTTTATAAACTCTGCTTGAGCTATTTTTTTATTTTTTTGATGATTTGTTATACCAGAAGAATGAACATTAATATTTATATCAAAGAAAGTATTTATAATAGTATAATTATAATCATCCGCTAGAATTAAATTTTTATGCATTACATCTATTTCCAATGCGTCAATTCCAAATATTTTCGTCTGTATTACATTATATGTGTTAAATAATTGGAGGATACCTGTTAATATTTTATAAATACCATATATTTGTCCAATAACTGGAATTGAAATAGCAACAACATCTTTAGCAAGATCACATAATGCCATACCCATATTACTATTTGTTATTATTGCGGTCACTAAATTGGTTATTGTTACTACAGAAAATGGTAATGAAACTTTAAAAAAATTTGTTATTTCTGTTATCATAAATCCAGCAACTTCTTCGATTCTTAATTTTTCATTTATCACAAGTTTAGATATAATGTTTAGAGAAGCAGAACCAAAATCGCCAATATCTTTTCTGAATTCTCCAATCATTGTTGCAGAACTTAAGGTTGTTCCATATAACCATCTTGCTTGTTGTTCTCTATTCATATTATCCCAATTTTGGAATCCATTTAATATAGCAATTGTAATTGATGTAATATTCATAAATTCAGTAAATTTTTCTATAGGAATAATTTCATTTGGAAGTTGATCTAAACGTATTTTATAAACATTATATTCTTCATTATTTTCAATAACCGATTGTGCTATTTTGGTTGTTCCTTCTTCAGCAGAAGAAATTTCATTGATATTACTGCTATCATTATCCAATTTACATATACTATTGCTCGTATCAAATTTGTCAATATTGTTTTCTAATATATTTTTTTTTATTGATGATGTATTACCATTATAATCATAATTCAATTTACATATACTATTACTTGTATCAAATTCGTCAATATTGTTTTCGGATAATAGTTCATTATTTTGGTAAAGAGCAAATATAAAACTTCCACCACGAAAAATACCAAAATTAGTAGCCGCATGTTTTATAAGTCTAATATTTGGCTCATTATCATCATAAATAGTAAATGCTTTAGTAATAGCTCTATCCCAAATAGGTTCTACTATATTATTCCAAATAGGATCTACTATTAATGTTTCAATTGGAGATATAATATAATTTAATTTATCCATAGTAAAATATAGACTATAGTGTAATAAATTATTAACATTATACCAAGGTATATATTCATCTAATTTAGTAAAATTATATCTTTGTTCAAAAGGCGTATCTTTTAAAAATTGTTCAATATTATTTAATCTTTTGAAAGTTGAATTATTATTAATATTTATTTTTGAAAACATTAGATTTTCTAATGTCCTCTTACCGCAATACGAATACGCATTTAAAACATTTTGATTTGAATAAATGTCATTTTGTATTAATAGATTTTCTTCATTATACATGCAGGTTCCAAATCTATTTAGGCTAAACCCAGCTTTAGTCATTATATTTCCAACTTTTGGTACACTGTATAATAATAATTTACTAATTTCTTTTCGTATAATGTCGTATGTTTCTCTTTTTACTGTATTTCTAACAGTATCTTTCAGTAATTCATTATTTGTATCATAAGAATTTAAATTTGGAAAATAATCAATAGTATCATTTAATGGTACAATTGGATATTTAAATTCAAATATTTTTGGTTTATTCATAATTTGTTTTTATATTAATAAATAAAATTATTCTTATATATATATTTATTATAAATTACACCTTTTTATTGATATAATATAATTTTTAAAAATTGGTTTCGTTTTTACCAATTTTATCGAAGTGTCTTCCTTTACAAATATTACTTTCAATGTATTTATTTTTACAATCTTTACATAAAAAAAATACATTCATTGTAGGGGGTTCTTCTGAGTATTTTTTTCGTAATTTATTTTTTTGTTTTTCTGTTAGTGTATTCCACCATTTTTTATCAACATCATTTTCCGACCAATATTTTGGTTTGCCTTCAAGACGATAAGGAGCACAAGTGTCATCACAATAATTATTATAACACCAACTACAACCCCATTGTGTCATACAACCTTTACCACAACTAAAATCCATATAAACTATAATATATATTGAATGTTCTTTTTTTAAGTAATATTAATATAATTATAAATTGGGATTATACACCTTTTATCATTTACATTTAATTTGTTTCAATTAATAGTAATTTATTTAAATTACACAAATATTTATCAATTTCTTTTATAATGTCTCTACATTGTGATATATTTTCTTTTTTAACTTCTATTTCTTTAAAAGACTTTATGGTTTCTTCTAACTCTATTTTTGCAAATACTATTTGTTCAAATCTATTAATATAACTAATGGGTTTTATTGGTTCAATATAGTGGTTAATTATTCTATTTAATTCCCTAGCAGTAGATAAATAACCAAGATTTCCTCTATTTAACCATGAAATTAAGCCTACTGTCCAAGCAAAAATAAAATCAGAAAATTCTCTATCATAATGTTCATAAAAACGAATCTCATCATTGATTAATATTATTAGCAATTCAAAACAACCATAGATATGTTCATAAATAGATTTTAAATTTCCACCTTTTCCTTCTCGTAATTTTAAAATTTCATCATTTATTTTTTTAATAAAATCATGAATATTATTTTCAATATTTGAATCTTTAAAAATCCCAGCATCAAATTCCAATCTATTTTTAGCAACATCTTTAATATTTTGCCTATTACAACTGGTATGTTCTTTATCGTTAATTTTTTTATATTTTAATTGTTCGGAACTAAATTGTTCTACATTAGTACCATTATAAACTTCTTTATATATAAAAGTTTTATCAATTAAACTTATATAAGTTAAATAGTATTTATTGAATAAACCACAATAACTAATAGTATTATTATTACCTCTAATTTCTTTTTGAAAATCAATTATTTCATGTAATTCAAAAGTTTTAAAACTATTATTAGTATAAAAATGATCTCTAAGTTTTTTATTACAATCAATCATCTTTTTAATTTGTTCATACTTTGGATAATCTTTATTAACATGATTTAGTGTTTCAGTAATTAATTCATATAATTTAAATAACCTAATATTTATTTGATGTAAAGTATGTGTTCGTTCCATTATTTAAATTGATTAAGTATAAAAAAAGTAAAATTCATTTTTTTACAATATCAGTAGAAATATCAATGGATAACTTTTAAATTTTCTTTATTATATCCAATGAAATGTATATTTAGTATAAATATTAATTTCAAAAAAGAATATAGCAAACCAATATTTTATATAATATGATAGCACATAGTGATTTTATTACGACAATAAGGACACAAGTCGGATTTATTAAAATTTTTATTTATACAACTTTTACAAAAATTGTGTGCACAATTTGTTTGAATATCTACAACCTTTTCATAACATATTGAACACTCTTTATGATCATTATTGATATGACTTATTAAAATTGTCTTTGTATTATCAATAGGAAGTAATTTATCAGCATAATATGTTATAATTTTATTATTCTTTATTTGAATATGATAGGATGGATTTAATTTGCATAACCATTTAGCGACTTCTATATGTCCTTGTGCACATGCATTACGAAACGCATATTCTTTTTTAGCCGAAATATCAATATTTGGTTTAATCTCGTATAACCATTGTGCCACATGTAAATAACCATTCCTACACGCCCCACAAAAAGCATCTACATCTTGAATAAAAATATCAATAGTAGGTTTAATCATATATAACCATTGGGCAACTCTTAAATGACCACAAGAACATGCACCAACAAAGGCATATTCATCTTTAGCTGAAATATCTATTGTAGGTTTTATGTGGTATAACCATTGTGCAACTCTTAAATGTCCTTTACTACATGCCCCACGAAACGCATGTTCATTTTTAGCAGAAATATCAATAGTAGGTTTTATCTCGTATAACCATTGGGCGACTTTTAAATATCCTTCTTCACATGAAATACGAAAAGCATATTCATCATCAGCAGAAATATCAATAGTAGGTTTTATTTGATATAACCATTGGGCTACTTCTAAATGACCATTTTCACATGCCTTTTGAAATGCATATTCTTTGTTAGCAGAAATATCAATAGTAGGTTTAATCTCGTATAACCATTGCGCGACTCTTAAATGACCACATTCACATGCCCCACCAAACACAACTTCATCGTCAATAGAAATATCAATAGTGGGATTTATCATGTATAACCATTGGGCGACTTCTAAATGTCCATTTTCACACGCATTATAAAAAGCACATTCACCGTTAATAGAAATATCAATAGTAGGTTTTATCATATATAACCATTGAGTGACTTCTAAATGTCCATTTTTACACGCATTACAAAATGCATTTTCATCATCGGCAGAAATATCAAAATCAGGATTGTCTGTAATAAATTGTTGAATAAGTATTAAATTTCCTTTTTCACAAAGAGAACTAAATTTTTCTATTAGATCCATTATAAATAATAGATAAAATATTTCTAAGCCATTTAGGAATTGGTTTTTTTTGATATTATATAAAACTGTAACTAGAATTCTTTTCTAATAGTTCTTTTATTTTATTTATATATTATTAAAAATTGATTTATTTTCATGATATTTCTAATAGTAATAATATAATGTTGTGTCAAAAGTGCTTTAAACAAGAACAAAAATTTATCTGTAATTCATGTCATTCAGGATATTATTGTTCAAAAGAATGTCAAAAAGAAGATTGGTCAGTGCATAAAGATTTCTGCAAATTATGGGGGAAAATTGGAAAATTTAATAATCCATTTTTTACGGATTCAATCGTCAGTTTTCCTGAGAAACTCCCCCATTTACAATTATGTGATTCATCTTTGAATTATTCTCGCGAATATCATGGAGAAACCCATTTACATATTGCGGTTATTTCCGGTAATATTGATAGAATTAAAGAATTATTGGACAAAAATGTTTATGTAAATCCTTATGATTATAGAATCAATACGCCACTTTATTATGTTTGCTCACATCCCGGAAAAGACAATATTTTAAAAGAAAATCCGGCTTTAAGGATCGAAATCGCAAAAATTCTCTTGGATAATGGTGCGGAAACAATTACACAAGGAGGAATTACTGGGATGAGACCAAAAGAAATTGCAACCCGTCATGGACATACTGAATTAGCAGAACTAATTGAGAATCACAAATATAATAAAACGTGGTGGGATTTGAGAGAAAATTTCAACAATTCCACACCTCCAACACATCTTGATAAAATGGTCAAGAAATATTATGATTTGAGATGGAGAGCACAAACAACACATTGGATTTTTGCTAGTGGAAGAGAAAATATGATGAATCATATTCCTCATCCAAAAGTATTGGAACATATTGATAGAGGAAATATTGAGGAATCGATTGAAAAATTATTTAATGATTGCACATATAGATTAAAAGAATTGATAAAATTATTTCCAACCTAATATTTTACTCTTTTGTTTTGTAATAGGTCTGATACGTGATCTGTAGGTTTATCATAATTTTTTGGCAATACTAAACGTTGTAATCTTTTTGGTAATTTATTTATGGGTTGATTAAAATCTGATAAATAGATATAATCAAAAGTAAGAGATTGTAATTCTGATGGTAAATTATCAATTGGTTGATTAAACTTAGAATCTTTTATAAAAGTTAAACTTTTTAATCCATCTGGAAGATTATCTATTGATTTATTAAATTTATTTCCGAGTGTAAGATTTTGTAATCCTGATGGTAAATTATCGATTGGCTGATTAAATTCAAATTTATAATTATCAAAAAGTGAATCATGTTCAAATGATAGAATTTGTAATCCTGCAGGTAATTTATCGATTGGCTGATTAAAATTAAGTCCTAATGTTAAACTTTTTAATCCTGTGGGTAATTTATCGATTGGCTGATTAAAGCTACTTCCAAAAGTGAGACTTTGTAGTCCTGATGGTAAATTATCTACTGGCTGATTAAAATTTGCTCCAAATGTGAGACTTTGTAGTCTTGATGGTAAATTATTAACTGATTGATTGAAACAATAATCAAATGTAAGACTTTGTAATGCTAATGGCAAATTATCTACTGGCTGATTAAATTTCATACCAAATGTAAGATTTTGTAATTCATCTGGTAATTTATCAACTGATTGATTGAAAGCATTTCCAAATTTAAGATATTTTATTCCATTTGGTAATTTATCTACTTTTTGATTGAAACTACTTGATAATTCAAGATTTTGTAATGTTTTTGGCAATTTATCAATTGGTTGATTAAAAAATGTTTTACCTGTGTCAAATTCAAGACTTAATAAACTTTCTGGTAAATTATCTATTTTGTAATCAAAATACCATGACCAAATTTTGAGGGTTTGTAATCCTTTTGGTAATTTATCTATTGGATGACAAAATTCCGTACCAAATTCAGCATGTTTTAGGTTCTTTGGGAGATTATTCACTGGTTTATCAAATAAATGACCAAAATTAATACTTTCTAATCCAATCCAATTTGGTAGCTTATTAATTGGACGATTAAACCAATTACCAATTACAAGTTTTTTATATTTTTTTATTTCATTAACTTCTTCATTAGTTAATGGTGTTTGTTTAAAATTATCCATAAAATACGTATCACTTGTATTATTTTCTTGAGACATTATAAATAAATGTTTTTTTTTATATATGTTAAAAAATCAATTTTTTAAACTATATTTATAATATTTTTACAATTTAATTGTCAAAAACATTCGATTAAGTTCTTCCACGATTTCATCAAATGACGATTCAAACCCAATTGAAATACGACATAATGTGCCACCTTTTGTTTGCCGTGGCCATTGGTCAAAACGAGTATCACCATTACCAAAACTAGTTGTACAATCAAATTTAGAACTACGCATCCATTTAAGTGCTTCTTCTTTTTTAAGTGGTACTTCAAATGTAAATACACTAGGACCAATATTTTTAAAAAATAACTCTGCTAATTTTTGTGAACGATGACTGGATAGCATTGGATAGTTCACTTTGATTTTTCTAAGTTCTAGATACTCAGCAACTTTTTTTGTTAATTTTGAACTTGTTTCAATACGTTCACAAAGTGAGATAATATTTTTTAACATTTCTTGACAATAAAGAGGGCTAACATGTAGACCACAGTTTCTTCCATATTCAAATACCTTTTTATTCAAATCTTGTTCTCTACATACAATAGCACCCATAATACCTGATCTACCAGCACCATAATATTTTGTAAGTGACATGACAACCATGTCAATACATGAATAATATTTTAGTGGTTGAAAGATTGCTGATGTGATCCAAGTATTGTCTACAATAATACGTAATTTATCACGACCAACAATTCCTACAATTTGTTTTAGAAGCCTAAAGTCAAACACATCTCCGTTTGGATTAGTGCATGTTTCAACAAATAGGATTGTCGGCTTACTTTTGTCGATTTTATGATTAAAAGTGTTCATAACATCTTCATTATCATATACATTGATTTTAAATGTATTTACATTTGTATAGTTATCATTAATATATGTAACCACTCTAGGTGTATCACAGTATGTTTCATGTGAAATAACAATATTTGTAGGTGACCATTTAAAATTCATCAATGAAATATGAAATGCGGTGGTAATAGCACACATTCCAGAGGGGAACAGACTAGTATATCCACTATGTAATTTGTCTAAGTGTTTACATACTTCCAGATATCCAGCATGAACATATCGATTATAGTAGACATTTCCATCAGTTTCTGAAATAATGCAGCTCTCATAATTTGTATCAGATTTTTTAAAACTTGACATTGATAATAATCCATTTTAATTATATTTATTTTTTTCAATTTTTATTATATTTTTATCAATTTTAAGATTTTTCTAACCGATACTTTATTTAGCTTCTTCTAATATCTTATCATAAAATTTAACATATTTTTCTTAAAGTATATCAAGTTCTATTGATAATAATTTATAAATCTATTTCTTTTTTCTTTTTATTTACCAAACTTATAGATGGCTTCTTATTATCCGATTCATTATAAACAAATAATTTAACCAAATCATTTTTATAATTTTTATAATTCAAATATTTCTTATCATTTTCTTCATCATATAATTCAGATGTTTCATCATTAATTTTCTCTATTAATTTTTCTATTATGTCAACTGTTTTTGGATTTAATTTCTCTCTACTATTATCTAAAGATTCTTCAATTGATTCCATGTGATTGTCTATCAATTGATTTATAGTTCCATGCTTTGCTTGTGAAACAAATTTATTTCCATCAAATATATGGACCAAATTATCACGCATATTGGTTATAACTATATTTTGATATTCAGGACGATTATCATTAAAATGAATCGCTTTGATAGATTCTTCTAATGATTTATATCTGGCATTTAGAATTCTAATTTTTTCTTTTTCAGTTAATATATTATTTATTTCCTCTTTACCAAATGCTATAATATAATTATTATTTATTGTTCCTTTATTAGTATTATTAGTTGTATTAGTATTATTAGAGTTATTTATGTTTGAAGTTATTTGTGTGTTATTTATTTTTTCTTTTAGTTGTTCTTTTAATTTTCTAACTTCTTTAATTTCATTAGTTAATTCTTTTTTTAATTCCATTATTTGATCATCATTAGATTTAACCTTACATTTTTGCTCATGTTTCCACCTTGAATTTCTATGGCTAAATACATTATTACAAAATTTACAAATACGATTATTATTAATATCATTAAATGTTTGCATTTTGTTGTCAGGTATGTTGTCAAATGTTTGCATTTTGTTGTCAGGTATTATATGATATTTATTGTTGTGATACCATAATCCAGATTTATCTTTGTAATTTTTATTACATAATTCACATCTATATTTGATAGAAGAATTATTTTCAACCATATATATATATTGAATTATAAATTTATATTCTTAAATGTTTTTTATTTTTTCAACTTTCAACGGTTGAATTCAACCAAAGTTCAGAGAGAGAGATACGGATTTTTTTATTAGCTATAAAATAATTTTTTATAAAATATAGTATTTATAAAACAATATTTATTTCTTGGATTTCTTAGATTTCTTTTTACCAATACTTTCTCTGGCTTCTTCTAATTTTCTATCATACCATTTAACATATTTTTCTTCAAGTACATCAAGTTCTTCTATCCAAATATCTTGAGGTGATTTCTTATTTAGTTCATTATATTCTGCTTCTTTCTCTTCTTTTTGTTTCTTAAGTTCTTCAATCTTTTCCTGAGTCAAGTTATAAATAGGCATAGTTAGTAAATAGTCATAAGATAATTTTGTATCATCTTTAGATCTTCCTAATTTTGGAAATTTATTTGATTCAAGTTTTTCTTCAATCTCATATTTCTTCTTATTATTAATTTCTAACTTCTTTTCAACAACCATCAAAATAAATTTGACTTTACTACTGATAACTTTAAGTTGGTGTTCTAAGATAGCTAATTGATGTGTTTTACGTTTTTGATACATTTCAAGTCGGACTTGGTAATAATCTCGCATAATATCTTCAACTGAATCATATCGTTTAATATGACCCTCTGGACCATACAAATGCATATTAGCAATTGAATATTTCTTAAACAGATGAAATGTTTTATCAATATCTTTAGCAGTATCCAAATAATCTTCTTCAAAATTTAATTCAAAATGAACTTTAGTATCTGTATTATTATCCTTGTAACTTATAAATGGATTTTCTTTTTCTTTCTTGGGTTTCTTACCCTTCTTATCATCTACTTTTCCTCTTAGAGGAACATCTTCTAACATCTTTTCTAAGAATTCTTTATAATTACTGGTCCATTCACCAACTGGTAATTCAGTAACAATCAATTTATCATCATCTTGTTTCCAAGTACCATAAATCTCATAATTAAAATCATCTATTTTACTTACTATACCTTCAAATCCTTGCCACCATGGATCCATACTTTCAAATGGTTTACCTTTCATAATATTTCTCAAGTTTTGAATAATTTCATTTGGATTGTATGGAGGAATCTTGGTAGAGAATCCTGTACCAATACCCTGAGCACCATTTACCAAAATCATTGGAATAATAGGAGCATAAAATTCAGGTTCAATAGGCATACCATCATCATCTTGTTGATTCAATACTGGGGAATCCATTGGATTAAAAATTAATGGAGTTAATTCTTCTAACATAGTCCAAATATAACGGGATGAAGCAGCATCTGAACCACCCTTGAGCCTAGTACCAAACTGTCCATTTGGTTTCAAAATATTAATGTTATTAGATCCAACAAAGTTTTGAGCCATACCAATAATTGCACCCATTAAAGACATCTCACCATGATGATATGCAGCTTTATCAGATACAAAACCAGCTAATTGTGCCACTTTAACTTCATCTTTATCCAATCCTCTTAAAAATGCTCCATATAAAATCTTACGTTGAGATGGTTTTAATCCATCAACAACTGATGGAATGGAACGAATTAAATCATCATTTGAAAAATGAATCAAGTCCAAATGAATAAAATCATAATATGGAATTACTTTTTGTTCATATTTCAATACTTTGTTTTTATCATAGTTCATTAACCATTTCTTACGATCGTCAGCTCTTGACTTGTCAAATGCTAATCTAATTGCATCATCATCATCATGATTAGGAATGAATATATCTAATACTTCATCATCTGATTCATATTCTACTTTTGGTTTCCTTGATTTTTTTTCTGATTTAGAATTTTCAGAATCTGAGAACTTGGCTTTAACATCTTTCTCTACATTTTCCCAAAAATAATTAATCAACTTGGTATCAATATCTAGGAAATATTCTTTGGCTTCTTGGGATGTAGAAGTACCGAGACCCTTATAGTATTTAACTTTATAACCATTTGATTCATCTGTTTCTCTCCAATTTTCATAATCAGTTAAATTATAAAAGGTAATAACATCTTTTCCTTTAATAGCCTTAACAATTGGTGTATTCAAACTCTGTACAAAATTTTCACGTTTGACTAATGAGGGCCATAATGTATGAAGCATATTTATGAATAATCCTTTGATGTGTGAACCATCGACATCTTGATCTGTAAGTAATAATACATGACCATATCTAAGTGAATTAAATTTATCATCATTAGAGTAGTCTTCACCTTGCTTAAGACCAACAATCATTTTAAGATGTTTGATTTCTTCATTTGCAAGTAATTGAGCTGCTCCAGCTTCCCGAACATTTAAAAGTTTTCCTTTTAATGGAAATACTCCCCAATAATCACGACCTACAACACCTAAACCAGCCATAGCTGTTGCTTTAGCTGAATCTCCCTCTGTTAAAATCAAAGTACATTTATTAGATTCTTTGGTGCCAGCTTTGTTAGCATCTTCTAATTTAGGAATACCTGCTATCTTAACTTGTTTCTTACCATCAGTTTTCTTTAAGCCAGCATTTTCTTTAAACTTTGCTAATTCAATGACTTGTTCAACAATTCCACATTTAGCTAACTTTTTAAGGAAAGCAGGTGTAGGATCATATTTAGAACCAAATTTATCAACTTTACTTGTTAATGTGTCTTTAGTCTGAGAACTAAATGCAGGATTAATAATAACTGAATTAATAAAAAAGATCAAGTTTTCTTTTAATAATGCTGGTGTAACTTTAATATCTTTGTCTTTCTTTTTAATATAATCATTAATTAGCGTTTTAATCAAATTATCAGTAACATGACCACAATGAGTACCACCACGATAAGTATTAATTGAATTTACAAAACTTACAACTTCACCACCTGAATCTGGTTTATATAATACACCAACAGTCCATCTATCACTTGGATTATCAAAATATAACTCATTTGATTCAGCTGGATAATACATTTCAATATATGATTTAAAATTGTTAACCTCTACTTTTTGTTCATTAAAAAATACTTTCATCTTATTATTAGAAGTACCAGCAATATCAATAGTCCTACGATAAAATAGTGATTCATGATCATTCTTCAAACTTTTAATTCCAAAACGTTTGAAATCCGGATAAAATGTTATTTTAACTGAACTTCTTACTTTAGCCGGTAATTTAGTAACTTCTGCCTTACTGACATTTAACATGTTTTCAGTCCATTCTTGTTTAAATCGTTTTCCACGTTTTGAATCATCTATTTCAACTATGAATGATGTAGCAAAGATGGAAGCAAGTTTTGCACCCAAGCCATTCCTTCCACATGTTGTTCTCTCATCATTATCATCATAGTTTGAACTAGTAAGTAGTTCACCAAAAATCATAGAAGGTACAAGAGTCTTATGAACAGGATGTTCTTCAACAGGAATACCAACATCTCCATTATTATAAACACTAATATATCCTTCTTCAATATTATAATCAACTTTGATAGTATCACATGTAGGATCATTAACAGCTGCATCACGAGCATTAACAAGTAATTCATCAAATACTTTTAAAAATCCTGGTGTATAAGTTATTTGTTTTTTAATCATATTTTCATCTTCAGATGAATATATCCACATGGGCTCAGATGTTGGTTCAATATCACCAATATAAGTATCTGGTCTTAGTAAGACATGCTCACGTGGAGTCTTTTTATCGTATTTTTCAGCTTCTGATTTTAAACCTTTAAATTTTGACATGATTAGATAATTAGGTGAACTATGTTTTTAAATCTTTTTATCAATTTTTTTTTATTTAAAAAATATAAGTTTTATTTAGTATTTGTTATTTCATAAAATATTCTGTAAAATTGCAATAATTTTGAAAGTTCTAATTTTTGTATTATATAAATTATTAGTATATAAAAAAATTTTCATTATATAATAATAATGTTAAAAAATAAATTTATTAAGACTACACTTTTAAATATTGATAGTAGTTATAGAAACATAATTCCAAAAAATATAGTAAAATCAGATTGTAAAATACTACCAAATAATCCAATAAAATTAACAAGAGGTAGTTCGAATGTATCTATTAATTATCCTAATCATTCACTAAAAGTTGGTGATTACATTACTATACAGAATATTTACGGTAAATCATTATCATTGATAGAATCTTTTATTTTAATAAATAATATTAAATACATGATAATTTATTCTAGAGATAATCAATTAAATAATGCACCATCTGATTATAAAAATTATGTTGATGAATTAAATATAAATATAGAATTAATTGGAGATCAGATAGAGAATAATCTAATAAATAACATTAATTTTAATTATTTGTTTGGTATTAAAAAATATTTAATTTATAGTGATATTTCACAAGCAATTCAGGATATTATTAAATCGAATTTACTTTCCTTATATAAAGATTTTGATATTAAAAATGCTTTATTTATAGAATTACCATATATTTATAGAGGTAATTCAAAATATTACATAATAAATCAAATTTTTAAGATATCATTTATGCATATTGGTGGAGTTAAATTAGGATATTTTAATGCTAATTTTCCTATTAATAATATTAATTATCAAAGCAATTACCAAATTACCGATATTAAAAATGAAGATAATTTTACTATTAATTTAAATTTTAATTCATATTCTGATTTACAAGAAGGAGGTAAAAATGTTCAAGTTATGAAAATAATTGATACAATTTCTGGTTATCCAAATATAGATTTTTATTCTATCAATCTGAAAGATAGTTTTAATAATGTAACTAATTTAGAACTTATTAGTACAGAAATTCCATATATTGATCTAACAATCAAGAAGGATATAAATGATAAATTATATTGGTATAATATTGAAGATGGAAAATATTTGTACAGTATTCAATTAGATGAAGGTTTTTATTCATCAGAATCTTTATTAAATAAAATTAAAGAAAAAATAAATAAAGTCAAAAAAATAACATCTACTGATACAAATATTATTTATAATAATTTTGATATTTTAGTTGAATCAAATATCCAAAAAATTAGTTTTTTACCGTTTAATTCAACAAGATTACCAAATAAATTGTCAGCTAGATTAGAAGTGATAAATTTTGATACATATATTATTTTAAATGCAAGTCATGAAAATAATTTAGTTGAAAAAAATGACATTATAGAAATTAAAAATAGTACTCAAGTTACTTATACTAAAATTACAAATGAAGGTACGCAAATATATGAAATACCTAGTGAATATATAAATAATACACATTCAGTATATTATGTAAATAATGATAATGGAAGTTATGATATAATATTAGGTAAAATAGATAATATTAAAACTACATACATTAATAATAATTTAGAAAAAGCTGGTGGTGAAAATGTTATAGTAAAATCTAAAAGTCAAGCTAGTTTTTTATTTAATAAAAAAGATACTATAGGTGAATTAATTGGTTTTAAAAATGTAGGTGATACTTATTCAATAACACCATTTAATTCTATTATAACTAATAAAGATTTATATATTTATTCTAATAATTTGAATTCTGTAGGAAGTGAATATGATTATTCAAGTGGATTTTTTAATTTATCTGGTAAATTTAATTATATATTGATGTATTTAAATGATATAGAAATAGTATATTCTAATAATGACATTCCAGCAGCTTTTGCAAAAATAGCTTTATCTGGTAGTCCAGGAGATATATTATTTGATACTTTTATAAAACAACCTGAAAACACATATTCTAAAATTTATCCAATTTCATCTTTAACTCAAATTACTGTTAAATTTTTATATCCAGATGGATCAAGAGTTAATTTTAGAAATATTAATCACAGTTTTACATTAAAAATTGTAGAAGAAAAAGAAAAAAGTGATAATACCAATTTAAACTCTCAATTAATTTCAGTAAGCGATGAGTTTAGAAGAGCTAAATTATAACATCTCTAAAAATGTTTTCAAACATCTATGGTTATTAATGATATATTTTAACATATTTTCAAAATTTACATACCATAATAATATTGTTTTACTGGTTATTGTATCAAAATAATTAGTAACTTCTTTTCTTAAATGTTCCATAATTTCTTCGGATAAAGGAATTACTTCCATAAAACTAAAATAAGATGATAATATTTCTCTAGTTGTTTGTAATTCAAACGCTGCTTCCTCTTTTTTATCCTTAAATATCTCAACTGAATTAATAACTAATTTAGGACAAATAACTTCATACAAATAGTTAGATAATGATTGATTAGTTCCTTCTGAATCAGTAATTAAATCAGATGTTAAATAATAATCTATTCTATTATTTATTTGTCTAACTTTTGTTCTAAAATTTGATTCAGATGATGATTCTATTAGATATGTAAATAATATTCTTCTTATAATTAATTCTATGTTAGTTCCAATTGTCATTTTAGTTAAATAAATTAACATTTTATTTGCATATTCTAAGCCAATATTTTTTTCTGTATATTTTGGAGTTAAAAAATAATTTTCTGCAAAATTTGCTAATAATTCCATAGCTTTTTCAATTAGTTCTAAATTCGGTTTATTATTAATATTAAATTTATCAATTAAATCATATTGTTTTTTGAAAATATAAATTAGTAATAAATTAAAATTATCAGTGTTATTAAAATTAATTGGTTTTTCAAATATTCCTTTCCATACTTCAAAATGTATATTTGAATAATCTATATTAAAATTATATCTATCTATTGTATCTAAATTTGGATTATTTGTTGGCATATTTACATTTGATAAATTGATAGAATTTCGCTTAATATGTAATAAATTAATATTTTCAAGAACTATCCTATCTCTTTCATTTCGTAAGGATTGTAATTTAGGTTGCATTTTATTTCGATAATTTTGAGCTAATATTGGATTATTTTGGTTAATTTTGATATAAGTATTATTTATTATATTAATTTCTGATAATATTTTTTTTCGTTCCTCAGTTTTTTCATCTAAAATTTGTTTAATAATTATATGGTTAAAATCATTTGGTATTTCTAATTGATCAGTAACTTTTCTCCAATAATTAGAATTAATATCATTGATATCCATATTGAACATTTTTAATAATTTATCTAAATCATTATAATTGAATGAATCATTAACATTAATTAAACATTCTGATAATATTTGTAGAGTTAAATAAGTTGATAAATTAAATGAATACTTTAGATTTGATAATATGTTATTACCAAATGTTTGATTCAATTTGATTGACATTTCAACATTAAAATATAAATTTTCATCAATGTTACTTAAAACTAATTTAACTGGATCTTTAAAATTATAATTACCCAAAACTTTTTGTAAATTATTCAAGTTTTCTATTTTAATAAAATTTATTTGTAAATTATGTGAAGCATCAACTTCATCCCTAAAATCAACATCATAATTTTGTTTTAATAATCTTACGAGTTTCCAATTATAATTTTTAATAATAGGATAATATGGTGGTAAATCTTCATTATCATTATCATATAATGAAGCACCTTTATTTATCATTATTTTAATTATATCTTCATTAATTTCGACACCATATTTACTTCTGTATTTATTAATATTTGTTAAATCATTTGGGTATTTAATAAAAATATTTTGATTCATTTTTGAGGATAAAACATTTGAATACATATTTTTAAATAATGATTGATCATTAAATTGCCTGGTATTATCTGAAATCTTTTCTAAATTTACACTTAATTGTTTCATGTTTAAAAATAATTCTGTAGTAGGATATTGATTTCCGAGACCATTAATTCTATCATAAAAATTTGTATCTATATAATTATTAATATAAACATTTATTTGTTCCTTTGCTAGTTCTTGAATTATTTTACTAATTAATAAATAGTTGGATAAATTATTATTATCATTACTTATTAAACCTCTAGATTTAGTTATTTTAGTTGCTTGATTCCAAATTTCTTGATACAGATTAGGATTAGGATTTGGTCGATTTGTTTCAATTTCTTTTAATAATCTTTTAATGAGTTCAATTAATACATATTTATAAAATTTATCTAAATTATTATGTAAAGAAGGTGGTAATTTACTTATTTTATATTTTATAAAATCAGTTGGATTTAAACTATAATCTAAATATGAATTATTACTAAAATATTGAACTAACATTGAATTATATCTTCCGTATTGTATTAAATAATAATTGTTAGGTAAATCTAGTGTAGGTTGAGTTGGTGGTGGTAGTGGTAGTCCTAAAGGATCAGGATCAAGTTCATTTTTAATATCAACTAATTCTTCATTATCATTTGTAAAATATTCTATTTTAGCTGATCGATTAATTGGAATCTGATAATAATTAAATCTACTTAATTTGACTAAATTTTGTGGTGAATAAATATAGTAATATAAATAATAATTAGCATTGAGTTCATTTAATGATGTTGCTAATTGGTTAACTTGATAAATGTTTTTATTAGAATATCCTCTTCTTAAAATTGATGTTTGCCAATATTGATTAGTACTAACCAGTTGATTAAATTCATTAAATGATTGAATATAATCATCTAATATTTGATTTTTCATTACAATTTCTGGATATAAGTCGGTATATAAATTTTTAATTCTTGAAGTTCTAGCATTAACTATTTCACCAACAATACTGTTAACTTTATCAACTAAATCAGATACCTCTTTTTGATAGTCATTAATATTTTTTAATAACATATGAGCATATGAATGTATTGTCGGTGATATATATGGTCTATTATTTACATCATAATAATAATATTTACTTACTGGTTGTAAATTGTTTTGTGGATTTCCTCCTAGATTAGATAGATTAATATATTTTAATGGTAGTTCAACGGTATTAGGTATTAGTATATTAAAATTTGGAGCTGGTGCAAGTTGATGATATAAATCTGGTTGTGCTGGTGCTGGTGGTGGTGGTACAGATGTTATAGCATACTTTTGTGGTGGAGTATTTCTATCTTGTCGTTGAATGAATTTATCTGGAAAATAATTAACATTTTCGAAAAGTCCTTGGTAATGTAATCCAAGAATATGGGCTATTTGAAAATGATTTATATTAAGATTTCGATGATTTTGCCTAATATTTACTGCTACTGGTGGTGGTGGTGGTGGTGGTGGTACATTATAATTTAGATTTTGGATTTTATTTTCTATTTTTTTAAAATTTTGAGCAGATGTACCACTAGGTGCAAATTTATCATAATTATTATTTAATAACAAATTTAACGTATATATATATAAAAAATCAAGAAATCTTACATTATTTCTATCAATTCGTTTAAAATAATAAATTGTATCTAATATAGTTTGTTTCATAGGTTTATTTTTTAGACCCTTGTATATTTCTAAAATAATAGTGCATATATTTTCAGTAATATCATCCGATTTATAATATCTTTGATATAGATTATTTCTTAATGCTAAATTATGAGTCCAATTATTATATAAATAATTACCAAGTAAGTTATCTAAATCTTGTAGATTATCATTAAGTCCTCCTACAGCTTGATTCAAATCAGAGTTATTAATAAATATGTAATTAAAAAAAATATCATCAATATTATCATTCAACAATAATATTATCCATACTCGTATTTTAATATCTTCTGGAATAACTGCACCAGTTGCATCTACTAATAAATTTATTTGATTTACTAATTGAGGCTTATACACATTCAATATTCCTTGAATTTTATCATGTCCAAAATTATTCAATCCACCTGCTAATGATAATAATCTAAAAGGAATATCACATACTAAATTAGACGGTGAAAATTTACACATTACATCACAATACATTTCTATTAACCAAGATCCTATATGTTCATATTTATAACAATTGATCCATTTTCTTAAAAAGTCTGTATTTAAAGGATTAACAGGAGGATTAATAACAGGGGCAAGGGCAGGGGCAGGAGGATTCAAGTAATTAGTAATTCTGTTATCTATATTATCAAATTCAGATGGTAGAAAAATAGCAGTATAAGCTAATATAACATAAAACCGCATGTCATTTGAATATAGTGCATTATTGGCAATTGCATTAAATACAACTGGGGCATTATATTGATTTATTGATCCATTTACAAAATTAGCTTCTTGCATTATTTCTCTTATTAGAGTATCTAATTTTGCATTATTAGCTGCGGCATTAATTAATGGTACTATTGCATTTATACGAGCTTCAAACAAAGGTGAAGATAATAAGTATAATATTCGCTCTTCTTTAGTATTATAATTACCCATCATATTATAAAGTTCTGCTCTATAATTTTCTATTCCACCTATTGGTGGTGCATCATGTGTTATATCCATCACTCTTGGACCACCCACATATTTTAGATTTTTAAAATCTATAATTGAGCTTGCATTGTCCAAAGCTAATGGATGTTTAAAATTTTGATGTATGTCATCTATTGCACCAGGTTGTATAGTTCCATTAAATCGAAAATATCTTGTTGCTGCTGGACCTACACCTACAAAATTTGGATCATTATTATTTGGTATTAATCCTCTCTTTTGATTGATTAGATTAATATAATATGAAGCCATTCGCTCCCACCCATTTTCATTCCACATAGTAGAAACTGTATCCATTAATGCAAATGCAGATTTTAAATTATTAACAGTTACCTGACAATTTTCTATATCTCTTTTAATTACTCTTTTAATTTCACCATCTTTAATTAAAGCTGAATTATTATGTTCAGGTAATGGTGACCAAGAAGTTTCTGTTTTTGGATGTATTATTAAATTATCCAAATCTCTAAAATTTTGGAACAAGTTATTAATTTTTCTCCTAATAAAATTTTTATTTTCAAAAATTTGCTCCCTAATTCTTGGAATATTATTTTCTAATTCTTTTTGAGATGCTAAATCAGTTATAAGATTATTTGTTGAAATTTGAATACGATTTATTTCATCATCTTCAATAATTATACTACCAATTGTTCTTTTAATTGTTTCTAACATTGGTAAAACTCGCTTAATATTTGAAAGTTGAATTAAATCCCACACTTTTTTTTTAAGTATAATAGTTTCTTCTTTTAATTTAAAATCTACTTTTTTAGGATGTGGAATGAATTCAGTTACATCATAAATATCAACAGATGTATATTTACCAGTTAATAAATAACATAATGGATTAGATCCTGAATTATCTTTAAAATTTATATCAGCATTATTGTCAATTAGAAAATTAACTATAAGTTTTAATTGTAATGAACAAGCTAAATGCAAAGGTGTTTGATTATTTTTATTTGGTTTATCAATATCAGCATTATTCAAATATAGAAATTTAATAACATTTAATTTAGAATGTTCAGTAGCAAGTCTAGAATCAATATTAATTACTTCGTGAACCAAAGAATTACCCATTTCATTTGTAATATCAAGAGAAATTTGATTATTTAATGCAAATTGTGAAATTTCATGAGTATCTAATTTTAATATTAAATCAAACAACTCAAAATTTTTTTTTGAATCAACCGTTTTTTGAATTCTATATGGTTTATCAAATTTATTCATATTAATTATATTAATAAAAGTGATAAAATATTTAACTTAAACTTAAATATATTTTAAATATATAATTATTTTTTAGACACAGCTAGATCCTGGTAAACCACTTAAAGGTACACACTTACCATGAACAGAGCAAGTGTTTAATTTTTCTTGATAAGCTCTTTCTCTATTAATAATAGAATCACCATGAACTTGTAAAAATCTTTTATATTCTTGTGCAGAATAAATATTATTTACATTTCGAATATATTGATCAAAAACTCTTGAATCTAAATAATTAGTAACGAATCGACCATCTTGCATTAAAGGAGGGCATCCATTTTTAAAATAGCGGTTATCCATTTATATATAATAAATTAGATATTTTTTTTATTATTTTGTAATATATCTTGTATTAATTCCTGTTTAGTTTTTGTTTTCTGTGATCCATTAATTTTTCTTGAAAATGTAATACCTAATTTTAAAGCCATATTCTTAATATCAACTAATTTTAATTCATTTAATTCATCTTCTTTTAATTTTTTTGGTTCCTCAAATTTTGATTTATTTTGGTCAGAATTATGTAATAATTCAGATGATTTAGATGACATTTCGGACAATTGTTTATCTTTTTCAAATATTATATCATTTATTTCTTGTTGTTTTAATTTATTACTTTTTTCGGTTTCTGATGATAAATCATTGATAATATTTTCCATGGTAGATTTTAAATTTACATTATCATCATTAAGTTTATTAGCTTCAACGCTATCAATTAATGAATTTTGAGCTGAATCAAATTGTTCATTATCATTTGAATAAATAGCAAGATGTTTTGAAGATTCTGATTCTGATTCATCTTCAGTAGTTGTGTTGTTATTTTGTTCCTCATGTGATGTATATAATTCGTCATCATTATCTTCTGATAAAGTATATAGTTCTTGATGCAAAGAAGCTTTGTCTGAAGGAAGTTTTGTTCCAAGTGAAGATTTGTCTGAAGGAAGCTGTTTTGTTACTAGTGAAGATTTGTTTGAAGGAAGCTGTTTTGTTACTAGTGAAGATTGAGTAACTAAATCTAAATTGATAACTTTTTCAGATTGAATATTATTTTTAATACTTGGTAGTTGTAAAACTGGTTCAATTATTTTAGTTGCAACTGAAACAGATTCATTTGTTATTTTTTTTTGATTTAATTCATTTTCTATTTTATTTACTTTACTTCTTAGATATTCAACTTCTCTATAGATAAAATAAACAACTAATGTCAAACCTAATAAAATTAAAAATTTATAGTCGAAAAATTTCATATTATAATTTATTAAGATTCTTATTATTATATAAACTCACTATATTTCTAAATATTTTTATTGTAAAATATTGGATTATAAAAATATTATATACCTTTTGAATAAAAATTATAAAGATAAAAAAGAAATAACCAAAATAGAAAATAAATTAAGTGAATTTAGAAAATATAAATCGTAAAAAAGCAGAAACTGATTTAGCAAGAAATATCAAAGATAAATTTGGAAAAGATGTTATTTCAAGGGGATTGGAGCGATAGATTAAAAACTACTCCTTCAAGAATAAAGTATATATCAACTCCAAATTTAGAATTAAAAAGAAAGTTAAATGAATATTTAACAATTTATAATTTGGATGAGTTTATAACATCTTGTATAAATTATAACAGAAGAAAGATGTGAAAATATGTATTTACCAGATAAAAAAGGTGTTGAACGAAAAATACATTCAATTCTAAGGTATCAAACCGAAAGTAAAAAAGAATGGGTTGTATAAATCGTGATGAAAATGCAGTAAATAATATGATAAAAATAGTAAATACATATTTATTGAATAAACACGACCTTTGCGTTTCTGTAGAAACGTAAAGTTAGAGGATAAAAATTTAGGAGAGATTATAAATTTTCCGAAACAATAAAAGATGACAACCCTATTATTATTGGTATAAATAATAGCGTCAAATGTCATTAAGCCCTTATGTGTGCAATTATATTTTTTTTTTACTGTTAAATGTGAAGAGCCTAAAGGCTCTCAGGGAAGAAAGCTTTGCTTTCTCCCGTCCCATTTTTTAGTGAAAAAGGTGTAATATTAGACAGAGTATTTGAAATAAAAAGACATGGTGATAATTATTATTCGGGAATGTGATTATAAAAATAAATATTTATTATCATTATTTATAATATCTTGTTTAACATATTCATTATTATGATATCTGATTTTATAATTTTTACTATTATGTTTAGACTTTAATATATAATTAATTATATTAAAAAAATCGGCATTTAAATCTTCAAGGATGTAAATATCCAAAATTTTTAATTTAAAAACCTCTAATAAATCATATATTAGGTAATTATGTTGATGTAAAAAAATAATTGTTTTACACCCTTGAGGATTTAAAATGAGACAAAATGATGTTCTTCAAGGTTTATCCATTTCAGGAAAATGTAAATTTTGAGTATGTTGCATCGTCAAATACAACTGATGAGTTTTAATGTGTATCTT
>Ga0194117_10001604_pt1 | contig 25779 bp, 16 predicted proteins | sample TA2MahsurfametaG_FD_160579 | JGI IMG/M metagenome (GOLD analysis project Ga0194117, IMG submission 160579) | Freshwater microbial communities from Lake Tanganyika, Tanzania - TA2015009 Mahale N1 surface | ecosystem: Environmental > Aquatic > Freshwater > Lake | place: Tanzania: Lake Tanganyika...
TGGTTTCTTTCTTGAAGTAGAATACCTTCAGCACTCTATCAACTTCCTCCTTGTGTCGCATAATGAATCTCTGTTCTACTAACTCAAGCTTACTAATTCCAATATTCCTCCACAAATGAAAAATCTACTCCCAACCATTAAACACATCTATGTCTACTTACTGAAAAACTATCAACATCCAAGAGCGTTTAGGATTGATTCTCAGGCACAAATTCACATCGCAGTGGCTGTTCCAAATGATCTTCCTGTGTAGATAGTTTTACCTACAAAAAATATATCGAATGAAAACTTGATGCCCGAAGATGAACTCATTTTTGCAGCTGAAGACGAGGTTGAGTAGATAAAAACTACGCCCAAAAACACCATGCAAGTTGAAGATTTTTTCCCTAAAAAGCGTACTGGAAGTTCAGACAAGTTATGTCTAGATCTTTAAAACACTGACTAGACTCCCCGAAGTGCATAAGTAAGTTCCGTGAGTGCGATCCCAAAGACACCTGAAAAAAATATGAAATAAAGAGATTAACAGATATGTCGTAAAATAGAGTAACTTTTGGGCCAAGGATGGTAGATGAGGATGATCCGATCTAAATTCAAGTTAGGTGACAAGACAGCATTCAAGATGTTCCAGCAGTATCAGCGTTTCAAGCGTATCTTCACTCCTGCATAGGGTAGGATGTTAAAATAAAATGAATCGGCTTGTAGAATAATTCGAAATATTTTATAGGTAAATCACGGTATGAATGTATCTGCGTTGCAATAGTAGCTGCTAAGAAGAGGCATTCGCAGATAGATATCATTCCTTAATAAATGTTTATCTAAAACTCAGATCGTGTATTACAGTGATTAAAGCGGATCTTTTGTTTCTGATAGTCAGCAGAAGTGAACTTGTGATATCTTCTTGATTATGTGGTCGTATCATATATCTCATTTTTAAATAAATTGAATGAACTATTAAAACATTTGGATTAAAGAATAGTTATTTTATAGGGGTTTAATTATTGAATATATGGGGTGGGACTTAACATAAAATTTATTCTAACTAACTTGATGTTAATAAAAATTAAGTGATATTATCCGCATAGATAATAATGATGAGTCGCAATAATGTTTTTAAGCTGTCTGGTAACATGGCCTTGGGTGGGGGCGACAACTATCCTTCCAATGACTTCGATAATATCAAAAACTCACTCAAATTGCTCAAAAGCAAACAGACTCAAAAGCAATCCAACGGACCTCTTTAGTCTGCTGTAACTCATCCATACACTCAGAACATCTATAGTGGATCTTATTCTTCGAATGCTCCCCAACGGCAGCCTCCTGCATCTAAAAGTAAGCATCGTTACATATAGATTTCGGAGCACAAGACTACCAGAACTACAACTATCAGCAGAGTCAATCTTCCCGAAACCAAGCAAAGTCTTACAAAGAAGTTTATCAACCTGTAGAACATCATTATCCTTCTAATGACTACCCCCCAAAGCAACGCAATAATGCAAGACAAGAATACTAACAGTATCAGCCCATCGAGAGGACTAAAATGCAGCCTAAAACTCAAAAGCAAGAGTATAGACAGTAACCGGAATACAAACCTCAAAGAGGGCAGCAGAGGGGAGGAAATGCTTTTGAGGAAAAGAATATTAAAGAGCTTAACAGAGAAAATCGGGTTCAGATACAAGAATACGACCCTTCATAATTTGTACAATGCAGTTAGGGTTGTGGTAGAAAATTTAATCCTGATAGCATCAGCAAGCACGAAGCAGTTTGTAGAAAAGTTTTCCAACAGAAAAGGAAAGAATTCAATGCCCAAGACCAAAGATTAATTGCTAACGAACAGAAAAGGCTTATGAAAAAAGGAGAGCAAATATAGAAAAAACTGTAGGAGAAGAAAGCTAAAGAAAAAATTCCAAAATGGAAGGCTTAATCTTTGCAATTAAGAGCAGGTGTAAAACAGAATAGAAATAGTGATTATGCTCCCACTAAAGAGTAGCAAAAAATTTTGGACCAAGCCCGAAACATAGGGATGGTGAAATGTCAATTCTGTGGTCGTAGTTTTAACTAAACAGCGGCTGTGAAACACATCCCCTTTTGCGAGTCACAACAAAAAAAGAATCAAATGAAGCGTAGATGAAAAACTTTTAACTGATTACATACAATTATAATAACATCACTACATTATACTTTATAGGATTCTCTTTACGAATTAATTAAATCCTTCATACCTTTTCTATCGAATATAGTTTTATTGGCATATCTTCTCTGAATGTGAATGTGACTGTGATGCAGTGATTGATTATCATCTAGTTATAATACTTAGCATGCACTCTACGATTAGTTCTAAACGGAGGTTAGATCCTTCTAAAACAGTCAGGAGTAAAGCTTAGTCGAAATCTCATTTGTCACAAACTTAGCTCAAATATAACAAACCTCTGCCTTATGAGATCATCATAAAAAAGTACTATACTCCTGTTCTCAAATAAGAAGAAAGGTTCTCTGCCTTTCTAATCACACGATTTTTGACAGGTATACGGTTTTTGATGTAGGATGCAGAAGCAAAGATGAGCTTGGTATCACAGGATTGCTAAGTTTTTATGGGGGCGGAGAATTTATGTCTGGTTATAGTTACAAAGCTTAAAATGTACTCAGGAACACAATTAGTAAAAAGGTGCAATCTGAGAATATTCTTACCCCTTTTCCACACTTTTTTTGTCAGGTGCATTTTATTATTAGGTAAAATAGGCGTCGGAAAAAAAATTTGGTAAGTAAGCTTAATTCTTTTAAGAAAGATGACTTAAAGTCGACTGAAGTGAATTCGAAAAAATAAATCCAAAAAGTTTTGTAAATAGACTTCTCTGATGATCTTTAAGATGAAAAATTGAATGATACTCGAGAATTGGGCAAACTATCGAAATGCTTGAAAAAAATATTAGGGAAGCAAGAATCTGGTAAGGCCTATAAAACCTTCATAGCTAAAATGGAGAAGAAAGCCGAAGGAGCATCAAAAGCTGAGGGAATGCTTAAATTCATTCTTAATCTTGAAAGAGATTTTAGTTCAATACAGCAGTAGTAAAATATGGATTTCTCAAAGGAAAGTATTTATGGATTGACTGATCTAAAGAAGAAATCAGATCGAAATAATTCTAAATTAGAGGTTAAGTTGAAGTAAAAATAAAAGGATAAGAGACTTTCTACTAATTTTCAAATGGGAAGATTTTAATTTACCAAAAAACCGGCCAAAGATAACGATAAGAATTCCAACTGTCACTCAAATTCTAAAAATTCTAGTAAGTCATCGAGTTTAAGGAGTAGGAAACAAATTGTACTGGGAACTCCTGAGCAACATGGTGTCAAAGGTAAGTCCAAGACTCAAGCAAAGAAACCGATGAGCAAGGTGCTAGTGGAAAAGAAGGCGAAATTAACAGATACTGAGCGACTTTACTTTGACGAAGTTCTAGAAAAAAATGAGGAAAAAATCGAATCCAAAATAATGCTAAAAGAGAGTCTACGAAAGGTGGAGTGTGAAATCAATAAAAGTAAAAAGAAATTAGTGCGCCGATGACAAAAAGTTAGATTAATTTTTGGCTAAAAATGATAGATCTATTTAGTGTAAGTGATATTAACTATGGGAGTGTTCAGTATGTCGAAGATGGGTTGGACTTCGAGAAACCAGGGTATTTAGCTTCCGATGGGTGTTTGCAATTCTCATCGGGAGTATACCGAAAGTTTCTTATTTATAATGTGGTGGGCAGAGAATATGTTTTTTTTTTATTTTGTAGAATTTATTGCATTTTAAGTCAACAAGTTAATAGTAGTTTATTATCTATTTTAACACATGATCAAGGAGGAGCAAGAGGTAAATTATATTCCTTCACGCTACAGCAAGGCCTTCAACTCTTATAGCAGAAATGAAATTCGATGGGTAGTTCCCATTCTCCGCTCAGTGGCTCGCAGTTGCCACATTGCTTTAAGGTATCCAGTCTATAAAGTACTAAAGGCGGTGGCTAAAATATTTTTGATGAACTAGGTTTAGGCTATATTTTTTGCCTACATGATACGTGAAACCAACTGGGATATAAAGGATAAGCTTATAACACAAAATTCGTAAAAGGTTCGTGACATTGTTTGCTACATTAATGATCAGCCTGAATACAAAAATCTAATACTATATCTCATGTTGGTAACCTATACATTGAAGTTTTTCCTCAACGAACACATTGAGGAACTACTGGAAGAAGCTATAAGAATCTGTCCAAATTTTAAACTTATTTTTTAGAACTGGGCCAAAAAGCATTCTAACCTCACCAAAAGGATAAATCCTAAAACACTCAATAAAGTTTATCAAGACTTACATTTTAAAATTAGACATGAAGAACCTGACTTTAATTTACTTGTCGATTCCATTCTCCAGATATCACCCGCCTATAATCCAGAGAAGAATGAAAAGGATAAAAAAGTAGAGAAGAAGGATAATCGGGAAACTCAGCCCAGAGAACAAAGGGAGATTTTGCCTCGTGAGTAGCCAACAAAAATGGTAAAGACTTAGCCTGAGCCAGCTATTGAATATACGAACCCTATTTTTTCATCTTCAAGAATCTATGAAATGGTTGGAGGAGTTGGAGTAGGTTTAAATATAAGCTAAGCCTCTAACTTCCAAGTGTTTGGTCTACAAAAAAGTGGAAACATTGGTACTCGTTTCGGTAACAGTTTCTTTGGTAGTAGTGGATTTATTGCGGGAGCAAACTATTCAATAAAAGATGAGGATTAATATTGTGAAGAACTTAATTTGGGTTTGCAATAAGGCCAAAGCGAATAAAACATAAACATGAGAGATGTGGTGGCTGAATTCCCGCCGAATTCCATATTAAATCTCAGTCGTAACAATTCTCTCACTGACCGGTATTTGAACATGAAAGGATAAGGAAGCGACTATCATAGTTGATTGATTTTATAATAAGAATATAAATTTAAAACTCTTTAATTAAAATTATGTCCAGTTTATAACAACTCACTTAGGTACACATTTTTAATTAATTATAAAATGGATCTAAATTAGGAATCTGTTTCATATGTGATTCTTATATTTGAGTTGCTTTTTAACTTTGATTGTACCTAGCGTAAAATATAAAAATTATAAGAGATGCAAACTGACTCTAATGACTTCTTTATGAGATACTAGTAATCAAAATATCATACAGCATTGGCCACAGAGGTGCTTACGGACATGAGTTTTTGGACTTCGAACTTGACGCCACAGGAAAACTCAAATATCACAACAACTCATAATACAAAAGTGATCAACTGATACGCAAGCAAGGTATTACAAATAGCATTTAGCATACGTTTCGAAGACTGTGATTGATTAAATGAAAAGAATCGTGCTTGAAAGTGGTGTTCTTAATTGTAAAGATGAAGAATGGCCGAAGCCAGATAAAATTGGTAAGCAAGAGTTGGTGGTAAGAGTAGGATAGAAGTAAGTAACTCTGACTACTTCTAAAATCGGTTCGTATAGTGAGGTGCAAAAAACAAAGGATCCTTAAGGTTTGACTGTATTTTTCTACTTGGTGCAGGATTTGAAATGTTTTGTCTTTTCATTGGTAAATCTGCATTTCCGTGTACACTATTCATCATTTAGATCAAACCAATCTGATGTTTTATCACTTAGTAATTCATTGATTATTTATTAACATCACAATCTAAACTCCTTGCATTATTTTATTCGATCAATTCTCTATATTCTCTATTGCTCTGTGTAATTTTACTTCACTTTTTCAGAACGTACATAATGCATTTTAGTTTATACTTGGGCAATACCGACTTTTTATTATTACTACTTATATCAACAATGAAGAAAAAGATAGATAGTCGCATCCAAACCCTTATCGAAAATGGTTATAAGAGCAACCAAAGAACCATGCTTATGGTAGTCGGAGACCGTGCTCGTTATCAAGTTGTTAATTTCCATTACATTTTAACAAAATTGTCAGGTACCAGAGCCAAACCTAAAGTGCTTTGGTGTTACAAATCCTAGTTGTAGTTCTCCAGCCACCAAAAGAAAAGAATCAAAGAAATCAAAAATATGCAAATGAAGGGGTTATATGACGAAAATGTGGATGATCCTTTTGAGTTGTTTGTTAGTTCGACATAAATCAGGTATACCTACTACAAATAATCGCATAAAATTTTGGGTAATACTTATCAAATGCTCATTCTTCAAGACTTTTAGGCACTTACACCTAACTTACTTTGTAGAGCAATCGAAACAGTTGAGGGAGGAGGAATTATCATCTTCTTATTGAGGACTATGACCAGTTTGAAACAACTTTATACAATTACTATGGATGTCCACAACAGGTACAGAACAGATGCCTTCCAAGAGATTGAACCTCGTTTCAATGAAAGATTCTTGCTTTCTCTTAGCAAAAATAAAAATTGTATAGTTTTAGATGATGAGTTGAATATTTTACCCATTTCTGATCATATCAACGAAATCAAGACGATTTAAGAACATACCATCATTGATAAAAAAGCCCAAGGATAACTTGAGTCTCTTAAAAAATCACTTTAGACAAAAGAAATTATAGGTAAACTGATCTCTACTTCTAAAACTTTGGACCAAGCAAAGATAATTATGGCTTTAGTTGATACTTTAGCTGAAAAAATACAAAAGTCTACTGTGTCTATAACTGCAGGAAGAGGTCGTGGTAAGTCAGCTTCAATAGGTTTATCTCTTGCAGCTGCCATACAAATGGGATATAGTAACATCTTTGTAACAGCTCCATCACCTGATAACTTAAAAACTCTCTTCGATTTTGTCTGTACTGGTCTTGAATTACTAGATTACAAGGAAAGACAAGATTACGATCGTGTTTATAGTACAAACAAAGACTATGATAAGGCCACAATCAGAATTGATATCTTCAAACATCATAATCAATTTATCCAGTTTGTATTCCCCAATGATGCAGATAAAATTGGACATACTGATTTGGTTGTTATCGATTAAGCTGCAGCCATCCCATTACCTTATGTTAAAACTTTCTTTGGCCCACATAATCTATTTATGGCGAGCACAATCAATGGTTATGAGGGAACTGGCAGATCACTATCTCTTAAACTTATCGAAGAAATTCGACAGAAAAATGCTAGGGGAGGAGGAAGTGAACTAAATAGTTATAAAAAGTTCAAATAAGTAACAATGACAGATCCCATCAGATATGCCTTAAATGATGAGATCTAACGTTGGCTTAATGAACTTTTACTTCTTAATGCAACGTAACCAGTCGCATTGAAAGGTGAGAGGTTACCACATCCTAGTGAATGTGACCTTTATATTGTAAATAGAGATACCCTCTTTTGTTATAAATCTAGTAGTTAGAAGTTTTTGTTCAACTTGATGTCACTTTTCATTTCATCACATTACAAAAACAGTCCAAATGATCTGCAGTTGCTTTCAGATTCACCTTCTCATCTGATATTCGTTCTGCTTGGTCCTATTAAGAAGAATAGTGAAGGTAAGGCAGAGCTACCAGATATTCTTTGTGCTGTGCAACTTGCTTTAGAAGGAAATTTATCACAACTAAGTATTAATGAGAATGCACAAAGAGGTATCAAACCTTCTGGTGATTTAATTCCTTGGAATATAAGAGAACAGTTCCAGAATGACGAATTTCCTAAGTTAACAGGTGGTAGAATAGTCCGTATTGCTACTCATGCTAAAGCTACTAAAATGGGTTATGGATCTAGAGCACTTCAACAGCTTTCTGATTTCTTTGAAGGCAAGCTTTTGTCTTTCGACAATGATACTGAAATGTAAATTTTTTTATATTTAGAGTTGAATACGATTTCAGAGGAGAGGGAGTTAGAAAACCATTATTGAAAAAAATAGATGAAGTAAAGCCACCTTTATTACATTATCTTGGTACATCCTTTGGATTTACTGATATTCTTTTAAAGTTTTGGAAAAAGAATGGTTTCCAACCTGTATATCTCAGACAAACGGTCAATGACGTGACTTCTGAGCACAGTGGAATCATGTTAAAGGCACTCGAGAATAGATAAAAGATAATTAAAATCGATGAATTCGTTACTGATTTCAAGAGAAGATTGACTTCTTTGTTGAGTTATGAATTTAGAAAGCTAAATGTGAGTTTAGCTCTTTAAATTTTGCACTATCCTCGCAAATAACTTAACTCTGATGAATCTGACTAGAACTTGTTGGATAAGAATATTCTGTCATACTTTGTCTCTTTGGCTGATTTGAATAGATTGAAGTCTTACTCTAAAAATCAGGTAGATTATCATCTTATTTTGGACATTGTGCCTACAATAGCTAGACTATACTTTACTGGTATTTTGGGAAAATCTCTAAATTTGGGTTACATCAACCAAGCTATTTTGGTTGGCCTAGGATTGCAAAATAAGATCTTTGATTAATTTTGCAAAGAAATCAAAGATTTGTAGGTCAAAAATGTGCTGCCAATCTTCCAAAAGACCATCATTAAGTTTACAAAACTAATCGAAAAATGTTATAGTGTATCTTTTTAATAATTTAGAAAGAAGTAGCTGAAAAACAGCCAGAGAGTGTGAGCACTAAAACTAACAGAATCTTACCTCAAAAAATACAGTATGATGAAAATATTGAACTAAACTAAGAGCTACTTGCTGAATAAGCCGAATTAAAAGAGACTGCTCCCAAAAGAAAGTTGGATGATGGCAACGGAAATAAACTACAGGGCAAGAAGAAAGTTAAGATACAATGATTTTAGATTTATACCTTTTGTAAAATTTTTTATAATTGAATAATTGGCGGCATTATGGAAGAGCCTCAAAGATTTGAAGACACCACACTAAACAATAATATTGCCAAAGAACTCATATGGAGAAGAAATTCACCTTATTTCTATCAAACTTTATACACTCAATAACTCGAATGGCCTTCTTTGGCAGTCGAGTGGTGGATTGATGAGTACTCCTTAGGCAGCAAAAAGTCTAAAAATGATGAGTATGAACTCTGTTATGTTACTTATGGTACATATACAAATGGAGGCGAAAAGAACTATCTAGTAATGGCAAAGGTTTATATGCCTAATCAAGAGTATCTGAAGAAATATCAAAGTATTGGATTTATAAATTAGGAACACAAAAGCCGAATGAAGCTATCAAAAAGAACGATAATTGCATGCAAGATAAAATTCAAGTATTGTATTAAGTGTAACATGATGGATAGGTTAATAGGATAAAGCACCATCCCAAAAAAACAAATCTCATTGCTACACGAACTCCTTTAGGAGAAATTCATATCTTTGACAAAACTAAATTCAAACCTAAAAACAATTCAGTTCAGCCTTCAATAGTTTTAACTGGACATGAAACATAGGGCTATTCTCTCGAGTGGAATCCTAATAAAGAAGGGTTTATAGTTTCTGGAAGCTATGATTCTAAGTTGACTCTTTGGGATATTAGCTCTAAAGAGGAAAACAATCGAATCCCGCCTTTATGCTACTTCAATTTCCATAACAAATAGATTGAAGATGTTAGTCACAACCAGTATCACGATTGTATCTTTGCATCATGTGATGATTAAGGTCAAGTTGTGCTTTGGGATACAAGAAATGCTAAACAACCTGTTCATTTCTTCCATGCTGATAATTCAGCTCTTAATTCAGTACAATTTTCTCCACACAATAAAAATGTTTTTGTTACTGGAGGCTAGGAAAAATTGATCAAATTATGGGATGTGAGAAATATGTCAGAACCTTTGACATCTTTGAAGGATCAAAATGATCAAAGCCTAAAACAGTTAAAATGGAGTGTTTCCGAGCCTTAATATTTATGGGCTGCTTCAGGAAACAACATAACTATGTGGGATCTAAATGAATAGAAAGCAAAGTTTATGCATGCCGGACATATACAAAATGTAAATGAGATGGATGTCCATCCCTACGAACCGAATACACTTGTTTCTGTAGATTAAAATAATGATATCCAAGTGTTCCAACCAACCCGCAATACCTTCATTTGATTCACCCAATTTATATTAATAAAGATTGATATGAACAAATAATTATAACTAGCATTAATTGATATCATTGCTGTCCAACATTTTCTTTATTAAACTCTACAACATACGTCTTAGCTGGCTCGATGTATGTTGTCTTTAAATTTCCGATGAAGCTATGAGTTTTAACGTTTTTCCTCTCAGCTTTATGCTTCTAGATTTCAATTTTGAATTTACCGTTTTATTTTTCATACTTTTTGATTAGATCCTGGGCATTACCAAGTTGATCTAGGAAGTTTTCTTTTTCCATTGACCATTTGGTCTTGAGTTGCTCCATTTCATAGTAAGAAGCCATCCTTCTTTATTCTGCTTGTTTCACAGTATTTTCAAGGCTGTTAATTTTAGTTTTGGCTTGTTATTTTTCAGTATTTTGTGCTTTAAGCATTTCAGTTTATCTTCTCTCTTTTTAGAATTTATACTTATCATACTCTTATTTTAATCTCTTCAATTTTTACTCATATTCTCCGTTTCTCTTTTCGGATTTACTCATCAAAGATTATCTTGTTAATTGCTAGTTCTAAAGCTGTTCTCTGATGATTTTGATTTAATTTTACCTTTCTTTGAGGATTCTCTAGAATTAGAAGGTTTTATTTGCAAGCATGTTTGTAAGTTCACTAACTCTTGAATTAAGTTTAGCCTCATTATCTTTGTAGGTTGTCAAATACTTGCTGCCCATTTATTCTTTTTCACTGCTTTGTTTCTCACGGAGTAAATTAAGCTAGTTCTGTAGATTTTTTAATTTTTAGTCTGCTTCTCTTTTGAGTTATTCTTTTTGTTATGTGATGAAGTCAATTTTCTGAGATAACAAACTTTTTTCTTTCTAGAATTGAGATGTCTTTCCAAACATGATATTTTTGAGCTATTCATATTGTTTTTGGAATGATTCAGTTTATTTTTCTAAACTATTTCTAAGTCTAGAGTTTTCTTCTCTAAACTTAATCAATTAGCTATTTAAAGTACTCTCTCTTTCCTTGTTCTTTTCTACTATTTAAGCTCTATTTTTTTCAAGATTAGCCACTGCAACGTCCAATGCCTCTTTTTATTTACTTAATTCTTAGTAGGATTTCTTTAATGCAGCTTAGCTTTATTTGCTATTCTTTTTTATTTATTTCAATTTAGCTTAAAGCTATTTATTTTGTTTACTCAAATTCTAAGTCGCTTTATTCTTTTAATTTTACATTTATATTTTTAGGTTTTAGATTTGTTTTTCAGATTAATCTTTTACAATTCTTAGATTATTAGTTAAGTCGCTAATATTTTTGTTCAAGAAAATGTTTTCTTGGGTTGCAAGTGCAATTGTTTTTTAATATTCAGTAGCTTTACTGTTATTTACTGCATCTAATGTTGAAATTCTGTTGTGAAGACCTTCAATTTGTTTCTTTAAGCTTTCTTTTTGCTATTGAGTTTCTCTCTCAAGTTAAGCCAATCTTGCCTCTTTCTTTTCTAAGGAACTCATATAGTTATCCCTAACATGAATAGTATTCATGAGATCTTTATCTTTTTTATTGTTTTCATTAATCAGCATTTCAATTTTTTCTTCAAGTTTTAATCGTTATTGTTTTGATTGCTGATATATCTATTCATACTTGTTGTTAAACAGACTCTCTTTTTTCTCTAATGTCTCTTTCAATTCTGTATAAGATTTTTACATTGTCTCTGCTTTTTTGACATTGATATCAATTTCATGTTGAAGTTGTGAACTTTGAGTTCTGAGCAATTCTTAGGTATTGCAAAGTTTTTCTTGGAGATCTAGTATCTAATTTTCAAGGTTTTACTCTAATTCTTTAATTTTCTTTTCATATTCTTCAGTCAATTACTCTTATCTTCTGTGACTTTTCTCCTTCTATTTTCTTAATCTATTAGCCATTAGTTATTTCTCGATTTAGAAGGCAGCTCTAAGTGATTAAATAACATCTGAGCTAGCTTTATTTGCAGATTATTGCTCCATTCTTGATCTTTACTTTACTTCTTCAATTTATCTCTTCAAATTTTCTACTTCAATCATGTGTCTATTTTGAAGCTCAGTGATGTCAGTTTCTTTCTATCCCTCAAGTGTTCTTTTCAAAGTCTTGAGGTAAGTAATTTCTTCGTTTAATTGTTAAATAATATCTTTGTGTTCGAGCATATTCTTATGATTTTAGGTTCTCATAACTTGAGTTTGTTTTTAAAGATCTTCAATTTTTTTATTGATACTGTTATTTTCAAGCATGAAATTGTTTCTTTCTTTCTCAAACTAACTCTCCATATTTTTTCTGATAGTCTCATATTCTTCTCTTACCTGATTCATCTTCATAACAGCGGCCTCCTCACTTTTCTACTTGAAACTTTATTCAAGTTTAGTGATGAAACTTTGATGTTTTTCTTTCAATTCAGTATGTTTTAATTTCTATTGCTCATATTTTGATACCATCATCTCGTATTTATCTTTCAACATTTAGAAATCTCTTTCAAACTCCATTTTATTTTTACGATACTCTTCTTGATTGCTCTTAGCAGTCTTTTCACATTATTTCAATTTATCCTCTAACAACTTGAATCTTTAGCTTGAATCTTAAGTTTTTCTTTCAAGTTCCTCATTCATTCTTTTGCGTTATGTATCCATATCTCTGTTAAGTTTTTCAATCTATTTAGTTCTATTTGAAATATCTTCTTTGTATTTTCTTTCTTTCTTCTCGAACTTTTCCATTTTTGATTCCATCTCTTCTTTCAAAGAGGCTAACTCTTCAGACATTTCGTTGTTTTTTTCTTCCATTTGTGTAAGTCTATTCTTGAGTTCATTCGATTCATTTTCATATCTCTGTGTAATTGTTCTGACTTGGTTAACACTCTCATTTTTAGTGACATTTAAGTTAGCATCAAGAAGCTTTTCTTTTTTGCTAAGTTCATCTATTTGAGTTGATTGTTGTTTTACTTTTATTTCAAATATAGCCTTTTCTTTCTCCCATTATCTTTTTTCATTATTATACATTTTAGTGGACTCATCGAGTTTTTCCATCATCTCCTTTATTTTCATTTCCAAACTTCTTCTATTGCTCTCAAGCTAAGAATGTTTAGCAGAAAGTTATCTTTCCATTTTCTTTTATTCTTAAATTTTCGAATGTTAAGTCATTTTAAGTTGAGCAGTTAAAGTTTCGATTTTGTAATTCAAATCTGCTATCATTTGATCATTGCTGATTGTATAATCCATCAATTTCTTCTTTAAAGCTTATGTTTATTCAGTAGCTTGTTATAATTGTGTTGTAAGCTACTTTTATTTCAACTTGTTCATCTCACGTTCTTTTTCTTGGTTTTTGGTAAAGTTTTTGAATAAAAACTAAGCTCCTTGAGCTGAAAACTTTCTCATGGCTTCAGTATAGACCAGCTTATGAGAATGAAGTTTGGGACCATCTTTAGTAATTCTTTCAAAAGTCAAATTCAATTATTTTTCAAACTAAGGATAGCTCTTGTATTCATGATTGTTAAGTTTCAATTTCATAGGGTTGACATTCTTCAGAATATAAGTTCTTATAATTTAATTAGACTCTTTGATGTTTTGTTCACGACTTTCAGTAATGGTATTTCTCATCCTATTTTTCAGCTATTTTAAAAAATTGACTGATTTCTCACCCAATGCTTTTTCTCTGAAAAACTCAATAGTTTTCTCCTCAGCTTCACTTACAACTCTTTAGAATTCTTCTTCTGGTTTAGGGAATTATTTAAAGTTATCTTTAATTTATTTAATAAAGAATTAATAACAATCGTCAAGAGCTTTTCTGCATTGTTCCTAACACATATAATTCCAAGCGTTTTCTATATTGGGAACTGCACCTTCATTAATAGCATTAACATAAGAATTCATCATTGAAAAATACATATCTCCGTTGAGTTTTTGGTTTTGAAGAGATTTTCCTTTGACAGAGTTGATGATTCTTTTTCTGAAATTAAGTGCTTGTTGCATAAATTCTGGTCTGAGTTAGTTGAATTCCATTTTATCTAAATTTTGTAGTTTTTGTTCATCAACAAGAGGTCTAATCATTGTAATACAATCTCTATCTTTGAAGAAAGCAGTAAGTAGTCTTCTAATTCTATTTTTTTATTCAATGTCATCAGAAAAACCATTCTGAGGTGCTAAAGCTTTCTCTAAATACTCTTTAGAACTAATTGGATTTCCTTGAGGGTCTTGAAGTTGCAGAGAAAAGTCTCTTACAACCCAATAGAAAGTTGGGAAGTAACTAGAAATTTAATCTGGATCCTAACCATCTTAATCTTGTCCTGAGGCTTTAAGTTGGATATGTTTGGTGAGATTGACCACCAAGCTTAAGTTTTGAACAGCATTTTAGTCGATAGATCCTACTGAGTTGTAAATGAAAACACTCGAAGCTAAGATGGCAAGAGTGAATATTTTAGTGTCATGAGTTTGATCTTCATCAAGTGCGCCAATTCCTTCAGTATCTATCACGATAATGCTGACTTGTTCACCATCTAATGATGTTCCTTTGATTGGAGTCCCCCAACACCAAAGACCTTTGGTGCAAGCATTGACTGTAGAGCCGACTCCGAATCCATTTGCTCTGTTTAGAAGAACTCTATTCAAGAGATAAGATTTTCCAGTTCTATAGAGGCCAGCAACTGATACAACAGCTATAGGTCCAGTTATAGCTTTTAAAAACTTGAAAGCCTGTGGTGTGAGTACGTATTCTGAATGTATAGATGATTACTGCCAGTTTTTTCGTCGACAGACACCATGGGTATGGCTTGTTCCACAAAGGGAGTGTCCATAATTTGAATTTGAATATTTAAATTATAGTTAGTTGCTAATATTAAAAGGTTTAAAAATGAGCGGAAGATGATAGATTGTTTCAAAATATATTTTAACATAAAAACAGTCTACAAATCTTGAAGTAAATTTTCAGCAAGTCTGATTGATAGTAAGAATTGAGATTAAATATTATGATAGTTGCAATAATCTTAAAACAATATATAATAATAGGAATGTCATCAAATTAGCTTATCAGTCGTAAGAGTCGATACTCCGAAAAGTAGTATTAAAATAGTTCTGTCTACAACCACTCCGTGAGAAGCGAATTAAACAATTTATCAATAGATCTCCCCAAAAAAAAGAATAAGTATTCCAAACTGTAACGATAAATCATTGAAAAACAGGGGAAAGGTCATATGGCTATCATCAATCTAACCAGTATTTGCTTCATAATCAGACACTAAATACAGCATACTTCAGTAAGTTTGCGGTCCCGACAACCTTAATTGGAAAACATAATGTTTCGGCGAGACTAAATTATGGAATATTAAATGGTGTGATACCGGAGTAACAAACGAAATTTTACAAAAAATGAATCATCTTCAAAGAATCAATCATTTTCCCAATATGAGTATTATCTCGAGAAAAAACAATCTTGCCTCAATATTATCCAAAATGAAGTAAAATTTTGCAAAAGATTACGACTTTTTTCCAAGAACCTTTTTGTATCCCAATGATATGAGCAAAATAAGATACTACTATATCTAGTCAAGAAAGAAAGGGCTTGTTAAAACTTTTATTGTAAAGCCTTAAGCTGGTTGTCAAGGGAGAGGAATATACCTCACTCAAAATCCAGCTGATTTTTAAAAAGAGTAACGTTGTGTCATCCAAAAATACATCGCTAACCCTTTGCTTTTTAAAGGACTCAAATTTGATCTCAGGATCTATGTGTTACTTGCAAGTAGTTTTCCTCTAAGGATCTATCTCTATAATGAAGGATTGGTAAGATTCGCTACAGAAAAGTATGAACTTCCCTAATCTAAAAATTTATAAAATTTCTATATTCACCTCACCAACTACGCTATAAACAAATCTAACCCAAATTACGAGTATAATTATTCTGTTAATGATATGACCTATGGCCATAAAAAATCTTTAGCTTAATTCTTTAAAACCTTGAAAGAGATGGGATATAGAGCCAGTTCTTACTGGAGTCAAATCAAAGATCAAATCATAAAAACTCTTTTAGCTGCTCAACCAATGTTAGTAGCTAATTACAAGAGTTGTAGGCCTCACTAAACTGTCTACAATATGTGTTTTGAGCTGCTAGGATTTGATTTTATGATTGATAACCAAGATAAATGTTATCTTTTGGAGGTCAATCACACTCCAAGCTTTTCCACTGATACTCCTTTAGATCATATCATTAAAAAGAATCTAATAAGAGACACTCTACAAATGATGAATCCAAGCCAATAAGAGTTAAATCTTAAGGAGCAACTAGAAAGGCTAAGACAAAGATAAAAATATGTAAAATTCAAACATGGTAATGATAACAACGCACTGGAGAAATAGAAACTAATCTAAATGATAAATGAGGCAAGATAGAAGCAGTAAATGCAGTTTAGTGGGACATATTAACTCATTTATCCAAGTAAAAATGAGTAAAAAATGGAAAAGTATACAGAATTCTTGTCACATGCTGCAAAAATCTGCAAAAATAGAGTCAACTCAACAACTACGACTATCACTTCCGTCAATGATCTGCGTAACAGATTCAAAGATGTTCCCAAGCAAAAACAATCGCCTAGACAGGGTATAAAGTAAAACAATAATTTAAAGAATTTAAATACTAATCAAGTTAGTTCAAAGAAAAATATTATTTATAACTATAACTACATCAAAAAAGATGTCCTAAGTAAAAAAACACTGGTCACCTTGCCTGTTGAACCATATCGAATGGAATCTCATCCGAAAAGCCAGTTATCAAACAATAAAAACTCAAGAGCGATGAGTGTTGAAAGATTCAAACCTGAAAGAACGACTATTGATGACAAGATAATAAAGCAAGAATTTCCTAGGCAAATTCGTTACCCAACTATCCCTCTATCTTAAGAAAAATATGGAAAGAAATAGTCTGTTAAACATCATCTATCTGCCAAGAGAGGAGTATCTAATGAAACTTAAGTGAAGAGAGAAATTAATAATACATTCTAAAATAGGATTCGCTCTTATAAAACTCCTCTCATGTTTTGAATTTTTTATTTGAAAAAATAAAAATCAAAGAAAATTATATGAATGCACAATCATAAAAATAGTCTTTCCTTTTTTTAACTTTGCTCGAATTTGTGTCCCATCTTGTCATTTGTTTGATTTTTTTATGGAAACTCCAAGAAGTGCATAAAAATGTCACTGCTTCGAATATCTTCGATTTTGGAAAGATCTCTCAGATACTGTTGCAGACATTTCCGACGCTATTCAGCTAAAATATTTTTTTGTTTGGAAGCCAGTAGATTATTGATATCTGAGAGGAAACTGCAGCTTTGAGGGAATTTAATGTATGGATATCTATTAATCAGCATCTAAATATAGATAGAAGTACTTGTTGCAATTATGAAAACTATTTAAAACGTTTAGTCACTTTCCATTTAGCATCTCCCATACTGATCTGCACCTTGTATTCAGTATAGGGTTTTTTCTTGTCTTCAGATTATTTTACAATGGTTTGACTAACTGTTATGTGTAGATTTTATTTATTGTAGTCAGCTTGTGTTTTTTACTTGATTGAAACCATACTCATTCCACAGCATTATTAGATATGGCTTGAAAAAGCATGTGTTTGAATAGATTTGCTGCAGTTTACACATTGCATTGATTTACAGTTTTTCATCAATTTCTTGAACTATTTTGTTTTCTCATACTTTTACTCAAGTATTTTACATCTTGCTTATACTTTTTCAAGAGCTGAGGATAGATTTTTATTTGCTTACAGGAGTTACTGATTTGTCTCTCCTTATGATGCAGTAAGTGATTGTTGTAGAGCAACTAAGAGAGCATCATGGAGTCTTTTATTTTAATTTATAGTATTTTTGAGGAAAGATACTTGGTTTTAAAGATAGCTCTTCTCTAACATCCATTCAGATTGATCACTCATCATTTCACTTTTCTTCGAGTTTTAGGTAATCAAGTTTTCAATTTTTTTAGAGTAAGCGGCATTTGTCTGTTCTAAAACTTCAGCCTCATCTTTTTTCTATTGGAACTTTCTTTAAAGTTGCTAGTAGTCTGATGTTAATTTCGATTGAGCTGTGCGAGTTTTTCGACACTCATTTTAAAGAGCAGCTGCTCTTTCTTTGTATCTTTATAGTTCTTCCTCAATATACTTTTTTTCCATTTAATGCAAAGCTCTTTCCTTTTATAGAGTTGACTTTAAGCTAATTACTTAGCTCCTGTTAGACTCAACATCATTTTCTGAGATTTTTTTTGCCTCTTTTTTTGTTTTTTCAAGTTATAATAAAGTTTCCTAATGTTGATTATAAAGCTCTCTATATTTTTCATACAACTTGTCATGTTAGTTTTTATATTGTAGAGCCCTGTTTTTATGACTATCCTCCAAAGCAGTAAACTTCGCGACCTCCTTCTCTAAATACTAAATTCTTTCTTTGTAGCTTTGTTTTTAATCTTGCATCATACGTTGCTTATCCTAAATTTCTTGTTGTTGTAGTTACAATTTCTGTTGCAAAACTGATTGTTGATGTTGCATATTTTTATTAACTTTGTTTGTAACTGTTTCTGCAGCCAATCGATATAAATTTTCAGAAATCTAATTAAAATACTTCCATTTTTATTTGGGATCTCCCTCGGCTGTTTCCAAATCATATTGATCCTTTATAAATTCAAAGTCGTTTACAAATTCATTAAATTCATCATACTCGTCACTGTAAATTTTTTATTTGATTGACTCTGTTAATTTTTAAGTGTGTTATTTGTAGCGCTATTGCCATAAACTACTGTTTTTTTTAGCTAGGTCTGCCATGCTTTCTTAGAGACGTTTTTATAACTTTTAAAGTAGATCTGGGTGAGTTTATTACGAACCTAAAGCTCGCTTCTTGAATCTTTATAAAACCTTTTCTTTTAAACCTTATTTTACTGTGGCAATATCACTCATTTTGATGGGTTAATGAAGCATTGTTTACAGCTACTTTTACATAAACTCAGTTGCCTACTTAATTGCTCTGAGTCCTTCACTTCTGCATACATAAAACCAAGCACTTTAAACATTCGGTAGATGTCCTTTATTAATGGCATCCATATAACCTTTGCAAAGTGTGATTAACAGATTACCATTAAGTGCTTTGCCATTGATCTTTTTAGCTTTAACCTGGCCGAATATTTTTGATCTGATAGCTTCTACTTGATTAACAAATTATGGTCGTAACATAGAGTTATCCATTTAATCAAGTCTTTGTAGATTTTTTTAATTCTCAGTGGGACGCACCATCAGTTAACAATCTCTCTCTTGGAAAAAATGTTTTAAATGTCTGCGAATTTTGTTCTTATTTTAAACTGCATCGGAAGATCCTTTCTGAAATTCCAATGCGTTTTCAAGATACTCTTTAGAATTAATTTTATTGCCATTTTTATCTTGCAACATCAAAGTAAAATCTCTGACAACCCATAAAAATGCTGGAAAACTACTTGTATCCTCTCCTGACTTCCCATTCGTCTTGGTTTGAATCTCTTTGGCCAGATTTATTATCAAATTAAGAGTAGTAAGTGCATTTTAATCTATGGATCCCACCGAATTGTAAATAAAATACGAACTTAACAACAGCGAAAACAAAAATATTCTTGAATCGTGATTGGCATTCTCGTCCATCCCTCCAAAACCTTCTGTATCGATCATCATGATATCCATGTTTGGATTTGTACTGCTTGATAAAGCTTTTTTCCATATCCAAAGTCCTTTTGTACATGGATTTATAGTAGGTCCGACTTGGAAACCTCCTTTTTTTTGATCGAGGAGTACTCTATTCACAAAAAAACTTTTGCCTGTTCGATATTTTCCTACGATTGAGACAACACCAAGTTGTCGATCTTCAGGTAGTGACATCAAAAACTCTTACGCTTCTTTGGAGAGAGTAAAGCCCTGTCCTTCTTGGTAAGTGATGAAGGGGAGGGCCATTGTGCTATTATTTTTTGAATTGTTCATAATAATATTCCAACTGATTTGAATTCGATTATAAGAAACTATCGGTCAATGGGAGTATAATCTTTTGTCAAGTAAATTTTATACTAAATTAATTTTCAGCAAATTTATATAAGTTTTCCATTTCGTTTAATATTCCATATTTTTTCAACCTATGATTGCTTATTTATAAAAAGTGTAGAAAATGGTCTATAAAAGTATAGAAGTTGCCTGTTCGTGCCCATTTTCATAAAAGCCACGATTAATTTGTAATATAAAATTATTTTATTACTGTTTTTTAATGATAGAAAAATATATGGTAAGCTAGTACGGAATCAAATCCAGTAAGCCAATAAACATAAAACAACACTTTACATCAAATAAAAGCAAAGGTTATGTATAGGATATAATCCGATGCCAATAAAAGTTGTAATATATGGAACAGCATCACAATAACTTGGCTGCTGTTTACATGCAAAAAATAAAACAGCTCAAAGATATACTGAACAAACAGGCTGTAACTAAAAACGAACTTTTTAGATAGTTGATGGACTTGAGTAGAGAAGGTCAACAACAACGGGAATATTTGGCCAAACTAAAAATGATTTATAATGATACTTTCAGTCTTAAAAACTCAATAAGCCAGAAACAAATCAGTTTAATTACAAGTGAATACATGGGCGACAGGAAAAAGATCAAACAAGTGCCAAAACGGCGCAACCTCAAAAGTGGATTGTTGAGTTCAGGAAAGTTGAGCTGGTCAATATAGAAATGCAAATCAACATCGAACTCGGAAACAAAGTTATTCAGACGTAAAGTTGACTATGTACCTAACAATTCTAAGTGTATGGATAAAAATTCCTATTTACTTATAGGCTGAAAAAAACTATTTATAGTGGTATTTTCTAAGTTATATGTAAGATATATTATTTTTATTGTATTGGCTCGTACAAATTATCATTTTTTTTTCTTGTTGCCGGTGGTAGGTCTCATCTTCTTAGCTGACTTGGCTCTTGTTGTGCTCTCTCGTTGCCTCATAACTTATTATTTATTCATTTTTTATGGGTCATCAATGTATACGTTAGGTCTCTATTCTTTAGCAATTATTCTTTGCTCCTCTTCGTTGTCATTGAGTACAACACTTAAATTTTCCATGACACTTTGAGATATCTCATATTTGAAGTCTTCAATTGTTGGTGGGATTTGGTCTAAATCAAGTTGAAGAATATTATCTTGTCTGAAGCGAGGATTGTCATCACCACATGCAATAGCAAATCGACCTTAGCTGCAGAGAGGATACTTGAATCCTAAGGCAGACCCTGGATTTGGTTTAGGATTGCGATTGCGTTCAACTATGACCCAATCATCAAAACTTTCATCAAATTCGAGACGATGTTGGATTGCTGCTACTTAGTGTATGGGAACAAAGTGCTCTATTATCATATTCACAAGTTTGAGTTCTCTCACTATTGATCTGTTTTATTCTTCAAGTTATTCTCTTTCCTGAACCATAAATTCTTGAATATCGTTGTTTGCTTAATAAGCAGCCTTGAGTTTGTTGTTGATTTTAGCTAATTGTTTGCGTCTATGCTAAACTTGCTCTTTAAGACCTAAGTTTTTCTCTTGGAAATTCTAAATATCTAAATTCTTTTTATTTAACTCTTACTACAATCTTCTTTCCTGTTGTTTTCTTTCTTCTAATTCTTTTTGAGCCTCAAATAATTTTTTTTAATGTAGACGAGCTTATTCTTTCACTTTGTTACCATGAAGAAGCTTATCCTTCATTTACTTGAGTTTAATAGCTAATTCTTCTTGCTTCAGTTTTTCTTACTATTTCTTTTTGTCAACTTCAAGCTTCTTCTTTTCAAGTTCATTCTTTTTTTCAAGATCTTATCCTAAAAGATTTTTCTTTTATTGTTAGATTTTTTCTTTTTATTTCTGTAGCCTTGATGAAATTTATTTTGGCTCTTTTTTTACTTTTTTTTAAACAACAGTTACCGGTCCTTCCATCGGTAACTTTCCTTACAATATCCTTTTAAGTCTTTAAATTTATGCCTGGAATTCTCTGATCATAGCATCTTTTGGATCCTCATTAATTTTAGGTTTGTTTTTGATTTTTTTAGCTTCAGAAGCATAACGTAAAGTACTCATAGTTTCTTAATAGTTGTACTCAGCAGGACCAACGTTTGCAATCATAATCGTCTTTGCATTACCTCCCAAAGATTCTTGCAAAAGCCTAGTTAGTTTTGAATCTCTATAAGGAATATGAGCTGGGTTACTGCTAACAAGTGCTTTGATAACTTGTCCTAAAGTAGATAAAGCCAAGTTGATATAAATACCTTCCTTAGAACGATTTCCTGTAGCTTGTGTCTTTTTCTGTCTTTCAGAACCTGCCAAATCGACAAGATTGAGTTTACCTGCTTTGATTTTAGATTATCCATTAATAATTTGTTCTTGTTAAACTCTGATCATAAAGATACAGTGTGATCTTGATGATTTTTAGTTCATGTCGGTTGAACCCACATGACGATTGCCACTACCTTCTTTCAGTTTTTTATTCATCTCCTCAACAGTACTTACTATATCTGCACTGAGATCTTTGACATAAATTCCCTTGTCTTTATCTTCATGAATTTGTAGCTTATCATTACCATTTGAGAGCAAATCAACGATCTACTAATTGTAAAGTTACAACATGGAAACTTTTACTAAAAATTGGACTCCAGGCGTGCCTAAGTTAAAATGAAACTTTACCGTTTATCGCGTTTATAATGTGTTAGAAAGTACGTGGAATGATACCTCGCTGTAACTATTCTGTTTTGATACCCTCCATTGTGTGAGTTTTTCCAGTACCAGTTTGACCATACGCAAAAATAGTTCCATTATATCCTTCTAGAACACTTTCTATAATGGGTAAAGCAGCTTGCTTAAAAACTTTTTCTTGTGCACAACCTGGTTAGAAGGTGAGATCAAAACTAAAAACTCTCTATTTTTCACCGACATCTTTTTTGTTATGAACAATGATTTCTCCTCTTTCTGGAATAACATCAACAATTGATTCAAAATTTTTCTTAAGTTCATTTGAAGAGAGTGGTCTGCATCGTACAGCTACTTTCACACATTATTTGTCAGTCATGTAACACCTGATTAATTTAAATGTTTGTATAATATCTCTGAGTTAAAAATAACGCGAATGTCGATAATAATTTTATATGCAGTCTTCGCTAGATTCCCAGTAGAGACGAGAGCAAGCAGCTGACAAAATCCAGAAGTTGTGGAGATCGTATACTAACAGAAAAATATACAAATATTATCGAGACATCATCATGTTCAAGTGCAAGTACAATTTATGTTAGTTAGGGGAAATCCTGCTAAATTGCTTAAAGGTATCAATCCTTTAGAAGCACAACTTTTGGAGACTGCTGTTGATTGTCATGTTAGATTTAGGTTGGGTGGCGATACATTTCCACCAAATATTTATTATAAAGTCTTCTCAAAAACAAACGTATGTGATATAAATGCCTTCGCTCCAAGAGATTATGCCTCATTGCCTCGTGAAGTTGGAAAGTAATAGAAAATAAAATTTACAACTTACCAGTTGAATCGCAAGTAATACTAAAACTAAGGATGGTATTTACGAAATGACAACAATGGATGGCGACCTGTAACTTTGTATCCATTTAGATCAGTCATAAAATGTTCATAAAGACAGACTATGTTTAGTTATACTCAGCCAAAAAAGTGCATTTCTACCATCATAAAAAGTAACTTCGAGACGAAAAGTATTATAAAAAGCAGAGGCTGGTACATTTGTATCTATGAAGGCGAAACTGAAATGGTTAAAAAATATCTATACAAAAGGCAAGCAAACGCAATAGGCAGAACTAATAGATCAGATAGAAAAGGCAGAAGAAGCTGGTTAGGGTAAAAATTTGGCAAAGGCTATCAACTAATAGAAGGAAGTTGTTGAGAATAAGTTAAATAACAGATAGTTTGATATAGAGTCTGAAGAGATGGATGAATTACTGTAATGGACTTAAAATCTTAATTTTGATAGTTATGTTAAAGACTGGTATCAACTGTCGACTTCTCAAAGTACTAAAGACTTCGTACCTAAATTTGTAAACGATCCGTCACATTACAATGTTTTATCTTGATCCGTTTGTTTTTAAATCATTTTCAATTTTAGAGTATTTGAAATAAATGTTAGTGATCATTCATTCGCACATAATACGAGAGTCAAAAGTTGAAAGAGCCACACAGAAACCGATTAATGGGCTTATGGGATAATTCATGTCAAGGTTAAATTTAGATTAGCTTACTTTACCAAAGATCATCATCTATGGACCATTCGTTTCTTATTAAAGTATGAAGTTTTTAATGGAGGCTGCTTCGACTCTGCCTTTGAAATTCAACATATATCCTCCGATTTGTTATAGCCAGACTGGTTTGCGATTGTGAAACACCTTTATTTTTTATTTGTTTTCAGGAAATTAAAAGAGTTGGTTTAGAGGAATTTCATCTTCATACATTCTAACTTGTGGGAAGGAAGAGTAATATCTGCATTCATCCTTTTTGACGTACACTTGGAATTAACGAGGCCTACCCATTTGAAAGATATGGCTGTCATATACTATAGTAGCCAGTAACTATCGAGGCATTTGATGTTTATCTTTAGCGTTACTCGGATTGAGCCCTGGCCCAAAAATGTTCAAGACATCTCCCATAATATTAGATTTCATTTTTCCTAAATAAAACTAGGAGTTTTCTTAAAAGTTACTCTTGGCAATAGAAATGATAAAAGTAGAAGATGGCTTAGATGATGTCTTTTTTGCACTCATTACATAATGGCTGTTGTTACAAAAATAGAGATTGAACTCAGGCCAAAATGTATTGAAACCTTCTTTATCTCTGACCAATTATAGTCTCAATAAACTTCCTTTCTTTATTTCATCTGACAACTGTTTTTTCAGTACATTCAAAGAACTATAAGTAAAGTATTAGGATGTTGCAATTGCAGGTACTATCTATTCTTAGTTGGGTTACTAATCAGATTATTCGAATATTTGTCCAACTAATCTGTTTTGAGCAATACTAATCTGTGTTTAAGTTTAGTTTAACTCTACTTCTCTGTGGCTTTTAGCTTTAGGTTCAAGTTGCGTGGGCTTTTTCTTTGTTTCAAGTTATCTCTCCGCTTCTTCTTCATCATCATCTTAGAAAAATATTGGAGTGGATGCCTTTGATATTTATATTAGTTCTTCTTATTATTTTTTTTTTATTTCGTCTGGAATTTCTTTTCTACTACTATTAAGTCTCTTTTGAGCCATTCTTCTCGTTTAGTATATTTTTTATTCCTTCTTTTCTTGAAGCTCTTACTTTTAGATTTTAACTTCCTCTATCTGTTCTTATTCAGCTTAATTGTGTTTGTTATAGTTTTCGAAAACTGAGACTTATTTGTTTTGTTTCATAGGCGCAAGTCTAAATCTGATTTGAATTACGTGATTGGTCCTTTTTTTTTTCTTCTTCTTTCAGATACTTACTTCTTTTTATCGTATGTCTCTTCTTGAGCTTTACTGGTTTTTATTTATTTTTTTTAATGTTGATATTCGTCCTCAAGTTCCTAATTAAAGAAGCCTTTGGTGTATGTGCCAGCGGTATATTTTTTATTTCCAACTTCTTCAATACGTTGTTTAATTGTTGATAAATTATTGGAAGGAGATTAAATGATTTCTTAATCGTCAAGATCAAAAGCATGCATTTTATATAAATTATCGCTAAAAAATTATCAAGATAGTAAATCAT
>Ga0194117_10001606_pt1 | contig 25770 bp, 23 predicted proteins | sample TA2MahsurfametaG_FD_160579 | JGI IMG/M metagenome (GOLD analysis project Ga0194117, IMG submission 160579) | Freshwater microbial communities from Lake Tanganyika, Tanzania - TA2015009 Mahale N1 surface | ecosystem: Environmental > Aquatic > Freshwater > Lake | place: Tanzania: Lake Tanganyika...
GATTGTGGTCGAGGGGCTGCTGACCCGCGACGATCTTGGGAACCCCATTCCTCCCGAGCAGAAGTTTGTGCAGGTGTATGACATGCGAGCGATCCAAACGCCGCTCTATGCGACTGGATTTGCGAACACAACGATCGAGGGCGGACCCGTCCGCATCGCCCTGCCATTCGGGTCCGATCCCGATCCAGATTTCAAGTTCGACGAGATTCGTATCGGCGGCGCGTTTGTGGTGGTGGACAACATCTCGTTTGATCTCGGGCAAGAATTTGCCGCGTGCCCCCCCGATATCGCGGGCGGCGTTCCTCAGGCCGGTCTCCCAACACCCGATGGGCGCGTTTCGGCGGATGACCTCCTTTTTGTTCTGGCGCTTTTCGGCGTAGATCCGGCAACGAATCCGCTGGCTGAGATTGCCGATCTGGACAACGATGGGGATGTCGATTCTGCCGACTTGCTTGAAATTCTCGCGTCATGGGGGTCCTGTCCGGGCGGATCTGGAGGCTGATTCACTCCTCTGAACTCATCCGAAATCCAACATGTTTTTTCTCCTGAACTGAAAGACTCCCATGCTCATCTCCACAACACTCGCCGCCGAACTGCTCCTCTTGACGGCAGCTTCGGATCAACTCACAGCCGCTCCGCGCCAAGACGCCGCGCTCGTCAGTTATGACCGCGTGGCGCGCGGATCGCAGACGACGCTTTGTGTCTCGACCCCGATCAGCAGTAGTGAGGGTGGTCCAGTCAGTCTGGCTGAACTGCGCAGTATGGTGGCGGTGACCGAACAGGCTGTCCGATCTCCCCGCTTCGAGATCATGGTGGACAGCACCATTGGGGGCATCTCCTGGGAGCAATACAAACAGGCAGCCGCGGATGCAGAGGAAGGCGGTATCGCAGGTGATGATCCGGCAGCGCCGTTCAACCTTCGGCTTCTGCTGACGAGTGGATCCATCGTGCCGCCATCGCAGCTGGAAGGGCTGACGGACGCGCTGGAAGATGTCGAACAGTACTTCGAGCAGCACATTGACTCGTTCAACATCACGGTGACGCTGCGCGTCGCCTATGTACCCATCACCGCAGGACGGCTTGGGTTCACGACAGCGAGATACTCCATCGAGAAATACTCTGATGTCGCGGATGCGATAGACCGAGCTAGCCTGAACGAACTTGAAGAGACGCCAGTTCCTGTTCGCCCGACCATACCGATTCGCTATAGCGGCGTGTCGACTGCAGTAACGCAGGAAAACCGCGTGTATGTGACGCGACCACTCAAGATGGCGCTTGGACTACCGGAAGCGGGCGGCATCAGTGCGCCGAGCGATGATGGAACCATCTCGCTCAACTCTGCGATTCAGTGGGACTTCAATCCGCAGGACGGACTCCGCTTCGGCACCAATTATCTGTATTCGTTTCAGGATCACCTGATCCGTGAGGTCGCGCAGGCCATCGGATTTGTTGCGGGCGCCGACTTCCTTGTCCGCGACTGCACCGCCATGGACTTGTTCCGTTTCCAGGCGGACGTCATCGACACCACCTATCTGATCTCATCCAATACGAATGTGTTTGGTGGTGCGCCGCCTGTGAGCTGCGCCCAGTTTGCGGGTCTCTACGAGGCGGGATTGGTGAGTGGTGAGTCGATACTCGGAGCGCTCGACTACAACCCGGGTCTCAACAAAACGCTCATCTCGAAGTGGAAGGCGGTCAACCCGGCCAATACGGCCAATCAGTTGCTTGGAGCGGCAACGGCGGCGGTCAACGATCTCCCGGACTCGCTCGAATTCCTGCGACATCAGGTCGTGGGAAACCCTGGTGTCAACACAAATGTGTTTGACGATACTGAGATTCTGCCTGTGATTCCAGCTGCGCAGCGGACCGTTGGCTATCCCGACGGTGCGGTGCAAACCATTGCAACAGTCGGCGCAGGGGCAGGTGCTCGCTGCGCCATCATTGATTTCCGCGCCAAGGTGCCAGCGGTAGCGGGCCCGCCCGCGGTCGCCCAATTAAACCGAGACTTCCGCGGTGCAATGCCACGAACCGTGGCGCGAAACACAGTCGCCAACACGTCGATCCTGAACTTCATGGCGAACACCACAGGCGTTGAGAGCGACTACGAGTTCGAGGTGTATGACGGCTCGCCCACACGCGGTGCCTTCATCAAACAAGACGAGTTGGCCGATCTCGGCACGCGCTGCCTCATGGGCAAGGAGATTGGACGCGGGAACACCTTCTACAGCCGAGATCCGTGCTCGTACACCCTCAGTCCGCTCGACATGGAACCGCTCGGCGAATTGCCAGACTTCCTGACAAGGCGCGAATGGCTCGCACTCGACATGTTTGGATGGTCTGTGGACATGGGCGCACTCGATGAGACTGACGAGGGCGACACATCCGTGGATCTCCCTTGCCCCGCTCCTTGACCGCCTCAAGGATCAGGGACCAGGCATCGGTCGCCGCTTCGCGCGGGTGGGCTTCCCCGCTGTTGACATCCCATGCAATCCCGCATTGGTGTGGAGTGGTGGCAAGATTCTCGGATGACTCTTTGGCAACGGAACTCGGTGGTCCCGCCGCGCGGCTTTGCCGTGCCACGCAGGTCCATGGGGCGCAGTGGATCAATGCAAAGCAATGCGTCGGTGTTCGCTGCGAAGCCGACGCTGTCGTGAGTCGTGATCCGAATCTCGTGGCAGCCGTATCTACCGCAGACTGCTGCCCTGTATTGGTGGCGTGCCTTGCATCTGGATGCGTTGCAGCCATTCACGCTGGATGGCGAGGGCTAGCGGCTGATGTGATCGGGGCAACGATCCACGGCATGGTGTCTGACTACGGCGCCCAACCAACCCGCATGGTGGCGGCCATCGGACCGTGCGCGTCTGGCGTTCGGTACGAAGTTGGTGTGGACGTCATGGATGCCTTCGCAGCCCGTGGGCTTTCCAGTGCGATCCGTGTGCCGGCGGAGACCCGACCTGGGCACGCCTTCGCGGACTGTGGGAAGGCGGCTTGCATGCTTCTGCTGCGAGCCGGCGTGCCTGCGGAGTCGGTCGAGAGCACTGCTCCGTGCACCATCGGCGATCTTCGTTTCCCGAGCTATCGCCGCGATCCATCGAACCCAGCGCGCATGACGAGCGCGATCGCGTGCCGAGCCTGACCATGACGGAAGCACTGCTACACTCGCGCTGCGCTGGACAGGTGGCCGAGTGGCTGAAGGCGTCGGTTTGCTAAACCGGTATAGGGACTTCAATCCCTATCGCGGGTTCGAATCCCGCCCTGTCCGTTGTTCGGGCCTTGGGATGCGAAGCATCGTGTCGATGCTGCGGAGTCCGCCGCCGCTAGACTGCGCGGCCCCATGAAAATCCACGAGTATCAGGCGCGGCAGTTGCTTTCGGATGCGGGCATCCCCGTTCCAAAGGGGCGCATGGTGCAGACGCCTGACGAGGCACTGGCCGCTGCGCGTGAACTCTTTACAAGCGGGTCGACGCAGGCTGTGGTGAAGGCGCAGGTGCACGCGGGCGGACGAGGCAAGGCTGGGTTCGTGAAGGTGGTCCGTTCCATCGACGATGTGGTTGCCGCGGCACGGTTCATGCTCGGTAACCGCATGCACAGCCCACAGACTCCAGCCGAGGGACTCGAGGTGAAGCGCTTGCTTGTGGCGGATGCGGTGGACATCGCGCACGAGTACTACGCCGCTGTGCTCGTGGACCGCGAGCGCCGAACCAACACGCTGATTGCGAGTGCCGAGGGCGGCGTTGAGATCGAACGGGTTGCCGAAGAACGCCCCGATGCGATTGTCCGCGTTCCGCTTGATCCGCTGGCCGGACTGCTCCCCTTTCAGGCGCGGCGCGTGGCGATGGCGCTGGGCTTCCATGGGAAGGCGGCCTCGCAGGCGGCGACGGTACTGACGCGGCTGAGCAGCCTGCAGCAGAAACTCGACGCGAGTCTGGTGGAAGTGAATCCTTTGGTGCTGACGCCGCCGAGCAGCGCGCATCCGGATGGACAGGTGATAGCGATCGATGCCAAGTTCGCCTTCGATGACAACGCACTGTTTCGGCACCCGGAGATCGAGGCGCTGCACGATCCTGCCGAGGAGAACGTAGCCGAACTCCGCGCGCAGTCGTTCGGGCTCTCCTACGTGGCGCTCGATGGCAACATCGGCTGTCTTGTCAATGGTGCGGGGCTGGCGATGAGCACCATGGACATCATCAAGTTGCACGGCGGCGAGCCGGCGAATTTTCTCGATGTTGGCGGCAGCGCGAGCGAGGAAGCAGTGACCGAGGCATTTCGGATCATCCTGAGCGACGGTCGTGTGAAGGGCGTGCTCGTGAACATTTTTGGTGGCATCATGCAGTGTGATCGCATCGCGCGCGCCATCGTCGGCGCAGCATCGACAATTGGCTTCGATGTACCGCTCGTGGTTCGCCTCGAGGGCACAAATGTGCAGGAGGCGCGCGCAATTCTTGAGGAGGCGCGCGCACGGATCCCGTCCATGCAGCCCGCTTCGGATCTGGCGGATGCGGCGGCGAAGGTCGTTGCTGCCGTGGGGGTGCCTGCCTAAGTTGTCGTGGCACAAGCTCGCTGTCGATCCGATTCATGCACGCCTCGCCTCGCTCACTCACCCGCTTTCCAAGAGACTGATTCTGTGCTCGTTCTTTTTGACATCGATGCCACCCTCCTGAAAACGGAAGGCGCTGGTATCCGTGCGATGCTGTCGGCAGCTCACGAGCTGTTCCCTGGGCGCGTCTTCTCCTTCGCAGGGATCGAGGTCTCTGGTCGCCTCGATACGCTCATCTGGCGCGAATTCATGCGCCGCCACAACATCGAGCCGACCACTGATCTGCATGGGCCTTTCCGCCGTGTCTACGGTGAACATTTGCAGCGCGGCTTCGCAGGAACGTGCCGATCAGATGCGCTACCAGGAACACATGCGCTTGTGGACGCACTGCACGCAATGGAAGGGATTGATTTGGGAATTGTCACCGGCAACTACGAGCACACCGGAACACTCAAGATTGCAAAGGCAGGTTTCGCACCCGAGACTTTCCGTTTCAACGCGTGGGCGGACGACGGCGAGCACCGCCGCGATCTTCCGCGAGTGGCTATGGATCGCCATGGAGCAGTGCGTGGCAGCCGTCTGTCTGCAGAGCGCGTCATCGTGATCGGTGACACGCCACACGACATCGACTGTGCCCGCCACAATGGCTGTCAGGTGATCGCCGTAGCCACAGGGATCCATTCAGAGGCGGAATTGGCTGAACACAAGCCAGATCTTCTTCTTGCGAACCTCCGTGAGTGGCAATCCGTGGCCTCGTGGATTGCCTGTCGATGATTCCTTCGCGTTCCGCCTCTCGCGATAGTCTGCGGGGGTGGACGAGCCGACGGAACTGTGCAACGACTTTTGTGTCAATCAGCGCATTGCGCTCAAGATGGATCTGCCGGAGACGCGCGAACCAACGCTGGAGCTTTTTGACCGGCTTCGAAAGTCTTTCCCGATGCTCACGCGCGTTCGGCGGAATGAAGATGAGGTGGCTCTCGAAAGCGATGAGGAGCGCGATGATTTCCTCTGGGTCTCGCTTCGGCGCACATCGATTCGGAGTGGGCACGCAAGCCCGCCATCACTCCAAGATGCTTACCGCATTCACCGCGCAGTGCTGGAGACGGCGCCGTGGTTTTTGTCCATCAGTCCGCTCGATATCGAGCACATCGATCTGACATTTGGCTTTGACTTGGAAACGGATCAGCCACGAGACAGCGTTGTGTTCGATGCCCTGCTCGCACACTCCCCGCTCGCACGCCTGCTCGACGGCGAAATGGAAAGACCTGTGGATGTACAACCTTTCCTCGGCATGTCGCTCTCACCATCCGGGAACTTGATGGCGACTTTTGAGGTGAAAACCCGTCCGCGCAGCGCGGACGGTGCGCGGGTCGGATTCCCGGAGCCGATCAGCGTCTACCTCACAGTCCGCCGAAACGGTCCGCTCGGCTCACTGGAAGAACTGCCCGGCATATTCGCCATGCTGTGCGGTCATGCGGAGCGGCTCGCTGACGAGCGTGCCATCCCCCACCTTGTCCTGCCGATTCGCGAAGCGATTTCCGCGCGGTGATGGAGCGCGGCGGGGCGCATCAGTTGCCCGCGTCGACCATCGCTCGTACAGCCCACATCGGCAGCGTCACCAGCGCGTTGTGAACGCCGTGCGCGAGTATTGCAGTCCAAAGTCTGCCCGTTCTCCAGTAAACCCAGCACAGCAGCGATCCGGTCACCGTAACAGCGACCGTCCCCTCAAGTCCATAGCCGTGCACAGCAGCAAACACCACACTTGACATGATGGCTGCAGCGGGGAAGCCCATCACTCGGAAGAGAGCCCCAAAGAGCAGTCCACGGAAGATGATCTCCTCGACGACTGGCGCACCAACAACCGCATCAAGGGTGTCCACGAACGCGAGCGATCGTGGACCAAATGCAATGATCTCATCGAACCCCTCCCACCATGCACCCACGGAGAATAGATCGGGCAATATGGAGCCGATCACCAGGAGGATGATCTCCTGCGCACCGAGCAGAAATAGCACGGCGCCAACACACGGAAGCACATGTGTCATTGACACAGGAGCGGACAGTCCAAGCGAGGACAACAGGCCGTTGTTTCTCCTTGCAGCGCATAGCCACATGAGGGACATTGTTGGCATGATCCAAATCAGGAGAGCGCTCGCGGATAAGTACGAAGCAATCGGAATCGGTATCCACTGCACAACAGTGCCAAGCAGCAGTGTCCACGCACTGAGGCTGCCCATCACGATGATGGCTGCTGAGATGCCACTGGCACCATCGGCAATCGGCAGCGATAGCCCTGATCGGCAAGGACGAATCAACTCAGTGCGTCGCCACAAGAGCCACACCAGCGCCATGATTGGAAGGACCCAGACACTCGCGTTGGTAAGCCCAAGCAGAATGCGCCACGGAGTGGGGACGACGGGCGCACTGACGGAAGGGTCAAAAGCGGTCAGCGTTGTGTCTCGAATCTCATCGATTATTGATGGATCGTCAATGATCTCAAGTTCGATCGCCTCATCGCGAAGCTCGTTCCACTGCATCGCGGCGTCTTCACGGACCGAAGCAACGTCATCGGGCGAGAGCGGCTGAAGCCCAGAGGCGATCTGATCACGAATCAGGGCGGCGTCGAGCCGCTGCACGACCTCGAGCGCGCGCGGCGGATCTTCAAGCGTGTCCCACGGCCCTGCCACAACGGATACCAGCACGATGAGTCCCGTATCAACGAGACACAACAGCGCACAGACCACGGTCACGACGACCACCATCGGATGCTTCGGATCGAAGGCGCGTCGGACAGCAGGAGCGACCACTTCCCCCACCGCTTGTGTCTCGCTGGTCACGCCGCAATCCTAACGGCTCCCAAGCACACCGCACAGGACCGACGCGAGAAACACCTATGCTCCCCTGCCATGCTGACACGAATCATCGTGGGGCTGCTGCTCATCGCAGCGCTGCTCGGACTTGCGACGATGGATGCATTGTTTCCGTCTGTGCCGATTGGTGATCTGACTTTCGGTCCTGGTGTTGTCTTGGCGCTCGTCAGCCTGCTGCTGTTCACACCACTCTTGGCCCTCGAGTTTTCATCGATGGTGACGCCGCGCGGCGAGGCCCGGCGCCCGCTGTTGCACTGGATCGCCATGGCAGGTGGAACAATGCTTGTTCTCGCTACTTCGGGCGCTCTACCGCCGTCCATCGCTGCACCAGCAGCCTTGACAGCACCCTTTGCTGCCGCATGTCTCGCAGGCCTGCTGCAGGTGATCAGCCGTCACAACGATGGATTTTCACGCGCCAGTGGAGGCGTACTGCTTGGGTTTGCGCTGATCGGTGTGCCGCTTGGATTCTGGCTGCTGCTGCGGCGTGATACGGATCCATGGACCCTCGCGGCTGCGATCCTGTGTGTCAAGAGTGCGGACATTGGCGCCTACTTCACAGGCGTTGCGATCGGTCGGAACAAGATGTGCCCGTGGCTCAGCCCAGGGAAAACGTGGGAAGGCTTCGCCGGCGGTGTGGTTCTCTCTGCAATGGTTGGATACTCGGCAGGTCTGATCAGCGCAAGCGATGCGGCTGCACGCGCTGGCATTGAGGCGGTAGATCCAATCCGTTGCGCCTGGATCGCTGTCTTGCTGGGGATGATTGGAACGCTCGGAGATTTGCTTGAGAGCCTGCTGAAACGGGGTGCTGGCATGAAGGACTCGGGACGCCTGCTGCCTGGCATGGGTGGCCTCTACGACGTCTTTGACTCCCTGCTCTTGGCGGGTCCCTTGGCGTGGTGGTTGCTTGCCCGCTGATGCCCGTTTTTACCGATTGGCCTGAGGGGCCTTCCTGCTACCCTTGCAGATCCATGACTTTGATTGCCGACCTCGTCAGCCTCCACCATGTGGACAGTCAGGCACGCGCACTCCGCTCACGCCTTGAAGGGGCTCAGCGGCACAGGACGATTCAAGAACGTCAAGGCGCTCAACTCCAGACGCGTATGGATGAAGTGCGAACGCAGATTCGCCACCATCAGTCATCCGCGGCCAATCACGAGGCGGAAAGTGGCTCCGTGGACGCGAGAATCGAGTCGCTTCGTCAGCAATTGAATGCAAGCACCAATCCGCGCCAGTACTCGGCGATCCTCGCGGAGATGAAGACCCTGCAGACGAAGCGAGACGAGATCGATGAACTGGCCCTCGCCCAGATGCAAAAGGCGGAAGAGTTGCAGACCAAACTCGTCGACATCGAGCAGCAGGCCACGGAACGGGCGAAGATCATCGATGTCGCCAATGCGGAGTTTGAAACCTGCCGAGCGGAGGTAGCTGACCGCCTCGCATCGCTCGAGCAGGAGCGGATCGCGGCTGCTTCACGTGTTCCACGCAGTGAATTGGAGGCGTTTACCCGCGCAGCCGATCTCTACGACGGCGAAGCCATGGCAGAGCTGGTGACGATCGACATGCGTCGACGGGAGTATGTCTGTGGCGCATGCAACATGGAACTGCCGGCCGAGAAGTACGCGTTGCTCGTATCGAACCCGAATGTGGCTGTGACATGCACGTCCTGTCAGCGCATTCTGTTCCTGCCTCAGGTCGCGACAGCTCACTCGTAACCGAGGCGCCGGAGGTCATCCTCCTCCAGTCCGAAGTGATGGCCGATTTCATGGAGCAGCGTGATGCGAATCTCGCGCGCGACAGCCTCCTCGCCACCGCAAGGATTTCCTGCCTCATCCGTCCACACATCCCAGCCACCCGCCTCATCAATGATGCCGCGTCGGAAGAGCTGAATCGTGTCTGGCAGTTGTCCAGAGTCGAGCACGCTTCGTTCAGTCTGTGCCACCCCAGTGTGAAGCCCGCACAGGTCGTCCTCATTCGGATTCATGCCCATCCCCTGCAAGAGTTCGCGGGATGCCGCATCATCAACCACCAGCGGGGACTCATCAAGCATCGCCACAATGCGCGGGGGTAGCTGTGCGAGGACGCGCTCGAGAAGCGCATCGAAGCGCGCGCGTTCGGCCGCGCCAAGACGCGCACTCATGTCTGCACCGCACCAACGAGTTCCCCAATAGCCCTTACCCCCTGCTCATCACACCAACGCTCGAGGCCACGCACGATCCGCCGCACCGCGCTGTGATCGATGAAAAGCAGCGTTCCGATCCCCACCGCCGTTGCCCCTGCAAGCAACAGTTCAGCCGCGTCTTCCCAGTGCACAACTCCACCCGTGCCGATGATCGGAACGCGGGCATCTCGTGCGACTCCTCGGTACACCTCGTGGATGACCCGAACCGCGATGGGATGAATGGCCGGTCCCGACAATCCACCGCTGCCGCGCGAGAGACGTGGCCGACGCGTTCGCACATCGATCGCGAGTGCCGGCATGGTGTTGCACAGTGTCAGTCCTTGTGCGCCACCATCGATTGCAGCCGCACAGGTCGCGACCGGGTCAGCAAGATCTGGCGCGAGTTTCACGAAGAGTTTGCCGCGTTTTACTGTGGGGCGAACGGCGTTCAGAATCCCTCGTACAGAAGACGCATCCGATCCAAAGTGGCGTCCCGTCCCCGTATTCGGACAGGAGAGATTCAATTCGATGATTGGAAACTCGCCTGTGTCGTCGAGAGCTCCCGCGACTGCCACGTAGTCCGCTTCGCTATGCCCGGCTACGGATGCAAAGACCTTGCATGGAAGTGCGCGCACGCGGGGCAGTTCCTCTTCAAGGAAGCGCGTCAGGCCCTTGTTGGCCAGTCCAATCGCATTCAGCATCCCCCCGCGCGTCGGAATAATCCGCCAAGGCGCGTTACCGTCTCGCGCCTCATGCGTGATGCTCTTGGTGGTCAACGCGCCGAGCAAGCGCAGATCGATGACATCGCCCAGTTCATCGACGGTGCCGGCAGTCCCCGCGGCGGCAACAAGCGGGGTCTGGAGTGGAACGCCAGCAAGATTCGTCGAGAGCGGCGGTGCGATCACTCCATGGTTGTAACACATCTACAATGATCTGACATGAGTACTCCAGAGCGCATTGCGCAGTTTGAGAAAATGGCGTCGGCCGATCCAACCAACGAGATGGCCCATTTCAGCCTCGGTAACGCGCTGCTGCAGGCAGGGCGGCACGCGGAAGCCGCACGCAGCTTGCAGCGTGTAATCGAGTTGAGCCCAGGCATGAGCAAGGCGTATCAGCTCTGCGGACAGGCGCAGATCGGTGCCGGCTGGGCCGATCAGGCGGTTGTGACGCTTGAGCGCGGCTACACGCTTGCAGCAGAACGTGGGGACAGAATGGTCGAACAGGCGATTGCAAAGGCGCTTGAATCGATTGGTCGCGAGCCACCACGGATTGAACGCGCCGTGCGCCCCGCCGCGACCGTGGATGGGAGTTTTGTCTGCAGGCGAACAGGTCAACCAGGAACGCGGCTTGCGTCAGCGCCCTTCAAGGGTCCTGTCGGGGCATGGATCGGCGAGAACATCTCCGCAGAAACATGGCGGAATTGGATCGGTCAAGGCACGAAGGTGATCAACGAGATGCGCCTCGACTTCTCGCGCGACAAGGATCAGGAGATTTACGACCAGCACATGCGCGAGTATCTGGGTATCGATGACGAAGTGCTGGCTTCGATCGCTGTTGCCAAGCCGGTCGCCTGATCACCATCAGGTCCGCCGCAGCCAGACCCACCACTCGAGCAGCAGCACGAGAGCAGCCGCGAGCAGCAACCACTGCCACACCGACTGCGATGCCGCACGACTCGGTTGCGCCGCGACACTGTTGGTCGCTAACTGCAGTCCCAACGCCGTGTCGAGGCAACCTTCCGCTTGACAGTCCATGTTCACCGCATAGGCGATCGATGTTGATAGGCCAGTCTGCGATCCGCCTTGCCATGCGATGGTGGCTGTACCGGCACGCCGGAGCGGTCCGAGCGTGAAGCGACCACCCTCGAGCAGCGAGAGTGGCGCAGTCGTTCCGGATGAAAACTGAGCACGCGGCGACTGCGCACCCGCGGGCAGTCGTCCCGCGGCGACGTCGCCTGGCCTGAGCGGCTCGTCCGCCGCAGGGAGACCACCCGCAGCGAGCCATGCCAGCGCGTTTGCAGTGAAGTTCACAAAGCTGCGCTGGAACGGCCACTCCGTATCGATGGGATCAAAGGGAACATAGACAAGCGTGAGCGGCCCCCGGCTGAGCGTCAGGATCATCGGACCTTCGCTTGCTTCGACCACGACATCGCTGTCGCTGCCGGGTGCAACGGCAGTCATCGATGCCACAAAGAGGTCATCGAGATTGACATACTGCATCAGCGGATGCTCGCTACGGATGCTGCGCGGTACCACTTGCTCCTTCGTGCCAAATGGAACAATCGATGTACCCACCGGTGCCGAGCCAAACATCAGATAGCGGCCGCGAGCCATCGATTGCACCGTGACCTGTTCAAGCACCACGACATCGAATGCGTCGGGAGCCAATGGGTCTTTTGCTACACGAGCATTCCATGCCTCTGGCGTGAAGGTCTCGAACGATGCGGGCGACATTCCTTGAATGACGGATCGAAGCACGAAGGAACCACGACCGACAAGGGCAATCTTCAGCCCGCCAAGACGTGGCGCCACCACTCGTGCCGCGTTGTCGGCAGCCAGCAAATCGTCCGCCGTCACACGGACTTCCACCACCGCACCTGCAGGAACCTGCACGCCAGGGAAGACTGCCTGCGTCTGCCCAGGAAGCAGCGCCCCAGTGTCGGCATCCTGCGTTGCCGCGCCCAAATCGACGGGCGATGGAGTGACCGCAACAAGCCTCCCATCCACACGAAGTTCGAGATCTGTCTTGGTCGGACTCGTGCGCCAGGAAACGACCCGTACAAAGACCCGAACTTCACCCGGACTTTCCGGCAGACGCGTGACAGCAACGGCTCCGATTCCGACATTCGGTGAGTCCTCGCCACCGATGCGGTGGAAGATCACACGCTCGCCATCTCGGAGAGAGAGCCCAGCCAGATCACCGATCCGTCCATCCGAATACACCTCCAAGACAGCAGGAACCGAGGTACTCGCAGCGCCGTCTTCACCTCCAATCGCCGCGAACGAGCGCGCCAACTCCACACCTCCGCCGATCGCAGACAACTCGTCGGTCGCTTCGATCGACTCGATCGCAGCGATGGCTTGGGCAGAACTGTCGGTGAATGGGCAGAGCACAATCGCCTCTGAGGCAAATGCGATCACCATGATGGATGGAGCGGGTCCTGCGAAGAGACCGCCGCCGTGAAGTGCGCGAATGCGGTCGATCGCCTGCCGCTTTGCATCGTCCAGTCTTGTGGTGGCCTCCGTCCCATCCATGGCGCCCATCGATCCAGATCGGTCGATCAGAAGCGCAATCTTCTCGGCGCCCGCAAGACCGAGATCGACCTGCGGTTGTGCGATCGCGAGTGCGACCAAACCAAGCGCCAACAACTGCAGCAGCAAGAGAAGCGACAACCGAAGACGCTGGAAGGGTGCATTCGCACGAACGTCCTCGGCTGCCCTGCGCCAGTGCATGGTGGCGGCAACAACCCGCCGAGATCGGCGCAGACGAAGAAAGTAGAGCGCAAGCAGCGGCGGGATCGTCGACGCAGCGATCACTGCTCCCGCGACAGGCGCAATCCAGTCGACCGCAATGATCGGTGGTGGTGCGACCATCATGCGAGGAGCCCCCGCCTGCGCAAATAGTCCACCAAGAGCGTTTCCAGCTGCAGCGATGTCTCGACGACTTGGTGGGCGATGCTTCGCCGAACGCAATACTCCCGAAGGGATGCGACATGGGCATCGAGACGATCGCGGTACTGCTGAACCACCGCGCTCGAGGCGGTCACCTCGACCTCAGCCGCGCTCTCGGAGTCGACAAGCCGAAGGTCACCGAGCAGGCCATGACGCGCGGGATCGATCTCGTCGGGAGCAAGCAACTGGAGCGCATAGACATCGAAGCCGCGTCCTGCGACTGAACGTAGCCCCTTCTCGAAGCCATCGGAGAAGAGGAAATCACTGATGAGAAGCAACACACCGCGGCCCTGACCACCGAGCGCGATCGCGCGACATGCCGCCGTGAAATCCGCCTCACCTCTCGGCTGCAGCTGGAGCAACCACTGTCCCATCTCGCGAGTTCGCCGACGCCCGCGCAGCCCCGTCAGCCGCTCGATGCGGTCGTCGGAAAATGAGAAGAGGCTGACACGATTGTTGTTGACCAGCCCGATGTAGCCAAGTGCCATCGCGAGCCGACGTGCGTACTGCATCTTGTTGGGCGTTCCAAAGTCCATAGACGCACTGGCATCGACGGCAATCACCAGCGACAAGTCTTCCTCCTCCAGGAACATCTTCAAGAAGAGTCGATCGAGACGCGCATAGATGTTCCAGTCCACGAATCGAAGATCATCGCCATGCGCGTAGTTTCGGAAGTCGGCAAACTCGACGGACTGCCCCCGACGGCGACTTCTGCGCTCCCCGTGGATCTTGCCCGCAAAGATCTTCTTGCTCACCACATCGAGTCGATCAAGGTGCGCCATCAGACGCGAATCAAGGAGTTCATCGACGGTGCGGGGATCGCTCACGCAGCCTCCCCTGCGGGCTGCAGTTCGGCAGGCGTCGCATGGATCAGCTGCTGCACCAAGGCATCGGTCGTCATGCCACCCGCCTCGGCCTCGAAACTTCGCACGACGCGGTGGCGAAGTGCAGGCAGCGCTGCAGCAGCGATGTCCTGAGTGCTGACCGCAGTGCGACCGCCCATCAAGGCCATGACTTTCGCGCAGGAGAGGATGGCCTGTGCTCCACGGGGACTTGAGCCGACTGCGATCAGGTGCTCGCACTCGGGCGGGGAAAACGCTCCACCAGGCTGCGTGGCAAGCGTCAGCCGCACTGCATAGTCCTGCACATGGGGCGCGACAACGACAAGCCGCGCAAGTCCCTGCGCCCACGCGATCTGCTCCGCAGTCAGAACAGGCTTGACTTCAGTCGCCGCGGATGGAACACCCGTTGTTCGCTCGACGATCTCAGTCAGTGCCTCACGCTCCACAGGCGGAACGATCACCTTGATCAGGAATCGATCGAGCTGAGCCTCGGGAAGCGGATAGGTTCCCTCCTGCTCGATCGGGTTCTGTGTTGCGAGCACGAGGAATGGCTGTTTCAGAGTGTGCGTCATGCCGCCGACCGTGATCGACCGTTCCTGCATCGCCTCAAGGAGCGCAGACTGACTCTTGGGCGACGCGCGGTTGATCTCATCCGCGAGGAGAATCTGCGTGAAAAGCGGTCCTGGGCGAAAGGTGAACTCTCGCTGACCAGTGCGCGGATCCTCCATCACAATCTGCGTCCCAATGATGTCGGCGGGCATGAGATCGGGCGTGAACTGGACTCTGGAAAAGCCCAGTCCAAGTGCCTGGCCGAGCGTGCGCACGAGCAGCGTCTTGCCAAGCCCCGGTACCCCTTCAAGCAGGACATGACCATTGGCAAAGAGCGCAACCAAGACCGAAGTGACCGTCTGCTCTTGACCGACAAGCACGCGACTGATCTCCTCACGGAGCCGCTGAGCAGCGCCGCGAAACTCCACAGATGCCGCGCGCACATCTTCGCTCGTGCGAATCGACTGCAGTTGTTCTGCAGTATTCATGCCAGTATCAGGGCTTGCTCTTGCCTGGCGCGGTCTGGCCAGTCTTGGCGTCGATGCGCTGCTTGACATCGCCAAAATAGTGCTTGTGCAGATCGCGCAGGTGTGGCGGGACAGGATCGTCTTCGGTGCCCTCTTCGTAGCCCCGCTCGATGTCGCTCGCGATTTCCTGCAACTTCGTACGGCTCTCGCCGACGACTGGTGGAGCATCGACGAGTTGACGCGCAATCACGCCCTTCCGCTTCGAGCCCATCTGCGACTTCTTCTCTTCCACTTCTGCAGCGACAGCATCGGTTCCATCGCCCTGCGGTCCCTCCGCAATGGCGCCGCCCCTCGTGCCACCCTGACGCCCGCCCCTCCCGCCGCCCGATGGCGACTGGCACTGACCGCTTCGACATTGGGAACGCAGGGACTTCGCGGCGTTCTCGAGTTCCGCGTCCGCCTCCATTTCGTCAAGTACTTCCTCCGCATCCTCTCCTGCCTCGCCATCCGAATCCTCCGAACTCGACGAGGGCGAGCCATCCTTGCTCTTGGACCCGCCGTTCTTGCACTTGGAGCAGGCACTCTTGCATGACCGAGAGAGTTTGCGGAGCTTTGCGTTCGCTGACTTCTGACTCTTGATCGCCTTCCGCAGGCGTTCTTTCTGCTCCGCGTTGAGGTTCTTTGCCGCTGCAAGCGCAGCTTCCACGGCTTCCGTGTTCGAAGCGAGGTCGCCGTCCATGCCAGCGGTCTCAAGCGCTTCGCGCAGCGCTTCGTTGGAGTCCGCCGCGTCAGCGATCTGCTGTGCAAGGCGCTCCAGATCAGCAGCCATTTGCTTGCGAGCTGCGTCATCCATGGATTCACTCGCGATCTGTTCCATCATTTGTGCAAGCGCCTCTTGGGCTGCTGCAGCATCGCCCATCTTCAGCGCCTCAGCCAACGCCTTCACTTCGGGACTCTTTCCCGGCTCAATCTTGCTGAGTGCATCGCGCATCGCCGAGAGTGACTGTGTCCTTTCGCTCGACAACACATCGTCGAGCTTTTGTGAGAGATCTGTCATGCGCCTTGCCGTCTCCCGCTGAATCTCCTCCGGCGTCCTTGGATCGTTCCTTGGCTCGCTCTCCTCACCAGTGTTCGAAGCCATGTCACCGAGCTCCTTTGCGAGCTCCGGACTCAATTCGATTTGCTGCTGCACCGCTTCCATCTGCATTTGCGCGGCTGCTTCGGCTGCCGCAACTTCAGGATCGCTCGCAAACACTGTTTTCACGACTGATGGAGACACTCCGGGCACAAACCACCACACTGCAATGGCTCCAACACAGAGGAGCGGCCCGACCCAGCTGTTCCGAGGCCAGAGCACGGGAAGCGCTCTTCCGAGCGACTCGGTGAGTCGACGATCCTTCGCGACACGCACACCATCCTCGAGTGCCGCTGCTGCGAATGCATCCTCGCGACCAGCGACCGCCATCGCCGTCGACAGTCGATCATGCAACTTGAGTCGAACATCCACCATCGAGGCGACGGCGATATCGGAAGGCCGACGGCCGCGCGTGAGAAAGAGAAGCACAGCCACTGTGGAGACAGCGAGTCCGAGAAGTGCCAAGAACCACCAGCCTCTCGTTCCCAGGCCTGGCCACCATGCAGCGAGCGCCTTGGACGCACACGCACAGGCAAGCATGGTGACTCCCATCCAAAGCGCAAACACTGCGAAACGATTGGCGAAGGACTGCATCCTGATGCGACGCCGAGCCCGTTTCACGATGAACAGGATTGGATCTGTGCTGCCCATGGACATGTAGCATAGGTGGAATGCGCCCGAATTCCGTTGTAGTCATTCTCGCAATCTCTGGCGTCATGGCCTTGCTGCCCGTCACGAATGCGCTTGGACAGCAGCAGCCCGATGTCAGTCGCCCTGCGGGTGCACCTCGCGCTGCCGGTCAGCAACCAACCCCTGCGCAGCAAGACGAAATCAACCGCATTCTCGAGCAGCTCCGTGCTCAATCGCAAGCCGTGGATATTCGCGTCCGAAATCTCGAGCAAACGATTGAACGGCAAAGCAAGGAGATTGAACGTCTCCAAGCGGGAAAGCCACTCGAGAGCGGATCAACAGATACGGCAGAAGGCTCGAGTGCGGACGCACCGATGGAGCATTCGAATGCGGAGAACGCGGAGGCCTCGGCGACCATGCCGGCTCATGATGCGCTGCAAACTGCAAAGGCTCCGGCTCCCGTTGCGGTGCCAGCCGACAAAGACGACCATAATCCATTTGCTTCACCCTCCGCCTTCATCTTAGAACTCCGTGCGCGATATGCAGATCGCTTCGGTGCATCGGTGGCACCTGAGCCCCGCATGGTCTCCGATTTTGACGATCACTCGCTTGCAATCAAGCGGTGGACAGTTGGCCAGAACCGAATCCTCAGTCAGCCAATTGAGTGGAAGGTGCGAGTGCTTCGAGTGACCGCATCGAGCAACAATCGTGGCGGTGCAACTGTCTTGTGTGCACTGGAAACACCATCCCAAGATGGCATCGATCACACCTTCGAAGTTGATCTGACCGCAGAGAAATTGGCAGCGTTGCTCTCCATGGATCGCACTGGCGTATTGACTCTGGTCGGCATCATGGATCCGAAACTTGCGTTCTCGCCCGAGTATGAACGCGACGACCGCTGGGACCGCAATGGTCATGTCGTCGGGCCTCTCTGCGTTTCAGATTGGCGAGTGCAGGGGTTGCAGTTTCGCTCATCCGCCGAGTGACGGTTGATGCAGCCAGACGATCATGTCTGCCTCTGTTTCCGCGTCAGCTTGCGGAAGATCACCACCTATCTTGAGTGCGAGCGTCCCCGTGTGGCCAGTGAGCTCTCGCTTTGCCAAGGCGCCGGTACAGGATGCCATTGGTGCGTTCCTTTTTTAGAGCGCATGCATGCCCAGTGGAGTCGTGGCGAGCGAGTTGCTGTCGACGTTGAGCCTGCAGAATATGCGGAGCGCCGAGCGGACTATCGGAGCCAGATGAAATAGGCCAACATCGCCCCTGCAAGGATCCAAGCCAGTGCGCTGGTTTCCCGAACGCGACCCGATACAAGTTTCAACACGGGACTCACCAGAAGCGCAGCAGCCATGCTGGCTGCGATGGATGAGGTGAGCGGAATCCCAACAATGACGAGAAGCATCGGTATGGACGCGGCTGGATCCCTCCACTGGAGCCGATGGAGTCGGCTCGCCATCGCTGCGCCGACGAGCACGAGGACTGGCGCACTGGCCGGCGGATAGTTGCCGAGCGCCTCCACAATGGGCGCACACATGAGTGCTGCCAACATCAGCAGCCCGGCCGTCACAGCCGTCACACCGCTGCGACCGCCCGAAGCGATTCCTGCGTTGCTCTCTGCGTAGGCACCGCATGCACTGACACCGAGCAGCGATGACACGACCGTGGCGAGCGAGTCAGCAATCATCGCACGGCGCACGGGCGGATCATTGTTCGTCGAGATGAAGCCGCCATGATGCATCAGGGCCAAGAGTCCTGTTGTGGAATCACTCAGCATGGTGAAGAGCAGAAGCAACGTGGGCATCCACATCGGCGGGGCAAGCGCCCCACCAAGATCCAGCGAGAGGAATCCATCAAAACGGCCGGCAGGGAGCCCGATCGCTTGTGTCGGGACGATGGCAGACTGAATCTGTGAAGCAGTCCATGCGTCGGTTGCTGCCCACTGTGGCAGCACCGTCGGCACATACGATCGCAGGAGCCACGCGCTCAGGAATGCGACGACAGTCGCCATCAGCAGTGCAATTCGCCAGCCACGCGCTTGAAGCAACTGAGCGACCAAGACTCCGATGGCGCACACAATCACATCTGGCGAACGGAGGTCGAGTACCAACCGAAATGCTCCGACGCCGTGGTCAAGAATGCCAGCGGCTCGAAGTCCCATGGCCGTGATCAGAAGTCCGATGCCGCAGACAATGGCGGTCTGCAACTGCGCATCGACTGCTCGGAGCACGAAAGTCCGTAGCCCAAGAAGCGACAGCACCAGCAGCGCAATGCCGGCCAACAGCGTTGCGCCCAGTGCCGTCCTCCAAGGCTCGGGACTGCCAGCCGCGGCCGCCGCCGGAATCAGCGTCAGAACGAGATAGAAGGCCTGTCCATAGGTTGGTCCAACAGCGATAGGTAGCCGACCAATGGTCCCCATAAGAATGCATCCGATTGCCACGGCGATCGCTGTTGGCCACATCAGGGCGTCCGCACGAAAGCCAGTGGTCGTCCCAAGCGCCTGCCCGCACAGCACATTTGGCAAGACAGCCATCACCACCACCATCGCTACAAAGGTGGTGGAGCCGGCGAGTGCCTCGCTTACAAAGCGCCTGGGCATTTCCATCAGTATCGCATTCTTGGGGGTGGAGGCAGAACTGATTGCAGTTGAGACTCAGTCTCAATACCATAGGACGGTGGAACGCCAGACCATCCGCATCCCACTCACTCAGCTGACGAGAGGCCAGCGAGCCACCGTTGAGTGTTCTGCACTCGATGCGCTCCCCGAAACAGAGCGCTGCCTTCTTGCGGCGATGGGGATGGGTGAACGCTGCGAGGTACGAGTGTGCAAACCGGGAACCCCGTGCATCATTCAGGTAGATCAGACGCGGCTGGGACTGTCAAACGAGATCGCGGCACGGATCATGGTCACACCCGTTCCACCAGAAACGCCGTGACAAGCCGCATCGCCCTGCTCGGTAATCCGAATACCGGGAAGAGCTCGCTGTTCAACCGCCTTTGCGGGCTGCGCTCCAAGACCGCCAACTTCCCTGGCAGCACAGTTGAGCATCAAGTGGGGAGCTGCGGCGTACCAGATGGTCCGGATCTCACGATCATCGACTTGCCCGGTATCTACAGCCTTCGGCTGGAACTTCCCGAAAGCAAGGTCTGCGCAGACTGCCTCGACGGCAAAATCGGTGATGGGCGACCTGATGCCGCACTGGTGGTAGTCGATGCGAACAACTTGCCGAGAAATTTGCAGTTTGCGGCGAGCGCGCTTCGTCGTGGTCTGCCGACCGTCATCGCGGTCAACATGATTGATCTTGCTCAGCGGCGCGGCTTCCAAATCGATGCAGCACAGGCGAGCCGTGTCCTTGGCGTTCCCGTGGTGCCAGTTTCGGCACGCACAGGCAGTGGTCTGGATGCACTCAAAGCGGCACTCGCTGCAACCGTACAGTCCCAGGCAACACCTACGCCGCAAATCGAACTTCCTGCTGGTGAGCCAGGTTCCGCGCCGAGCGTGCGGTGGGCCGCATCGGTGCTTGATGCCATCGCTGCGGGCAGCACACCTCACAAGGACGACACGCACCTGCACGACAGCCTGGACTGGGCATTCACGCATCCTCGACTTGGGATCCTGCTCTTTGCCGCCGTGATGACACTGCTCTTTTCGGCGATTTTCTGGTTCGCGCAGTATCCGATGGAGTGGGTCGACATGCTCTTCGCATCGCTCGGAGGATGGACGGAGCGTGTACTGCCAGATGGAATCCTGCAAGACTTGATCGTGTCGGGAGTGATCGGCGGTGTGGCCGCGACAGTGATTTTCCTTCCCCAGATTCTGCTGCTCTTTTTCCTGCTCGCGCTGCTTGAAGATTGCGGCTATCTCGCTCGAGCCGCCTTCGCGATCGACCGTGTGATGCGGCGCTTTGGACTGCCAGGGCAGGCATTCATGCCCCTGCTATCAGCGCATGCTTGTGCACTCCCAGCAGTGATGGCAACGCGACTGATCCCAAGTCGACGAGACAGGATCGCCACGATCATGGCGATTCCATTCATGAGTTGTAGTGCTCGTGTCCCTGTCTACGCGCTTCTGACGACGCTGCTGTTCGTGGGGCGACCGTGGGCTGCGGGCATTGCCTTCATCGGCTGCTATGCACTCGGAGCGATCGCCGGTATCGCCACCGCAGCACTCGTTGGCCGCAGTGTGCTGAGAGGGTCTCCCACGCCGATGCTGCTCGAACTTCCCACCTATCGCCTGCCGAATGTTGTGCAGGCACTGCGCATCTCACTCGACCGAGGCTGGCTTTTCCTCCGAAATGCAGGCAGCGTCATCTTGTCCATTGCAGTGGTGATGTGGTGGCTCAGCGCCTATCCGATCGTGCCTCCGCCGCAAGGAGCGACACTGCTGCGTGAGCAGGCCACACAGATCATGGACCGCGATGCAGCGACTGCGGAGGCACTGAATGCACAGGCCTCTCGCATGGAGCAGCAAGCACAACAAGCAGGTTCCTTCTCGGGGCAGATTGGCAGCGCGCTTGAGCCGATTTTTGCACCGATCGGACTCGATCGGCAACTCACGGTGGCTGTGATCACCAGTTTTCTCGCCCGCGAGGTCTTCACGACGACTGTCTTCGTGCTCGCAGGCGCCGGCAGCGATGCAGAAGGAGGTGAGTCCACCACGCTCGATGCGGTGCGCACTGCAAAGCGCGATGATGGGACTCCCCTCTTTTCAACTGCGACATCTGCGGCTCTGCTCGTTTTTTTCGTGCTTGCGCTTCAATGCCTTCCGACCGTCGCGGTGGTCGCGCGTGAAACCGGCAGTTGGAAGTGGGCGATCGGTCAGCTCATCTTCATGTCCATGACTGCATACGTCCTGGCACTCGTGACCTATCGTGTGTTGTTATGACCATCCCCTGGAGCGATTGGCAGTTTTGGACCGCGTCATTGATCGCAGTGTTCGCACTGTTGTTCATCGTGCGACCGCTTCTGCCATCCAAGCGCAAGAGTCCCAAGTGCCCCACCTGTACCGCTCCGCAGGCGAAGAGCGGCGCAGTCCGCACGGAACTCACCGTGGATGGAGAGCGGCTCGCGCGGCGCTAAATCAGATGTACGCTCGCGCGCGCCTCTGGCGCACGACGGGACCTGGCATCAGAATCGTTTGTGTGCGGGGCGCTCCTCGGGCGCACGGTGCCCGAGTATGGCCCTGACAAGCGCAAGGTCCGCCTGAGTCGTCACCTTGATGTTCCGCGCTTCACCTGGCACAACGAGGACCGTTTCGCCCAGGCGTTCCACGAGCATGCTGTCGTCGGTCGCTCCGCCGAGATCGTCCTGCCCATAAGCGCGGCGCAGCAAAGATGCCTCGAAGACCTGCGGCGTCTGCACAGCCACCACACGCGTGCGATCGATTGTTTCAGTGACTCGGTGGCCACGGGTTGCTTCGCGTCCTTCGGTGCCGAGGATTGCATCGGCGACCTCCTCATCAGGCGCGGCGGCAAAGCTCTCCTCACTGATTCGCTTCAGCGTTGCGGAGACAGGATCGCCAGGGATCACTGCATTCGCCACCCGCGCCGCATCGAAGACGCGGGCGAGCAGTCCATCCGACGCAGCGGGACGTGCCGCATCATGCACGGCGATGTGCGTGCATGACTCATCGATGACGGAGAGCGCGTTCCGCACGCTCTCCCAGCGGTCTGCCCTGCCACCCGCGACGATTCGCACACCATGAAAGCCAAGCTGTGCCCCGTACCGCGATCGAAACTCCTCGAGCGCATCGGGTGGCGCAGCGACGACAATGCAGCGAACTTCATCTCGGCGGGTGAACAGCTCGACCGTTCGCAGCAGAAGCGGACGTCCGCCAAGATCTTGGCCCAACTTGTCGCTCCCGAAGCGTGTGCTCTGCCCTGCCGCAGGAATGATGACGCCGACCTGAAATGCATCTGTTCTATCGCTCATGAATCACTCCTTGGCGTGTGACCGCCGCTCTTGGACCGTACCGGCTCGACTGCATGCGGAGCTCGCTGATCAGCGCGCAGGCTTTCGGCGATTGCCGCCTCATGGACAGGCACGCTGGCACGATCAAGAGACTCCTTGGCCTGATGGAAGGCATCCGCATCCACGGACTCGGGAGCAGTCTTTACAAGTGAAATGAACCCGCGAACACGATGTAACTCCTGATCCACTGCATCGACGACAGCGGGATCGAGCCGTTCGCGAACGCGATCGAGTGCATCTCCAATCCACTTCACATCGAGTGCTGCATTCACAGCCAAATCGACGATGCGGTGTCGGCGCATGTCCTCACGGGCATGCGTGAGTGACTCGCGCTCCATCCGATCAACATCTTCGGTTGTCAGACCGTAGCTCGGCACCACCTGCACCGATGCACGTTGTCCGCTGCGACGCTCACCCGCCCGCACCTGCAGGACCCCGTTGGCATCCACGGTGAACTCCACCTCGACTTGGGGAATCCCCGCGGGCATGGGCGGAAGATTGCGGAGTTCGAAACGCGCCAAGGATCGGCAATCGGCAGCCATTTCCCGCTCACCTTGGACTACATGCAAGCGAACTGCTGTCTGGTTGTCGACGCTTGTCGAGAACATCTCGCGTGCCTGCGCTGGAATCGAACTGTTCCGCATGAGCAGTTTGGCAACGGCACCGCCAACGGTCTCGATCCCCAGCGATAGCGGAATCACATCGAGCAACAGTGCATCCCGCCGGATACCGCCGAGCAGTGCACCTTGGACAGCTGCACCGAGGGCGACGACAAGGTCAGGATCGAGCGCGGTGTAGGGTTCCACTCCAAACATCCGAGCGACCTCACGCCGAACGATCGGCATGCGGGTCGAGCCGCCCACGAGCACAACACGGTCAAGATGCGGGTTGCCGGCGTCTTGCAGCGCGCGCTGGCAGAGTGCAATCGTGCGATCGACGAAGGGGCGAGCCACCTCTTCCAACTCGCTTCGGTCCACCGATCGCGCGATGCGAACACCATTCCCGAGATTCACATCAACTGCCGCACTTTCTTGTACCGAAAGTGCGATCTTGGTGGACTCGGCAAAATCTCGCAGAGCCTGACGTGCTGCGGGCGAAAGTCCGGGACGCGCGGAGCTCGCTGCCCCAAGTCCCGCCTCACGGAGCAGTCGCTCCGACACCATCCGATCGATGTCGTCGCCGCCCAGTTGCGTGTCGCCGCTTGTCGCAAGAACACGGAACATGGCACCCATTCCACTCCCGTCATCAGGAGTCACTTCAAGTACGGACACATCGAAGGTCCCGCCACCAAAGTCGTACACCACGATCGTTTCCGGCTTCACGCTGCGACCAAGGCCATAGGCAAGCGCCGCGGCCGTTGGCTCTGGCACAAGGCGCACGACTTCCATCCCCGCGAGCCGAGCCGCATCGCGTGTGGCCTGCCGCTGACCATCGTCAAAGTAGGCAGGCACAGTGATGACCGCCTGCCGCACAGACTTGCCAAGCGCTCGCTCGGCCCAACCACGCAGTTCGGCGAGTATGACCGCACCAACCTCCTGCGGGAGCACCGTGGCTCCTCCACCGCGAAGAGCCGCAAGACCACGCGGACCCTCCACAACGCCAAACTCAAAGCCGCTCTCGAGCGCGTGTGCCTCCGCATACGACCGCCCCATGTACCGCTTCGCGCTCAGAATCGTTTCGCTTGGGAACTCTGCCGCTCGGCGCCGAGCTTCTGATCCGACGGCACTGAGACGACCATCCGAGTACCGAACGACCGATGGAAGGAGCCGCTCGCCCAAGGGTCCTTCAATGACGCGCGGGCCTGCCGCGTCACACACCGCGACCAGCGAGTGGGTGGTTCCAAGATCGATGCCGATGATCGGCTCGCGAGGCTCGTCAGACTCCATTGCACGATTCTAGGAACCGGCACCACAAAGGAGGTGCTTCGTTGACGACCCCCCATCTCATGCACGCACGCATTCCACATGAAGGGCTCTCCGAAGCGCCACGATGGCACGGTGCTTTTCGACCGCATGCGCACCTGCAGTCACCCCGAGCATCCGCGCCTCATCACGCCCGCAGCCAACCGTCGAGAAAGCCATACGCAGCACATCGCGCTGCCGAGGGGTCAATCCAAACATCGCACGTTCAATGTCCTGCGCCGACAGCGATTCCACATTGTGTGTTTCGGCAGTTCTGTCAGATTCATCAGAGGCCCCAAGGATTGCCCTGCGAAGTGCACCCTCTTCCAATCTCCGTTGACTGCGCATTCTTTGCTGCATCACGCGCCTGGTTCGGCGCATTCCTGCAGCACAGAGGTAAGGGAATGAAAGCGCACCCTCACGCGACCGCTCTGGACACTTGCGCAGGCGAAGGACTGCACAGAAGACGTCGTGCAGTGCATCCTCGACAATCTGCTGTGGCGCCCGCAGGCGTTTCACGAGCACACCTTGCAGGGATGTCATGTGGTGCAGATAGGTTTCACCAACGCGCGCCACCCAGTCATTCTCATCCGCCGAGGCATCGAGTCGATCCATGCGAGACCCCCTTTCAATTCACGCTTCACGCTAGATGGGCGAGCACGAATCGCTGCCAGCGCAGGCATAAATTCGCGCAGATATCGCCTGAATATGGACTTTTGAACCGCTTGTGCACCTCTTGTCCACAGCTCCGTGAACGGCCCAACTGAATCCGTATTTCAGCGCGACTGCTTGCCCGCCTCGGGCAGTCGATCCAGTTGCCGCTCAAAGCGCACCGCAGCTATCGCAGAAAGCACGGTGATTGCCTCTCGGACATACGGATCGTTCCCGCTTGCCGAAAACTGCCGTCGCCCGCCATCCCACATCACCGCAACATCCGCGACTTGATCGCTACCCGCAGGCGGGGGCACTGACGTTGGTTGCGCCGTAGAGGTCCAGCCGCCGCGCGAGGCAATGTCACGAAGCTTTGCACATTGATCGGGCGAAAG
>Ga0194117_10001608_pt1 | contig 25753 bp, 12 predicted proteins | sample TA2MahsurfametaG_FD_160579 | JGI IMG/M metagenome (GOLD analysis project Ga0194117, IMG submission 160579) | Freshwater microbial communities from Lake Tanganyika, Tanzania - TA2015009 Mahale N1 surface | ecosystem: Environmental > Aquatic > Freshwater > Lake | place: Tanzania: Lake Tanganyika...
TTTTGATTAGCGATTGGATTTCTGATTAAAGAATATGGAATGAGTTTTTCTTAGGCTAAAAAATATACTAAAGAGAAGAGAGATATTGTCAAACCGAATTATGGATTTATAGAGGATTTATTAAGATTCTAAAGAGAGCTAAACATAGGTAGGCAAAAAATACTCTAAAATTGATGTTTATGTATTGATTCTTCGTCTTTGTCAAAATGCGTGTAAATGATATGAAGTTTCATAGAGAAAAGAAGAATTTTTTGCTTATCTTTTAAAAATGCCAAAAATCTTATTTATGTAAATTTATTTTTGACCCATTAAAAATAAAATTTTTAAATCCAAAAATTCTTAATTTTTTTATTGCTATCTGTTCGTCTGTTTTACAATAGAATTTTTTATTTACCATTCCTACTTAATTTGAATTAAAAGAGCGATATAATTATTGAGTATGGGTGCCATAACTTGCTGTCAAAACGAGGTTAACAGAGAAGAGTTCAGATAATACTGTCTCACTGTAACTTCTCCAGACTATAAAAACTATTTCACTTCTATTAAACATGAAGAGTACAAACCCACTACAGAGCTCAAAACACAAGCTAAACATTATAAATAGGGTAGCTGGAAGAAAGATGAAAAGTAAACAGGAAAAGGTGTTATATTTGCTTCCTAATAATTCTACTATGAAGGATAAATTGTTGAGGGAGTTGCTAAAGGTGAAGGAAAAATTATCTGGCCTAATAAAAACTTCTACAAAGGAATGATTGAGGATAATAAAGGCTAAGGATTCGGATAACTTCATTTTGCTGACAGAAATATCATCTTAAAAGGCTCTTGGGTCAGAGGTTTCCCAAAATTAAATTAAAAAATGGAACTCAGTAGATAGGGTAAACATGGATCTATTACTTTTGTTGATTACACTGGCAAAAAATAAGAATAATTTTTCAAAGATACTCTAACTATCAGAATAGATTTCGGCAATGGAGTTTCATACGAAGGAGAAGTTAAAATAAAAAATGGTGTTTATAGAATCTAAGGTAAAGGAACTATGAGGTATCCTGATGACTCCTACTATGATGGAGAATTTGAAGCAGGAAAAATGCATGGAAAAGGGAGATACACATGGGCTAAAACTGGAAACTGGTTTGAAGGAACCTACAAAGACAACGTAAGAGAAGGTAAAGGAACTTATCACTACAGTGATACTGAATTCGAATCAGGAGAATGGAAAGGTGGAGTCCTTGTTAAAGACTAAATCACTAAACCCCAAGAAATCGTAACTCCAGTGCAACATTTGGAAGCGGTTGTACAACAATGATCGCTTCATTTCTTGAATAAATCTGCAAAGTATTTTATGAGTATTGTTAACTTTATAATTTAACAGTCATAAAATTAAACCAGATGCATCAAAACCAAGTAGAAAATCAATCCAACTAATAATTATCAATGCCAGTTAAAATTACTGACTGCATCTTTATGGGAGATGACGTTATTGCACATGTATGATACTTTAGACGAAGGATATCTAATGGCTAACACTAAACCAAATCACGCATATCATCAACTGCGCAGGAAGACACTCCTATAATAATACTGTAGTTAAGGGCATGTGCTTCCTCACTTTCGACTGGGCTGAGACTAACGTACAAAACATAATTGACCAAAATGTGATTAACGCGGTTGTCAGTTTTATCGAAGAGGCAAAAGGATAGTATGGAACAATTCTTGTTCATGGATGGCGTAGCTAAAGTAGACCATTCTGTCTACTTGCAATATACTTTATGGTCAAGTAAAGTTCAACTTATACAGATATCAGTGGAATTTATATAAAGCGCTTTAATATCTAAATTCAAGAAGAGAAGGAACAGAAGTAGACTAAGTCTTTATTCATCAACTCAATACTCTTCACTCCAGACTTATGGAAAGAGGATTAATCAGATCGAAACAATGGGGCATTACTCCATAAACTTCAGAATAGTAAATGCTACTAACCAACACTTTTCTCAATTCTAAGAAAAAGAATGGCCAAGAAGTAGCTAAATCTCAAAAAAATCGACGGAGGTCATCTAAAGCAGTCATTTTCAAATAGAGCTTAACAATATAGCATAACTATTCTTAATCTTCTGCTATTGCACAGATCAAGCAATCTCGACCTTCAATACTATAGCCAAAACAAAGATCAGAATCAGTTAACAGTCGTAAAAGCGAATAAAATCTAAATAAGGCTGTAACAGGTAAAATTTTGATTGCTAAGCAATCCATTAAAGCAGACAAAACTTCATCAATTCTGACCTAAATGAACGTTACTAAAAAATGGACTGAACTCAAAGAGGCTTGGACTAGATAGAAAGAAAATCTAAATCAAAACTCCTCCACATGTACTTATTACCAAATACTGAGATTCCACGGAAAGTTGATACACCTTTGTACGTCAAAAAATAACAAAAAATTAATGATAGATTACAAGATAAAATCAATATCTTGAAATCTCAAACGAACTCACAAGATATCTCGAAGCCTCAACCTCAGCAAATCAATAAAGATTCAAGTTTAGTTGTAATGCAAAAGAAGATGAAGGAGATGTAAGTATCTAAGAAATAAAAATAGTTAAAAAAATAAAGTTTGATAGGTATTCTGAATAGTTAAGAAGGAAAAGAGAGCCGTATACTACATAATAACTGGATTATCAATAATCAAATACTAAAAGATTCAAATCTTAAGAATCAAAAGCAAGCTTCAAATAAATCTGTGATAGTCGTAAAACCAAATCTTGCACTCCAGCCTTCATAAAATAATGAGCAAAATAGAGCTGTTGTGAGAAAAGCTGGAAGTGAACGTAAACCCTAAAAAGACTAAAATACCAGTATTAATTTTGATATTTAGAGAAGTTTTTTGGAGAATAAAATGTGACAGCTGAAAGAGGCCGCTGTAACTCAGTCAAGTAATTTTGTATTTACGAAGGCAACAATGTAAATAGGGAGTAATAAATACGACAATTCTAAAAAATAATAGTAGTTTGACGGGTAAAAACAAATGGAAGTTATGATATTAATTATTTTTTGATTGCTTTACTATCCTCATCTCTTAACAATACTAGATTTTATACAACTAGATTATTTCATAAGTATACAATTTTCTAAATAAATCTCAGACTTATCAACAGCAGCCTTTCTTCTTCTAAGGTTTGTTCTTTTTGAGCTTATTTGTATTGACCTCCACAGGAATGAAACTAAATCTAAAAAGTCTTACATTTCTTCTTGCTTGTTTTAAATCGAAGCCAAAGCTATCTTCTCAAAAGCTGCCTCCACACCCTGTCTGTTTTTCGCACTTGTAGTTAGATGTTTTATTTTAGGATGGTTTGCCAAAAACTCCTGAACACTTGCATCATCTACTTCTCTATCCTCCTCACGATCTATTTTGTTGCCTACCAAAATAAATGGGAATTTTTATGGTTATTTTGGTGCACCTTGATTCAAAAACTCTGTAATCCAAGATTCTATATTATCGAAGGACTGAATATTTTAGCATTTACTCGCTTGTTAGTTATGTCATAAACCAAAACACAACAATCGGCTCCTCTATAGAAGGCACCACCCAAACTTCTAAATTTCTACTGTCCTGCGGTGTCCCATATCTAAATTGACTCTATTGTACTTCTAAGTTGATGACTTTGCCATCAACGATGACTTCTTTTTCCATGAAGTCAGCTCCGACTGTAGCTTTGTAGGATTGCAAAAATTTCTGATCAACGTAGCTAAATGAGACAGTTTGTACGCATTGAGTAGGGATGTTTTTCCGACACTAGATTAGTATATATGTACGCTGAGTCTCCAAGGATAATAACCTTTGACAATTTTTTTTTGCTCATCAATAAACTATAAGAATTATAAGCAAATTTGTTGAGAATAAGATAATTGGTAAGATTAATATTTATTCCACTTATATAAAAGTACAAAAAAATGATCCGTTTGCTCTCATTAAATATATCAGCATCTCAAAGTGTTTTTCAACTCTAAGAATACAATATTAAGTTTGTTTTGATTAATAAAAAATGTAGAAGGTGGGGTTTGAACCCACGCCCTTTCGGAATAGAGCCTTAATCTACCGCCTTAGACCACTCGGCCACTTCTACTTATCTGAAATCGTTCTTCTTTGGACCTATTCATTCCGAATTACAACCTTTAATTCTTCATAATTTTTTACTTGACCAAACTATCAATACAACTTGATAATCAATATTACTTGATAACTATATTAAGAATGAAAAAAGGACTACATATTTAATTATTCATGTATGTATAATTATATTTAGTTTCCTGAAACATGGGAAACGCATCTCGTCTTTGTGCAAATAGTAATACAGCCGTAGGAGATAATAATAATGTCGATAATGAGAAGTTATTTTTAGATGTTAATACTTACTAAGCAAAAAAGAAAGCACTCATTAAATTGGTAGATGAATAGTATGGACATTAACTTCTGCCTAATGTCAAAGAACTTCAAAAATATGACAGAGAAAAAATAGAAAAAGTAATTTACAAAAATATAACCTACGAAAGCTACTTTAAAAAACTTCAGTCTCCACAATATTGTTCAATTTTTGAATACAAGAGTACTTAAAACGTATAGAAAGTCAAGTAAAACTTACGTTAGTTTAATCAGCTTCAAATTTTGAAGTAAAAGTGTAAGAAAATCCAGCTTATTTAAAGCTAACTATCTCATAAATATATGCAAAATTCACAATAGCTTAAACTTTCAAACTAGTCTCTTTAAGTTCAAAAAGAATAGAATTAAGCTGTTCCTTCAAAACTCGAAAACGCTGAACAAAGTAAAAAGTGACATATACTATTGAAATCATTCTTTATCTCTTTTGGTTTTTATTTCGCGCGCATTTGTATTTCAAACTGATACCCCAATTCCCTTCAATTTAATTTTTTCTATTTGAAAATAACCCTCTATACATTATTCCAAAGCTTATATCCTCCTTATGCTAAGATTTTACTTTTCAGATATTTTTTTTTAAGTAAGTTTTTTTGGAAATGAGGCCTTTTTTGTAGTTATAACAGGCGCTGAGAATATGTTTGAGCGGGTTTATTTTTTTATAGCAACGAGCCAAGGCAATAGATGTATCTGGTTTTTTAAATCGTTGCTTTTTCCGGTTGTATTTGTGTGGTACTGTGTGGTAAAATTGATATTACAAGTTATCTAAATATTGGGGGGCAGATGAATTCAAAATTGTAGGGGAAAATCGCACGTTTATAGTTAAGAGTGAGCAAGTAGCTCAAGCAGAAGTTGGCTTCAGGTCATGAAATTACTTTAGACAAATCTTATTTTGTTGAAGCACAGATGAAGAACAGCGACAGATGGTTCAAAGCTAGAATTTTAGATTGCAAACTTAGCAAAGGTAAGCTTATACCACCTATGAAATTTGGCGACAAATTTCTTTTATTCTGACTTTATTGCTAATTATAGATTATGACGCTACGAAACCACGAGATTAAAATTCTTACAGCTACTACGTGCACTTTGAGGACCTAGATAAGCGTAACGATGACTGGGTTCCCTTCTCCCGCATCCGTCGCACTAACATCAAAATCTAGGACTCTGGCACAGAAGACAATCCTAACAACATGCATCCAAACGACAACCCACACTTCGGAATGAACAACGCAAAACTACTTGCTCATCAAGAAATCACCAAGTTTAAGACAGTGTTCAGGCTCCAACTTGGAAAGAACGCTACAGACGCTTGGTACTTCTCTCCCTACCCAATCTATTTTCATAACCTCGACTGTCTGTACATTTGTGACTTCTGTCTGAGTTTCTTCGCCTTAGAAATCTAACTCAAAAGACACTCCTAAATTTGTCCACTTTTCCATCCACCTGGAGATGAGATCTATCGTGATGAGGAAAACAGCGTTGCAGTTTTCTAAATCGATGGTAACAAGAATCCAGTTTATTGTGAAAATTTGGCTTTTTTGTCTAAGCTCTTTCTTGACCACAAAAATCTACATGAAGATATGAGCATTTTCCTATTCTATGTGCTTTGTTAGATTTAAAACAACGAGTACCATATCGCAGGATACTTCTCTAAAGTATGAGTAGTTTTAAGTAGGTCAAAGAAACTGAAAATAATTTGAGTTGTATCTTAGTTCTACCTTTCTTTCAAAGGAAAGGATATGGAAAATTCTTGATTACTTTCAGTTATTAGCTTAGCTTAATTGAACAAAAAGTCGGAGGTCCTGAAAAACCACTTTCAGATTTAGGAAAAGAAACTTATCTTTCTTGGTGGACTCAGAGAATGATAGACTTCATTAAATAGAACAAGAATTAAAGTTATACGTTGTCAGACATGAGTCGAAGAACAGGAATAACTGAAGAAGATATAAAATGGACAATGTAAAAAGCAAAAATTCTTAAGATTGCTAACGGTCAACCTTACGTGTGCACAGACGAAAAGTATTTAGCTTAGATTTATAAGAAAGCTGGAAGACCTGGTCTAAGAGTTGTCCCAGAAAATATACACTTTATTCCTTACAAAATTAAATGGGAGAATCCTTCAGCTTTTCTCTGATGATATTCATTAACTACAATTCGTTCAGTTTTGTTAAAAATAAGAAAAAGGATTATTTTTACTTGTTTCTCTTATTAGCTTTTTGTATTTGCAGTTTGGTTCTGATTATTTAGTTTATCTTATGATGTCTTAGCTAATTCTGATTTCGCTTTATAGGTCCTTCAGAAGAAAGATGAAGTTGTCTGTATCATAGTCTCTTTGTCTTTCAAAATTTCATTTTTTCAACTCATAACAAATGATTCATTTTTACTAATCAGGACTTAAATATCAGAGTAATTTTTTACGAATATTTCAAAAAAAATCGCATAAAACCTCTCTTTGTTGATGATATCCTTTCTCTAAATAGTTCAGGATTAAAAATCTAAAAAGATAAATCCGGGGTATTATCTTACTTTGAAATTGAATCATAATATAATCAAAAAAAATTATTTATATTATAATTGTACAAGAGTATTGGATTTTTTCTCTCGTTGAGTAAGTTTTGGATTTCAAATCACCTTTTTCTAGACTTCGATCATCTACACTTTTATAAAAACAAAAATATCTATGTTTTTAATGAAATAGAGGTTTAATCTTATAATTGTCGAATCTTTAAAAGTTAAGATTTCCTCAAAAAGATTAACTCTTTCGTTCCGATAACCTGTATTTAAGATTTATTTTTGATAAAAACTCAAAAGGAAGTATTATTTTCACAGTCTATGAGAGCCTTCAAGTTATGAGAGTTTTTTACTAGTCCTGTCTTAATCAATTAAAAAATAAAAAAATAGAAAGCCTCTCCTTGAAATAAAGAAATGGACAACAGGAATCCATTTACAAACGGTTATACATAATTCTAAAGAAATACTATTTTAAAGCAAAACTCAAATACAAAAAAAATATTTGCTAACTAATTTATCATCCATCATCATGAAGAAGTTTATGGATATTGAACCTAGTTAGCTTTTGAACGGAAAAACTGTGTTAAAATTGATCAACGCTTTAAACCAAATGCTAGCTTATTATTTAATAAAAATTAAAAAAATGTCAACAACCCACTTTAAATCAATATTGGATTTAGAAATGCTGTAGCCTCTAGATCTCAGACCCAAAATGAGAACCTATCAAATTAAGATAAAACAGAAGCGTTCTGAGGTTGACGATTACGAAATAAGTATTTATACTTTTATAAAGGATAAACAATCGGTTAAGGAGGCTTTGGAAAAGTCAAAAAAGCTGTACATAAACTTACAGGTGAACTAGTTGCAGTAAAAGTTTGCTGTTTGGATTAATATAACCAAGAAAACTTAAATGCGATTGAAAGAGAAATTTAAATACAAAAGAACCTTCTTCACGAAAATATTGCTCAAATTTATTAAGTAATCAAAAAAGACTCTAAAATATACGTTTTCATGGAATACTGTAAGAATGGAGAACTTTTCGACAAAATAAATAGAAATGGACCTCTTTCTTAGAAGGAAGCTGCAAAAATTTTTAATCAGCTTGTCTCCGTGTTACTTTATTTAAAGTAAAATAATTTGAGCCATCGTGACATTAAGCCTTAGAATGTTCTTTTTGATTAAAATTGGAACGTAAAACTCATTGATTTTGGCTTCAGCTGCTGTGCTCAACCAGGAGAATTCAGGAAAACAGTTTGCGGAACACCCTCTTATACTCCACCTTAAATCATCAAAAAAACAAGCTATGATCCCGAACTCGCTGATGTTTGGTCTCTCGGAGTGACCCTCTATGCTATGCTTGCTGCTCAGTTACCTTTCGATGGTTAATCAAATGAAAAAAGAAAGGCCAATATCGTCAGTTTTAAATACGCTAATCAACCTTCTTTCTCTAACAAGGCTCAAAAACTCATCAATTCTATCTTTGTGGATGCTAAATACAGACCTAAGTTGATAGATTTGAGGAATAGCTAGTTCTTTCTTGCTTATGAACCCAATAGACCACATTTCATTGATTTCCGTAATGAAGATTTAGTAATTGAAGAAGACATCATTAAGGTCATTGATAAAGATTACCATGTTGACCCTTAAAAAGTTGTCGATAGCGTCAAAAACCATAGATTTGACAAATATCATGCCTTGTATTACCTCACAATAAAGAATTAAAAACACACTCATAAACACATTCAAAATGATGACCATTTAGATGAATTCAAAAAGAGAAGAAAAGGATCCTTGATTAAACTTGAGCCTATTGCTTCAAGAACTCCTTCAATACCAAGAAGGAACAATAGTTTTAAGCTATCAAAAATTGATAAGAAGAGTGAATTGAGACTTTCTCAGAAACAGAATATTGACCCTAGTACAAGTCGTCTAAGAGAAAATGATCCAGATAGCCCCAGAAGACTTATAGACTGTTTGGCAGCTTACAAAGCTTACTGATATTTTTACTAGTTTATTACTATCTCTATTTTTGATTTATTAACTACAAAAGATTTGCACTCTTCTTTGCGGATGTTTACGATTTCGATTGAAAAATATTTGACTAAGTTTTAAGTATCTTTTTAAACTTAAACTAGCAACTAGCTTTGTTACCCATTATCAACAATTTTTATCCTATAATCTCTCTTTCTTTACCTCAAGTGTTTGCTGTTGATTACTTAATATCGATAAATATAAAAATTATGTATAGTAAGCTAGATAACTAAATTGATAAGTACTTGGTCGGCGATACTCTCGACAAACGAGAAGTAAAAATTAATGCATGGCGGGCTAAACTAGCTATGATGTAACAGCGAAGAAATATACAAAAAAAATTGTTTGGGGATCATTACAACCATTCTAAAATTGGATTAAACAAAGAAAAAAAATATCTACTCGAAGAACAGCGCAACACAGAGATAGAGCGATCCAATCGCATCTTACTTAAAAAAATACAGAGGATTTCTAAAAGATCAGTCCCCATGACAACAAAAAAAAGGATCTTAACACAGTAAGATTAAAAGAGCTATCCAAGTGATAGTGAAAACAACATAATAATGACATCAAGACAGAATTAAAACGCAACAATCAACAAAATTTCAGGGCAGATATAGAGGATGAATAGTAATGATTTTAAGTCCCTGAGAGGAGATCCTAAGTTCTTGTTCAAAGGAAGTAAAATATTTGAAGGAAAGCTCGTATTAATCAAAACTTTCATTGCAAGCGGGAAGTTTACAATAGCTGCAGATTTGGGTCGAATAAAGCAAAAAATATACTTAGAGATGGACCAGTATCGTATATTTTTTAGAGACGTTTTAGGAGCCGATCATTCCAAAATACTTTAGTACTTGAATTACAACGGACAAGTACTATAACTTTCAGGATTAAAAAAACATAACATAATACTCTAACAAAAAGAATAGGTTCAATTGCCACAAATAAATCCCAAAAAAGAACCAACTCAATAGCTGTTAACATAGTAAAAGTAAGCTACCTAAAAGTAGTAAAAGTATACTTAAATATGATATTATTCTTTGTAAATCAAGCATCATATAACTTTTGGTTTGCTAAATTTTAATTAAAAAATGGGCCCGACTAGTCAATAGGCAAACAAAGATAACATGAAAGAGGACGTAGCTCCAATGGTAGAGCATTGGACTCCAAATCCAACGGTTGTGGGTTCGAACCCCATCGTCCTCACTTTTTTATTAAAAATAATTTTTGATAGTTTGAAGCCAAAAGAAAGCTTATCTTGAGACTAGACTAAGTATCGTACCTTTGAAATTATCTTCAGTTTCATAGATTTGTGATTTTATGATTTTTGACCCTTTGTTATTAATCTCTAATTTATAACACATGAAACTCAATTAGTTAATATTCCTATCTATGGAACACGAAAATTCACCAAGCAAACGCAGTTATGACAAGTATGGCTTCTGCATCTCATAAAAATAATAGCAAGCAATCAATTATCTCATTGATTCAGATGCGGAAGAATAAAGATCATAGAGATGGAAAAAATTGCTTCCACAGATTGAAGTTTTGAAAGAAGGAGGTAAGTAGTCTGAAAGGAAACTACTCAATGCCATTCGGAAAGGAATTGATGATTCTATGAGGCATCTTGTCTGGCCGCAGATTATCTGTAAACCCATCAAACCATTTTAAGAATGTATAAATCGTGGAGATTTGAAGGAGATTATTCTTGATCTAGATAGAACCTTCCCCTTACATAAGGAAGCCAAGTCTATAGGTTAAAGAATGAAAATAGTGCTAAATGCAATTGCTTACGCGTTTCCAAAAGTTGGTTACTGTCAAGGTAATTATCGCCTTATACAGGCATGAATTTCATTGTTGGCACTCTGCTACTTAAACTAAGTGATGAGGAAACATTCAACGTGGCCTGTCACATCATCCATTGGAAAGGACATGAGTTTCTTCTGACAAATTTAGATCTAATTCATTAGAAACTCTATGCTTTAGATAGTAATTGTCTCATAAATTAGAACTGATAAGCAGACATTATTCAAAACTATCAAAACATCTAAAACACCACTAAATTTAAACAACTATGTTCGCTCCTTCATGGTTTATCACATTGTACTGCAACTCTTTGCCAGCTTCCTATGCTTTCCGCATTCTCGAGTGCTATCTAATGGAGGGTAAACTGAAAATGAGCTAGGAGAAAAAGTTATATATCGAGTCGCCTTACAAATTCTCAAAATGAAAAAAAAAGTGATAAAAGCGTTGAACAAAGTTGAAAAAATAATCGAATAGCTCAAGAATTTTGACTAACTGCTAGAACCCAATATTGACACCTTTTTCGAAGAAATGTACAAAATCAATTTAAGTCGTTCTGATATCAACTACTATATTGCACAATATAGAGAGACTCAGGCTAAGAAGAAGAATTAATGATCTAATCTATGTCCTTGAACTTAGATACATATAAACTAACAGAACATTAGCTACAAAAGACTTTCTGAAAACGAAAATATTAAGGTTCTATTACAATATAGAAACAATAATTTTTATCATGTTAATAATATCAATTACGAGTAAAGGCATAGTGAACCATTGCTCCAATAAACCAAGCTATTAACACAGCATAGTAAATGCAATCTCCAACAGCCCTTTTCTTTGCATCCGTATCTGTAAAATTAATGTAATGTAATATTCCCAAAGAAAAGAAGACTCCCCAACACATGAAGCCCTCATAAATTCCACTCTGCAATAGATTACAGCAAATCAGACCTTTATACATCTTTTTATACCACAAAATCCATGAAGAAATACTTTAAAATGCAAGTTTCTGATTCTATAGACTATTTTCTATTACCGTGTCTGTCTTGCCATCCACTGCAATGTGAAGTTTAACTACATGAGTTCAAAATTACGAGGTATGAGAGGAGAACACTAACCAAGACTGATTGTCTTACGCCTATCCATTGATTTGAATTAACTTGCATTATATGATTATGAAATAGGCTAAGCTAGCCTCCAAATTCTCATATAATATTTATGAACTTTTTGAAAAAGATGCTAGGCCTTGAAAAAGGTCTAGAAGAAAGGATCAAGGAATTCAAAACTAGAGGCACTCTCTTTGAAGTAGTCAAACAAACACGTAACCTCAAGTACTCATCTACTCAAGTAGGTTAGTTGATTGTACCATCTCATTCGTGAAAGAAAATGATAATTTTGCACTTGATTTCACTAGCCAAAAAGGATAATCTTATCAACTACCTGTCCATTTGAACATGAATCCTGTGGTATTTGTAATAAACAGGAATGGGAAAGAACAGTCTTGCTTTGAGTGGCAATTGTAGGTTTAGACTGAGCATGTTGGATGCTATATGGAACCTGAAAGTAAGCAAGAATTCAAAGAAATACTATGTCTCATTCTAAAACAACTAGCCAACGACTAACACATCAAAGATCATCTTGCATTTTGCAAGTAGTTATCAGGAGTTCCAGTGTACAAAACAGCATAAAAAAAAGCAAATAAAAACGTAAGTAGCAGTGTTGTAAATGAGTAGAAGGTGAACTTAAATGAAATATTAATCCGTTAAGCGCAGAAACATTAAAACAAAATGGTGCATACATGCTCTGTCTATAATGTCTTATTAAAAGAAAGAAAATTACTACAATAGTATGCAATATTTGTGTTGAAAGCTTTTCCAGATTTTTAGTATGAGTTTCACATAATCAACGCCACTGGCTACACTATCATAAAAAAAATTGTTGATACTGGCCTAAACTACGAAATAAACTTGTAACATGGGTATATTAGATGGATTGATGTATAAAAAGAGTGTGAAATAGTATAGGTTAATTTTGATGGAAAGAGAGATGCAGCACTCAGTCTTAAATATAACATGCTCGAAGTTATGTATGAATTGAGATAGCATCGCAAATTATAGGATGTGATGCCAGCTGATGAAATTGCATACATGAAGAAAGTTAGTGATGAAAAACCTTTGTAATAAGAAGCTAATAGCAAAATTGTGTAGATCTACAAAGATAAGGAAGTTATAGAATAAATTGGAACTAAAGATTTCCTATTTAAGGATTAATAACTCAAAACAGGTAAACAGTATGCAATGGTGTGTCAAGCAAAAATAAATGACTTTTCAATTGCAGCCTTAGGTTCTTTAATGTAAACTCTACACATCAGTGAAGACAGCCATATTAAAGTATTATTTCTTTTACTTAGCAAAACCATAAGAAACGTTTATTTGACAAAGAATCCAGAGAAGTTGATATAGACTAAATACTGCTTCATGATCTTGATAGCAAAGGTCTCATAAAAGGAATAGATGGAAAAATATATTACCAAGATCTTGTTAAGGGCAAACTTATCGAACAATTCGTAATTTTGTATTGATGTAGAATCCAAGCCCAAAGAAAGGAATCGTGACCATCTGCCCATAATTCAAACTTGCTGAAACAACTGAGTTTAAAACTTTCAAAGCCATTAGCGAAAATTCTATCTACGAAATAGATCCAAGATCGAAAGATGGAATTGGAAACATGAAAGACTACTCAGGCAATCCACAGTTCACTACTATTAGTGCGACTGGAAGTGGAAGTTTTGTAACTGGATCACAAACTGGAGAAATTAGATTCTACAACCAGATCGGTAAAAATGCAAATAATAAATTCACAGCTGCTGGATAACCTGTTATACATTTAGATACCACAAAGGATGGAAAATGGGTACTTGCAACATTTAGAAGATACCTACGTTTAATTCCTACTTAAAATAACGATGAGGTTTCACTTTTCCAAAAGAAAATGCCTTTTGAAAATAGACCTAGTCCTATCAAACTATAAATCTCTTTGGAAGATCTACAAGCATATGGAGTCAAAGACTTCTCATTTTTGCCTGCAAAATTTGATGAAAGCAAGGAAGGGGTCGAAAAATTCATCGTAAGCGGATTCGGATAATATACTGTTATTTGGAACTTGAGCTTGGCCATAAAAGGAGATAAAAGCTATTTGATCTCAAAGACAGAAGGTAAAGTAGTCCAAGCTGACTTTTTATACAACAATCCTGCTAAACTGATGATGGCTACTAGCGAAGGAATAGTTATAAAAGAGAACAAAATTAAGAAATGATTGCTACATTTAATGAATATCCATAATTTATACTTGAATTTTCAAATCTAATCATGCTTATTTTTTGATATCAATCCATACTCCATCTTTTCCATTGTCTTTGTATACGAATCTCTAACCTTTCCAATATTCGAGAGGAGATATTCTGGTTTTTCTGAGAGGAAAATAGTTTTTTCTCTTATATTTGGGAGATTGATGCAGGAATTAAGCTTAGTCCCAATTAAAATATTTCAGATTCGAATCACTAACAAATTCTTTTTCTCTATCTTTTCTTTTAACATTTTTATTTAAAGGAAAGATTTTTGGCTTTTTATAAGCAACCTTAAGGACATTCATTCTTTTTTAGGCTGTTTGATTTTGGACCATCCCATCTCCCATTTCAGGATTATATTGCAATGTATTTGGATTTTCGATTATAATTAGATCTTACTTTTTCGGAGTCAATCTAAAATCGATTTCCTTATAGGAAATTGAAAAATTATTCTTTCTTTTTGGAGCTATCTCCTCTTGCTTTGGAAGATTAAAAAGTTGCGTAGGTTCTTCAGGCTGTAAATGAAGTGCTTATATCTATAAATTCATTCTTTAATTTATCCTTGATTGACTTCTTTCGTGTTTGCTCCACCTTTTAGAAGTTTTATCTAAAGAACATGAGCTTTCAATTTATGAACTATTCAAACTGTCATCATCATTGTTTCTCTATAAAACTCTCCAGAACTTTTCTCTTTTACTGCTATTAACATCGGAGGTTTTGTCATAAAAAAATCTTTGACTTTTGAGCTGTTCATTCTGTTGGAATTATAGATAATCACATTCACTTGTAGCAGGTTAGAATAGGTTAGCTTTAGAAGACACCATTTTATTGAAAGCTATTTCTCCAGAACTCTAGGGTAGCAATGCAGCTCTAGGGATCTCTGAGAATATAAATGATGATTCATTCAAGTTTGAACGCCTAGATCTCCTGTTGCTTCTTTGTTCATTACTGCTTTATCGACCTCCCTTTGATTGGACTCCTCGAGATTGTTTTCTCATAATCAAAAATATTATGCTGAATTTAGTCTGCTTTTTATAATCGAAAACAATAGGATTCTATGATATTAAAATGAAAGAGAAAAAATATCTTTTTAAAATGCTAGCAATGATACTCTACGAATCACATGTACCAACTAAAGTAGTTAGCATAAAATATTTGTTTATGAATACGAGAATTTACGCCAAAATAAACTACGGCAGAAATTAAGAAAGCCTTCCTTCTATAAACTACCTGTTTTAACCTACGCTTACAAAGAATAAAGAATACGTCTGCAGAAAGCCTTTTGATAATCTTAGTCGAACGATAAAAAAAATTCACTAAAAGTAATTTATGAGTTTGGAAGTCAATAACCTCAAGAAGTGATTATGCCCTACTTTTATTATCTATTTCCAGAATAAAATAGCTAAATAAAGAAATGAGGTTAAAAAAGAGTTTTTCATTCATAATTATAACATTTTTTCTCAAAAGTTCGATATAATATAAGTATTTCTAGAATACATTTTAATTCATAATAAAAAACAAACATTAATGGAAAATCTTCACAGATACTGGTGCTATGCCTGCTAAAATCACTTCCAAACTCAAGAATAGACTAGCCTTTGCTTAAGATGCAACTCTGGAGCAGTTTAATTGGCTGATAGCAATAACAGTGATGCTTCACAGTTCACTGCTTATCAAATTCCAAGCCAGAACCAACAGCCACAACTATCCCAAAATCAATCAATTAACGAAAACCAAGAGGAAGACCATTTCTTCAACGCTTTCTTTACAATTAGTGAGTTCGGCTCTCCCTTTGGATTTCAACCTATCGTTAGCAGACAAATCAGAATCATACACTTTGTAGATCCAATGGAAATATTCAATCCTTTAATGGGAGAAAATGGACTTCTCAATCTCCTCAGTTCTTTAAGAGGTCAAGGAAATTTAGTACCAACAACTCAATAACAAAAAAACAGGTTGTAAAAAGTATAAAGAGTAAATGAATGCTCAGTCTGTCAGGAGGAAGAAACTGATGAATCAAGAAAAGGATACAAACTTCCCTGTGGTCATAGTTTCCATATCGAGTGCCTTGATCCATGGCTGGAAAGAACAAACACATGTCCCACTTGTAGGGCCCACATCTGATTCTTAATATTTTTTCTCTCTTACTTCTCATTGAAATTCTAATTCTCAATATTTTTAAAAAATTTATCGTTCTTAAAAGATGTTTTACTTATTTTGGGCATTATTTTATAATCATTTCACTAATTTTTTATTCAGCTCATCAGCAAAACTCATACATTAATTCTTGATATCCTCATAGTTGATGTCCTTGCTCTTTGTATTGATATACTGCCTCAAATAGTATCTCTTGCTTTATAGCTCAGCTAACTTTCGTTCATTTGCGTTGTAAAGTGAATACTGGTCATGCATTTGATATTTCTTTTATGCGATGTTGACTTCATAATCTGAGTTGTTAATGGTTGGACTAATTTTGTCCTTGATTTGGTTCAGTGCTTTCTCATCATCCAGCAATTTTTGCTTCTTTTTGTTGAGATTGTTCTTGATTTATTCAACTTTATCAAACTTTTATATCATCTAGTCCTTCATTTTTTGAATGTTGGTCTTTAGATTTGCAATTTACTTAATTAATCAAAAAGTACTTCAGATGTTCTCTTTTCAGTATTTTATAATGCTCTCACATTATTCAATCTAATTTCATATTCAGCCTTAGCTTGAGCTAAAGTATTTTGGCTTTTATCAGTACGGCTTACAGCAAAGGAAGGTCCTGTTGGCAATTGATTTGAAATTTATAGCACTTTACCTGTTTGTTACAAAACTTAATTTATACCTTTCTATAGTTTTGTCAATTCACTAATCTCATTTGAACGTAGTTTATCAAACGAATTTAAGAATTAGTCCATTTCTCTATCTTTTTGATAAAGGATTTCATACTTTTTCTTATCCTACTCTTCAGTCTTTTTGTCCTCAAGAATACCTTATAGATCTCTCAATTTTTTCTCATAAATATCAATGTTCTTTTTTACCTCTTTGCTTCTAAATAAAATATAAATTACCTCTTCTCCATATTCGCTATAGAAGCATTATCTTCTTTCATCCTTGCTAAAATACGATCTCTAGCTTCTGGAATACTCAAATTAGCTTCATTGAGTTGGATCTAATAGTCTGTTTTCTTAACTTACAATTCAGCGATTTGCTCTTTCAAAAGCTGTCCTTTAAGTTTCTGACTATCCATTCTTAACTTATTTTCAGCAACTGCAAGTTTGTTGAGAAGTTACTCCATAGCTCCTTGTTTGGCATTGTATTAATTAATAAGTTAAGTATTTTCATTGATTAATCTTTGATATTCTGCACGTTGATAGGGATCCAACTAATTAAGTCTTAATTCCATCTGTTTATGAATACTTTGCAACTAACTTTGAATATTTTAGGTCTATTCTTCCATCTTCTTTCTTTGAATAAAAATATCATCAAGTTATACTTTTAGTTTTTCATTGTTATTTTTGACGTGTTGATAAGTATTTTTAACATCTTCGGGACGAGTGTTTGTTCTCAACTTATCCAAAGCGAGGTTATAGTCTGCTAACTGTCCTTCCAACTGCCTAACTTCATTATTTAATTCTTAAAGACGACTCTCCAACTTGTTGTAAAGTTGTTGCTCTTTGCCAATCTGTTCGGTTTTGTTTTTCAGTTTATTAGTCTACTATTGAATACTCTAGTTGAATTTATATTTACCATCATCTTTTATTTAGTTTTTGTAACGTAATAGTTTCTGTCGTAAACCTTTCGCTGAGATACACCACCTTGAGGACCATTAATTCCTCCACCTGTTGTCAAAGGGCGATCCTTGACATCGACAGTGGCTCCTACTCCTAAAGGATTTAATCCCTGAATGTATAGATAGTTACTTTTCCAGCTGTGCCTTGTCTCGATGGAGCGGGAGCATTTCCACCTGCTCCAAATTTAGGTTTGATAGAAGTGCCTGCTCTTGAGCCCATCGACATCCTATTGAGATTAGGATCCATTTTTAAAATATTTGTAATTATAGTTCATTTGAATATTCAAACATAAGAATTCAAAAGAAAAATTAATTCCTTGGCTCAAAAAATTAAAGAAAAATGTATTAAAGCAACCACTTTAAGCTTTCTAAAAGAACATTCTTTCCTTTGTTATGTTATGTACTTTCTTTTCATAATAGTCTGCCTAAATCTCGTTCTTTTACTACAATATTCAAAACAGAGCAATATGATATAATATTAATTTATAGATGACTGAAGAAATCGAGCCTCACATCCTTAAGAAGTACTAAATAGTCTAAAAATTGGGAAAAGGGGCTTACGGTATTGTCTGGAAAGCAGTTGACCGGAAACTTAAACAAGTAGTAGCACTGAAAAAAGTATTTGATGCCTTCCACAATGCAACTGATGCTCAACGTACTTTCAGAGAGGTCATGTTTCTGCAGTAACTAAATGGTACTCTTTTTTTTACAAAGGTCATGAGAACATAATCCGACTACTTAACATAATAAAAGCATAAAACAATAAAGATCTCTATCTAGTTTTTGATTTCATGGAAACAGGTACAAATCCATCAATTTAGATTTGCATGTTGTCATAAGAGCCGGCATTTTAGAAGAAATTCATAAAAAGTTTATCATCTACCAACTCCTGAAAGCACTCAAATATATGCACTCTGGGTAGCTGATTCATCGAGATCTTAAACCTAGCAATATTCTTCTCAATTCTTAATGTCATGCGAAGGTTGCAGATTTTGGCCTTGCTCGTTCTATTAATTGCCCAAAGTAAACTTCTGAACAAGTACTAACAGAGTATGTTGCAACGAGATGGTATCGTGCTCCTGAAATTCTTCTTGGCTCTACCAAATATTCTAAAGCTGTTGATATGTGGTCTGTAGGCTGCATTTTAGGTGAACTTATAACAGGTAAATCTATATTTCCTGGCAATTCCACTCTTAATCAGATTGAAAAGATTTTAGAGTTGATTGGTAGACCAAGCCAAAAAGACATCGAATCGATATAATCCCCTCTAGCGGCGAATATCATCGCAAGTACCAATATCCCCAAGAAAAAAACCTTTAGCTCAATGTTTCCTACTGCTTCCGAAGATGCGCTTGATCTAATCAAACATCTCCTTGCTTTCAATCCCAATCAACGTTACACTGCAGCCGAAGCCCTAGCACATCGATACGTAAAAGATTTTCATGATGACGCAGAAGAAATAGTTTGTAAAGAGCCTATAAGTAAGATATTTTTGATTTAGAAATATCGATGGACGATAACAAAAAGTTTTCGATTCGTGAGTATCGCGAAGCTTTATATGCAGACATAGTAAAGAGAAAAAAAGAGCAAAGAAAAAAATGGCAAGCCAAGTATCTACAAAAACTAGGAGTTACTGACATAGCTTAGCTTTAAAATGCTCCTGTCAAAATAGAGAAAGAAGAAGATACTGAAGCCTATAAACAGATGATGCGTAAAAATGAATAGAAATACAACCGACCAGTAACTTCTTCGGTAGAGAAAAGGAAAGATGATAGTAAAAAGAAAGGAATGGATTATGCGCAATATAAGTAAAAATATGGAGTAGGAAAGAGACCACAAACAGGTATTGGCAAGAATTGAGTTCATCTATATAATTATTGTACTTATCAACTAAAAATCTCAAATTATTTGGTTATAAATATAAAAGCAATATTGGCGAATTCACGATTTTTATTGTAGTTTAAATAATTCAACAAGTTTATAATTATTAATTTGCCATTATGATCAATCTTAATGAATAGTAGTGCAAAGAGGAGAAATAAGAGGACAATAATCATATGGCTTCTTAAGTTCAAAGCGATTTATTAAACGAAAAAAATAAAAGCAACATAAGTTAAAATATCAAAGTCTCTAAACCAAAACAAATTATCATTAAAGCTATTGATGTGCCAAAAGAAAGAGATAACAACTAGCCAAATTAAAAGATAAAAAAGATTTTAGATAAAGAGAGTAAAATTATCCCAAAGAAATAAGAGGGAAGCAGCTATTTAGGTAAAACAAAGTCATAGAGAATCGAAGCTTATAAAAAGAAGCAAGTAGATAAGAATAAATCCAATATTTCAATCAATAGTAATTTGAAAAATTAACCTCTCTCAAAAGTTTACGAGAAATCTAAAATTGAACAGAAAAAAATTTCGTCTATAGATGAAAAATTACCTTGTGCATTTTGTAGTCAACCCATTACTTTCTAAGAAATGCAAAGTCATCATGACTCTTGCCCACAGGCATTTACTTGTTAGAAATGTAAAGATATTTTTCCAATCTTTTTGAAAGAGGAACACTCGAATGTCTGTATCTCGTACTCAGAAATAAAGAAATAATAATCTTACCTAAAGCATTATGGAGACAATAACATATATGAATATTTGAATGATGAATAGCTCTAAATCGAAGAATTCATTCGTTAACATCCAGAGATAGATCCCATAATTTTGAGATAGCATTTCTTAGCTGAAAAATAGAAAAAATATGAGCATCATGATATATAGAAGACTAGCATTTTAGAACCACAAAACTATGAATATTAAGATGAATAAAATCACTATTATGGCTAGCCAGAATACTATGATAACAATAACTATTATTAAGAAAGCTAAGGCTCTAACATGAAGGGGTTGAACGATTACTAAATTGATGATCTAATAACTGATTTTTATCAAAAAGGATAAAGTTAATAAAAAGACTAATGCTAAATCTGCACCAAATAAAAAATAGAAGACTAAATTATAATACGACTGCCTTGCCTCCATACATTTCATAAGTAGTGCCTCGTACCTTGGCTTGAAGTCAAATCAACTTGTCCCACTTGTAAATACAAATTAAAATCAAGATGATATTGGTATTTTGATAACTTACTAACTTTATTTTCGTTTGAAGATAGATACAAATCAAATATTTTTGTTAGAGAGCTAATATAAATGATAGAGCCAAGTGTTTGTACTCATGTAGTCTTGAATTGGTACGCCTAATTAAATTTTATGCCCATTTTCAAAGAGTTTAACAATCAAAAAATCGTCCTAGAACTAAAATCTTGTCCATATTTCTGTAACTGAACCTCTCTATATAAGCAGCTAACCTTTTTTATTCAATTTTTTGTGATATAAAAGTCCCTATTTGGTTATTCCTGCGAAAATTTCTGACCAACGGCTGATCAATCTTGATTTCTTATAAATTTTACCATAAATCAGATTATTTTTAGGCAGACTGTCAGCTGAACTTTTACTTTTCTGGTCACTGAAAGAAACTATTTTCTTCCCCATAACACTCAATTTCAATTTTAAGATCTTAGAAAAGATGTAGTAAGCTGTTGGCAGTTATTATCTTTTCCTTTTGAAGGAAGTAGCAAATATTAGTTCTTAGTTCTTCCAATTGATCTTTAATTTATAACAACCTTCATTTATCACTGTGAAAAATATCTTAAACTTATTTAGTTCGTATATGGGAATACTATAGTTTGGAAAAATGATGGTTTTTTATTAAATAAGCAGCTCTTATTTAATCCACATCTACACACCTTTTTTAGAGTTAACAAATACCTAAATTTTATTGCTCAGTGCTAGTTACTTTTGACTTTCAAATTGAGATCCTTTTTAAATTTTAACTACTTCATTCTCTTTCTTTTATAATTTGATTAAATTAAATATTTAAAATTCAACTTCTCTTTTTTGATTATTATCCTCTTTATCATTGGGGATATTCGTCAGCATTTTTTAACTTGTTTAGTTTTCTTAATCTGAAGAGCTTTATGCGAATTCTACTATTTTTTTGCGAATGGCTTCCTACTTTCTTTTATTTCGCATCTTCAAATATTGCTGATGCCATAATCTGAATGTTTGATCGGACTAATTTGAAAGTTTGGTAGAGTCTTACAAATAATAATTTTCATTTTCTATCCATTACGATTTTATATCTTTTACTTTAGTTGTTTGGTTCTGTTTGTGATTTGATGTGTTCATCAAATCTAAATTATAAAAATTATAGACTATTAATCCAAATTAAAGCTAATAATTGAAAATTTTATCAAAAAACTTATGATTGGTTTTGTTTACTTAAAATAGACTATCTTATTATAAATAAATGTTTAAAGATAAAGAAAATAAATCACATTGATTACAATATGTACAGAAAAATCTATAAAAAATAAAAAGATTAAAAAACTTGAAAACATTAAATTGACAACATCAAAACCTACCTTCTGTGCAATTAAAAAGTATTCTTTTAAAACTTCAAAAACCCTAGTTTGAAAATTCATCACTATTTTCTGTCACCAAACAACCCCAATAAGACATCTACATGTATAGTTATCCTTGATTTGAGCATTCTAATATTATTTAAATCATATTTTATTTATTAGTGATAACATGATTCTTAGCAACATATTGAAAAATTCTTTATATTTACTTTACATTCCCACTAGATTGGTCTGTTGGTGGACCGAGTTGCTAAATTAAGTCTACAGAATGATGGGGATAGTGGATCACTGCTAGAATTTAAAATAGAAATAAAAATTTAACTAATAAACACAATAAAAGATAAAATTAGATAAATTGAATCTTATTGACTTTAATTTTTCATAATAGAATCTTAATAAAACCAACATCACCCATGAAACTATCCTCACCCTTCCTCGAATACATCCCAGAGTGCAAAAGAAAAATGCGTAGACTCAGAAAGAAAATCTATAAATATCTCACCTCCAGAAACACCTCCAAAAATCCAACCAAACCCATCCACAAAACCAAAGATCTACAATCCACACTTAAACCACTGCAACTTCCTCTCGTCCTTTAGGAAATGCTGTCCAACAAGAAGAGTATTGATATACACACCGTTAGAAACCTCAACCTCAGTACTAAAGTGTCAATCGAAGACATGATCAATTTAGTAAACAAACAGTAATCAACTGTCAATCACGAGTACTGCAAGTGGCAGATTGAAGAACAATAAAAAGAAAGAAATCGAAAAGAAAGTCTTTATGCTAAGTAACTCATGTTAAAAAGAACCATATATTCAACTGAGTAGTCAGAGTTTGGATTAGATAGTTACCCAGATTAATCATCATAAAGCCAGAATATTTGTCAGTAATATTACAATTAAATGAACGATTCTTCAAATATGAACGGTCAATTCAACCCTTTTATCATCTAAAATGGATTCTTGTCGATGTTGAGCAGTGTATTTTCATAATAAAACCTGTTTAAATGATACTTTTATATATGTTTGTGTTTCCTACTCCTCTATAATTACCTTTCATTTATCACTGCTATCAAGAGTATTATAATAACTCAAATATCTCAATGCAAACCAAAATATAGTAGATAAAACAAGATCTGAAAGATGCAAGAAATTTCGGATATTTGGGTAAATATGACGACTCAATCAAACAATACAAAAAAATAATTGACTCCATCTAACAGTAAATCATTTTGAATAATATCTCCAAAAAAGCTGTAGAAGATTGGAGGATTTTTCAAGGAGAAGTTATAAAAGAAAAAAATAGTGTAGATTATATCAAAGCCATGCTCAGCGGAATCACTTTTAACAATAGTTCTGTCATCAAAACACAAGAAAAACAATTGCCTTATGAAAATCACTCAATCAATTAGTATGATAATCGTTTTAGAATCACTAACACGAATAATTTTAGAGCAACCAATCGAGGGTTCAGCGCAAATCGAAACAAACAGCCTAGTCAAAATAACAATAACAATAAAGTATCCAAAGACCCTGATGTTTGGGACTCTCCTCCTCCCATTTAGAAGCGACAGTCTGTACAAAAAGTTAACAATATCACCTCAAATACAGGCAACAACCAGAAAAATCATCAAATAAGAAATTTGCCACCTAAAAAGAAAGGCTAAAATAACGGAAAAAGTAATTTCCTAAATGATCGATATCCTGATGGTAATGGTCCTGATAAAAATTTAATAGAAATGCTTTAAAGAGAGGTATTAGATAAAAGTCCTAATGTTTTGTTTGAAAATATAGCAGATTTATAAACTGCTAAGGCTTTATTACAGGAGGCTGTCTTGTTGCCTCTCAGGATGCCGCAATTTTTTACAGGAATAAGGAGAGCTTGGAAAGGTGTTCTGATGTTCGGACCACCTGGCACAGGAAAAACATTACTGGCAAAAGCAGTAGCTTCAAGTGGGGGAACAACATTTTTCAATGTTTCTGCAAGTAGTTTGGCATCAAAATGGAAAGGCTAATCCTAAAAACTCGTAAGAATACTTTTTGAGATGGCTAAATTTTATGCTCCATCAGTAATATTCTTCGATTAAATTGATGCTTTAGGTGGGAAGAGAAAAGAAAACTAAGATTAATCTAACCGAAAGTATCAATATTTTTAAATAGGGTAAAAACTTAACTTTTAGTGCAAATGGATGGCGCTACTTCAAGTAGCAATTAGTAAAATAAATTTGTGATAGTATTGGCAGCAACGAACAGACCCTGGGATTTAGATGAAGCTCTAAGAAGGAGACTTTAAAAGAGAATATATATTCCTCTACCAACCTAAAAGGGAAGACGATAACTCCTAAAAATCAACTTAAAATAACTCAAAATACAATAAAACGTCGATCTCTAGCAAATCGTCAAAAAAACAGACGGATACAGTGGTGCAGACATTTCAAATTTATGTCGATAGGCTGCGATGCTCCCCATGCGTCGTAAATTAAAACACGAAGGAGGCTTCAAAAATATAACTGACATGAAAAAATTCTAAGAATAAATAAATTTACCTTTGAAACAATAGGATTTCGCGTAGGCTCTAAAAAATGTAAACAAATCAGTAGGAAGTTAAGATCTGCATAAATACTAAAAATGGATGAAGTAATTTGGAACAATATGATTTTTATACGTGATAAAAGTAAGTCTACTCATGCTTGAGAATAGACAGATTGAAATTACATTTGATCTTGCAAATTAATTATTACTTTTCTTGCTAATTTTTTTATAACTACTAAAAAAGTAGCACTGAAAAAACCCCTCTTAATATAAATCAAATTGATTTTACATTCATATCATCGTAAAAGAAAAAGTTTCGCTTTAAGGGAGTCGCCCGCTACTGATTTATATAATTACAAATAATAGTTTAATCATGCTAGATCCTCTAACTTCAAACTCCACCAAGTCATCAATCATATAGACTGCGGGTTCCAGCTAGATGCAACAGAAAGTTGCTTTCCTGGAACAATAGATCAACCTCCTCAACAAAATCATAATGCAAAAAGATGAGACATTCAACAATATCTTGCTTGCCTTTTAGTCCACACAATACAAACATAGTTTACTAATGCTTCTAATGGAGCAACATTTTACGCAAGCTGGTCTATAGAAGATGGAGATCGAGTATTGCAAAGACAAGTTTATGCCGGAAGAGATATTAAAAATAAAGAAGTTGGTTGAAACTGTTTTATGGGATCTATAGAGAGTTTTGAATGCTACAAGTTACTAAGAGTCCTAATATCAATCATCGAACAGAATGATAACGCCAGAAAAAGCCTATGAATTTGAAACATAATCAAACGATACCTCCTTAGACTAAAATGATAACAAAAAAATATATGAAGTGC